>Ga0172379_10007838_pt1 | contig 13695 bp, 14 predicted proteins | sample GrowelOW334metaG_FD_119756 | JGI IMG/M metagenome (GOLD analysis project Ga0172379, IMG submission 119756) | Groundwater microbial communities from an aquifer near a municipal landfill in Southern Ontario, Canada - Groundwater well OW334 metaG | ecosystem: Environmental > Aquatic > Deep... | reverse complement strand
GTCCTGCACCGTCACCGGACCGGGAATCTCGGAGAGCGGCAACGCAAACGCCAGCCACGACTTCTCGACCGGCTCTCCTCAGTCCGTCCCCATTGCAACTCAATCCACGTTCACCATCACGTGTGAGACCAACGATGTTCCGGCCACCAAGTCGGCTACGGTGAACGTGCTTGGCGGTTTCCAGGAATTTTAATTTCTTCGAGCTCACCGTGTTTATTTGCGATGAGCGCTACAAACCATAGGAAAATGGTTTCAATCTTGACGCCCGTAAACCGCTTCCCGGAGGTTAGATAAAGTGGTATAATGGTACCGTACCTGCCCCGCCACGGGCAGGCAACTTGTATGGCTATAGTCATACAAGAAAAAATATAAATGCGTATGAAAAAGGGAATTTCTAGCAAAGAACACCATCATAAACACGGGAGCCCCGTTAGAGACGGGTCGCTTTCAGCGCGCCGCTCTAACGGGGTAAACTCGCATGATCACCATCTCGGTAGTGATTGGCTTGTTGTTCGAGGAGCAAGGACCCACAATCTGAAGAACATCACGGTGAAGATGCCACGCGGTGCGATGACGGTCATCACCGGTCTTTCGGGCTCGGGGAAGAGTTCACTCGCTTTTGACACCATCTTCGCCGAGGGTCAGCGGCGCTATGTGGAATCGCTTTCTGCGTATGCGCGACAATTTTTGAATCAAATGGCGAAGCCAGATGTCGACGAGATAGTCGGCCTTTCCCCGGCAATTTCAATAGATCAAAAAAGCCGTTCAAATAATCCGCGCTCAACAGTTGCAACGGTGACAGAAATTTACGATTATTTGCGCGTGCTCTATGCGCGCGCGGGTCAGCCGTACTGCATTCATCATGACGTGCCCATCGTACGGCTTTCAAAAGAGGAAATGATAAAGATGGTGCTTATGCGCGTGGATGCAAAGCGTAAGACGACGAGCACGAGCGTGATGGGTGTTGCGGTCGATAAGACCGCAGTCACTATTTACGCGCCCGTTGTGGTCGGCCGTAAAGGTGAGTACTACCAGATGCTCTACGATCTTCTCGGCAAAGGATTTGAGCGTGTGGTCATTGACGGCAAGGAGCAATCGCTCCGCGAAAAAATAGTGCTCGACCGAAACAAACAGCACAGCATTGATGCGGTGGTCGACTCAATTTTTGTATCCGAATTTGTCCGTTCCACCGATGCGGCACGCGAACGACTTTCAGAAGCACTTGAACTCGCGCTTAAGGAGGCGGACGGGCTCGTGAAAATCAAGCATGCCGACGGCACGCTTGAGACGCTATCCGCAAAATTCATATGCCCGGAAGACGGCGCGTCGTTTCCGGAAGTGGAGCCGCGCTTGTTCTCCTTCAACTCTCCCTATGGCGCGTGCCCGCATTGTCACGGTCTCGGCACCGAATCACTCTTTTCTGAAGAGACCTGTCATGTGTGCGAAGGGAAACGGCTCCGGCCGGAAGCGCTCCGCGTTTATTTGAAAGGCACCGGAATGGGGGGACTTCGTAAGTCCTCCTCGGAATCCGGACTTACGAAGTCCAAGCATGGGCTCGGGGTGAACATCGTGGATTTTACCTCGATGTCGATACGCGACGCGAAAAATTTCATTGATGATATTGAATTGTCGGAAATGAAATTCGATATTGCCGCGCCCATTTTGAAAGAGATCGATGCTCGTCTCACTTTCATGCTCAACGTCGGACTTGATTACCTGACTCTCGATCGCTCTGCCGCGACGCTCTCCGGCGGAGAAGCCCAACGCATCCGCCTTGCCTCACAGCTCGGTAGCGGGCTCACGGGCGCGCTGTATGTGCTCGACGAGCCAACCATTGGCCTCCATCAGCGCGATAATGACCGCCTCATAAAAACACTGCTTACGCTCAAAGAGCTCGGCAACACCATTCTCGTCGTCGAACACGATGAAGAAACGATGTTCGCTTCCGACTATATTGTGGACATTGGGCCGGGTGCCGGCATTCACGGTGGAAACGTCGTGGTGTCCGGCTGGCTCGACGATTTGCTCACCGCGAAAGAAAATGAAAGCGGTTCAAGCACGCTCGCCTACATTCGCGGAGAAAAAGAACTTGCTGTGCCGGAAGAACGTCGCACGAGTGAGAAAGGATGGCTTCGCGTCCGCGGCGCAACGCTCCACAATCTCGTGAATCAGAATATTGACGTTCCTTTGGGCAAGCTCGTGTGCATCACCGGTGTGTCGGGAAGCGGGAAGTCCACCTTTTTGTATGATATTTTGCATCGAAATATAGCCTCAAGGTTTGCGCGACGCGAAGCCAAACTCGAACACGTCGCCAGCATGACCGGCACCGAATACGTCGGCCGCGCCGTGCTCATCGACCAGTCGCCAATCGGCCGCACGCCGCGTTCCAATCCCGCGACCTACACCGGCGCCTTCACTCATATCCGAGATCTCTTCGCGGCCACTGCAGAAGCGCGCGCACGCGGATGGAAGCCGGGCAGGTTCTCTTTCAACGTTACTGGAGGTCGCTGCGAGGCGTGCCAGGGCAACGGCTCTATCGCGGTAGAAATGCATTTTTTGCCGACGGTCTACGTGACCTGCGACGTGTGCGAAGGTAAGCGCTTTATGAAAGAGACGCTTGAAGTGACCTTCCGCGGGAAGAATATTTATGAAGTATTGCAAATGACGATCGAAGAAGCGGAAAAATTCTTCGGTGATATTCCGGCCATCAACGATCGCTTGATGAGTTTGAATGCAACCGGCCTTGAATATCTCACGCTCGGCCAGAGCGCGACAACGCTTTCGGGCGGGGAAGCTCAGCGCGTGAAGATAGCGAGCGAGCTCTATCGCTCGATGCCGATGAAGACGATCTATCTCTTAGACGAACCGACGGTGGGCTTGCATTACGAGGACGTGAAAAAACTTATTGAGATACTGCAGGAGCTTGTGCGCCGCGGCAACACGGTCGTGGTCATCGAGCACAATTTAGATGTGGTAAAAAGCGCGGACTATCTTATCGATTTCGGTCCCGAGGGTGGTGCTGGCGGCGGGAAGATCGTTGCGAAAGGAACGCCGGAAGAAGTCGCCGACACGGAAGGCTCGCATACGGGCGAATATCTGAGTAAAGTACTCAAACGCCATGCCCGCCACACTAAGTCAAAATAACTATATTATGATTTTTTTGACCAAGTACAATTTTCGTATAGAAGTGTCATTAGTTAACATAGTGTGACGGGCCATGCAAAAAAGCGAGCTACATAAATTTGACCTGCCGGATGTGCCGGGCGTGTACCTGTTCAAGCAGGGCAGGAAGGTACTGTATGTGGGCAAGGCCACGAGCCTGCGCGATCGCGTGCGAAGCTACTTCGACGATAATCTCATCGCAACGCGCGGTCCGCGCGTCGTAGACATGGTCACCAAGGCGACTGGTATGATATATCATACTACCCCCACGGTTTTGGAAGCATTGGTTCTTGAAGCGGCGCTGATTAAAAAATGTCAGCCGCGGGCAAATGCGGAAGGGAAAGATGATAAGACTTTTTTGTACGCCATTATTACGGACGAAGAGATACCGAGAGTACTCGCGGTTCGTGGTAAGGATATAGATTTTGCGAAGGGGAAAGTAGAAAGTATAAAGTATAAGGGAATATACGGACCGTTCCCATCTGGCGCGCAGCTGAAAGAAGGCCTGCGGCTTATCCGCCGCATCTTCCCATTTTTTGATACGCCAAAGCCGGTCGGAGCGAAGAGTAAACATAATCGTGCACAGATAGAATTCAATACGCAGATAGGGCAGTATCCGCGCGGTATGAGGTTTACCTTAGCATCGCCTATAGGTCACAATAAGGTAAACCTAAAAGAATATCGGAAGTCGATACGAAAGGTGATGCTCTTCTTGAGCGGACGGGGGAAGGAGTTGCGCATTCTGCTTGAGAAGGAAATGCGTGCGGCGGCAAAGGACGAACGCTTTGAAGATGCTGCGGAGGCACGCAGACAACTTTTCGCACTCGATCACATTCAAGACGTTTCTCTCATCAAGGATGAGAATATTCCGCGAGGTCCGCGAGGTGACACCTCGAAAGGTGTCACCTCGCGGATCGAGGCATACGACACGGCGCATTTGGCGGGTACGAATGCGATCGGAGTTATGACGGTTGTCGTCGACGGGTCGCCGATCAAGAAGGATTACCGGACATTTAACATACGCGGAGTGAAGAAGAATGATGACATTGCATCTCTGAAAGAAATTCTCACGCGCCGATTGAATCATCCGGAGTGGCCGTTCCCGAATGCGATAGTTGTGGATGGCGGGAAGACACAGAAGAAAGCAGCCGAAACAGTATTGAAAGAAATGAAAATCAGTATTCAGGTTGCTGCAGTAGTGAAAGATGAACGGCATCGCCCGCGCGAAGTCATCGGAGCGCGGGCGGCAGGCATCTCCGAAGTCGACGCCGTCCTCGCCAACGCCGAAGCCCACCGCTTCTCATTATCTCGTCACCGCCGTGCCCGCTCTAAAAAATTAAGGGTTTCGTAAACTCTTATATCTACACGGAAGCCATCGCCCCCGTTTTCTTTTTTGAAATTAAGATGACCATTGCAAAAACAACGAAGATTCCGCACATGTTGAGGAGAGACAGTTTTTCGTCTGCTATAAGATATGCAGTCATTATTTGAGCGATTGGCTCCAAGAGCATGAGCACGAGCGCGATTGATGCGGGAACATAGTTAATTCCTAAATATGTCAACCCTTTCCCAAGGATGCCTGATGTCATCGCAAGTGCCAGTGAATACATGAGGAACGGATAAGAAAGAAAATTGTAGAAATATGCAATGCCGTGTAGGTAAAAAATAATAATAAATGACAACAACACCATGACGGTGTAGATGAGAAGCATTCTGGCGAAAATACTCACCTGTCTAATCTTTCTTGAAATAATCGCATCCATTGAGAGAAGGAAACTTACGACAAGAGCAAACAATTCACCGATACCAAGCGAAATGGCGATACCTGCATCGTTTTTTAGAATCGCTGCACAAATTCCCAGAAAGGCTATACCGGTGTAAATAACTTTTTTATGTGAGGATTTTTCTTTTAAAAACAAAGAGCCAAACAAAATACCCCAAAAAACGCACAAATATAAAATGACTTGCGTGTTCGCAACCGTGGTCAGTTGCAAGGCTATATTATAAAGTGTATTTGAAAGCATCGCGATACAGCCAAGGACGAAAATAAATATATAATTCTTTCTTATTTTTTCCTTTGACGAAACTATTCTGGTGTAAAAGAAGGGTAGACAGCAAATCATTATTAAGAGCGAACCGAATGCCCGTCCGAAGACGATGTCAAAAGTCGAGAAGCCGTTATTGGCTAACACACGTATGAAGTACCACTCAAAGGAGAATGAAAGCGCGCTCAAGACCAGGAACAGCTCCCCCGCGTATCTCCTTGAGGCGGCGCTCATTGTTATTAGTAACCAAAGGAACTAAGATTTTGTTACAATAGCCATATATGCAAACTGTCGTTGGAGTCCTGCGAGGCGGGCCATCGCGCGAGCATGAAGTCTCGCTGAAGACCGGTGCCGCCATCCTTGCCGCGCTTCCCGAGGAACGATACCTAGCGCGTGATATTTACATCGACCGGCAGGGTGTGTGGCACGACCGTGGCCGGTCTGTTGCACCCGAGCGTGTACTACGGCAACTCGATGTTGCGCTCATCGGCCTGCACGGCGAATACGGCGAGGACGGGGAGGTGCAAAAGTTACTCGAACTTTTCGGCGTTCCGTATGCGGGTGCGAATTCATTCGGCTCGTATCTCGCAATGCATAAAGTGATGGCGAAAGCGCGCGCGCAAGAAGAGGGATTACTTACACCGGAATCGTATTTTGTTGAACGAGTGGAGGATACCAACGATGCAGCCGCCGAGATAATCCGAAGTTTCCACCAGCCGGTCATCGTGAAGCCGGTGGGATGGGGTTCCTCGGTCGGTATTTCCATCGTGGGCGGATTTGCACCGGTGCATGACGCCATTGAAAGACTTTTTGCGGACGGTGCGCCAGGTGTGCTCGTAGAAGAATTTATCCGCGGTAGGGAAGCGACCGTTGGGGTCGTAGAAGGATTGCGAGGCGAAGCGCTCTATTCTCTTCCGACTATTGAAATCATTCCGCCTGAAGATGATTTCTTTTCCTATGATGCGAAATATTCCGGAAAATCACGCGAAGTGTGTCCCGGCAATTTCTCCCGCGTCGCTGCCGAAGAACTGCAACGCGCCGCAAAGGTAATGCATCGCGCTTTAGGGCTCCGTCACTACTCGAGGAGCGATTTCATCGTCACCCCGAAAGGCATTTATTACTTGGAAACGAATACGCTCCCCGGACTTACGACTGAATCACTGATGCCAAAGGCACTCGCTTCAGTCGGCGTCACCTTCCCCGACTTCCTTTCTCATCTGGTCAATTTAGCGCTTGGGAGATAAACAATGGATTTAAAAGAAACGTATAACCGCATTGCTCTCGATTGGCACAAGGACCATTCGCATGACGAATGGTGGGTAGGAGGCACAGATTCTTTTATAAAAAAACTTCCTCCGGGCGCACATGTTCTTGACGTCGGCTGCGGTAGCGGTGTGAAGTCGAAATACCTTACCGACCACGGATTGAAAGTCACTGGTATCGATATTTCCGAAAACCTACTTGAAATAGCAAAGCGTGAAGTACCCGGGGGCGATTTCAGAGTGTTGTCGATGACAGATATCGACTCGATGGTAGAAACATTTGATGGAGTGTTCGCACAGGCATCGCTTTTACATATTCCGAAAAAAGATGCCGGCGATGTGGTAAAGAAAATGACCGGACGGCTCGTGCCAGGCGGTTTTCTCTATATCGCGGTCAAAGAATCCCGCGAAGGAAAACCGGATGAAGGAATTGAAAAGGAAAATGACTATGGGTATGAGTACGAACGCTTCTTTAGTTATTTCACAATGAACGAACTTGAAGGCTATCTTACCAATGCGGGACTTGAGGTGATTTCGAAATTGCGAAATCCAAACCCATCAGGAAAAACCGTCTGGCTTCAAATTATCGGGAGAAAATAACTTTTTGGTGGACCGTACAGGATTCGAACCTGCGACCCCCTCGTTGCAAACGAGGTGCTCTACCAACTGAGCTAACGGCCCAAGTTGAGGAAGAATAACATATTGTGCCATACTATAAAAGCATGAAAAGAAGCGTTGACACACTCTGGCTCGTAGCGCTCCTGGCGATGGTACTGCTCGTTGGCGGGCTTGTGTATGAGAATGGGCAAATAACACGGCTTTCACATTCAGTAGCATCGCTCCAAGCATCCGTGTATGAACTTGCGAATACCGCGAGCACAACCGCCGCGAATACCGCGGCAAATCTCGCCGAGCTTGCGCGCCGCGGGCAGGTGGCGCAAAAGTCGCAGAGCCAGTTGCTACAAGACGCGGTCGCCAAGGTGACACCCGCGGTCGTGTCTATCGTGGAAAGCCAAGTCGTGCCGCTCTTGCAAGTGACGTATGAAAATCCGTTCGGCAATGACCCCTTCTTCCAAGGGTTCGGTATGCAAGTGCCGGTCTATCAGCAAATTGGTACGACGACAAAACAGGTCTCTGCCGGAACCGGTTTTCTTGTACGAAGTAACGGTTATGTCGTAACGAACAAGCATGTCGTTCCGGACACGAACGCTACTTACACGGTGCTTCTCTCAAACGGAAAACAAAAAGCAGGTACGGTGGTGTGGCGTTCACCCACGCAAGATTTGGCCGTGGTAAAGATCTCCGGAAGCGGATACGCGACGGTGCCGCTCGGTGACTCGGGGGCACTGCAGCTTGCGCAATCGGTATTTGCGATAGGAAATGCGCTCGGCGAATACAGCAACTCGGTTTCAGTTGGCGTTGTCTCCGGTCTTAACCGGAGCGTCACTGCAGGCAATGACCAAGGAGGCACGGAGACATTGACCGGTGTCATTCAGACTGATGCCGCCATCAATCCGGGGAACTCGGGCGGCCCCTTGGTGGATCTCTCGGGCGAGGCGGTCGGCGTGAACGTTGCGATGGTACGAGGTTCGCAAAACATCGGCTTCTCGTTGCCGATAAAGGAAGTCATCCGTGCGCTCAGTAATCTGGGAATCTAACGGGAAATCTGATAAGGTAAGTTGTGCACGCGCTCTTAGCTCAGTTGGTTAGAGCGTACGCTTCACACGCGTAAGGTCGCAGGTTCGATCCCTGCAGAGCGCACAAGGGAGGTGTTCTGTGTCGGGCCGGAGTATGCCGGTAGTACGCACGCTTCGGGTGCGTGTAGACCGGGTTCAATTCCCGGCGGCCCGACAGAGAGCATCTCCAAGTAGTACAGGTAGTTTATTCTTGGGGTAAATATCGTTTGGATAAACTTCAATAAGTCGATAATTCATCTCCTTAGCTAGTAAGCGTTTCTTTTCAATATTCTTGTCATATTTCTTTTGCACTCCAGCAAGTCCAAAGAATTCGACGAATATAGCAGAATCAATTTTGAAATCGGTTGTGAACTTTGTGGCTCCGTATCGTACATTTCGTTCATGAACGATGTTATTTGCGGATAACCAGTCATCGATTATTCGTTCGGTAAACGAATCGCACACGTGTCCATCAGAAGCAATAAACCTTTTAGAAAATAAAACGGGATTAGTATCGAAACCAGCTTTCTTGACCGCGTTGTTCCAACTTCCAAACCTAACTCTATATATGCGCAACGCATTAAACTCGCGCTTGAGAGGAATACGGCCATTTTGTGTATAAAAATCTCGGATTTCATTGAGGAGATCTTCATTCGAATATTTCTTTCGATATTGATAGGGAGCTAATCGTTCCCTGGCGATTTTCTTTTCGACCTCACTCATCCGGTGTTGGTTTTTTCGAGCACCAATGGCTTGTTTTTGTGCTGGGGTAATGCGGATATCTTTAGTCCATAAATGAACTGTGCTAGTTCTTGCACCCAATTCTTTGGATATTTCGCGATGAGTCATTCCTTCAGCTCGAAGCAATTTCGCTTTTTCCTTTACGAAGGGTAAGTAACGAATGCCGTTTCTTGCTTTTGGCATTTCTAAATTATATCGTGTTATTCTGCATTTACGACGGGCCGTAGTATATCGGCAGTACATGTCCATGGGGTGGATAAGGGCCGGGTTCAATTCCCGGCGGCCCGATGAAATTAGTTTTCGTGCGTGTTAGAATCGGTTCTGTTCGTAAGGGCCATTAGCTCAACTGGTAAGCCGGTCTAAATTCGGAAACCAGACCGGCTTTCTGGCAGCGTTCGCCTCGCATGAGCATATGAGGACATGTACTCATGAACTCGGCTCACTTGCCAGTAGAGCGCATCATTGTGACTCTGTGTGGTTTGGGTATTATGTACAAGTACGGGCCATTAGCTCAACTGGTAGAGCGCGTCATTCGCATTGACGAGGTAAGCGGTTCGACTCCGCTATGGTCCACTGGTTCTGTTCGGGCCGGTATCTTCGCGGACTCGATACGAACCCTTCGTTCGGACAACAAGAATGATTGAAGACATTCATTCTTGTTTCCTCACTCAGGGCCCGTAGCTCACTTGGTAGAGCGCCGCCATGGCATGGCGGAGGTAAGGGGTTCGATCCCCCTCGGGTCCACAAAACAAAACTGCCTGCAAGATGATGTCTTACAGGCAGTAGAGGTTATCCAACGATCCGTTCCCATTTTGATTCGACGGGCTCAACGGTAAGGACGCAATTCCCGTCCCCAAAGTGGACACGGAAGGACCGTTTGTAGTCGCGCACATCGTCTTCGACGGTTGCTGCCCTTTTTATGACGACAATCTTCTCGTTCGGGTCGGCGGTGTCTGTCATCGAAAGAAGTTTGCACGCGCAACTCCTATTTCCCCCCGATAGTTCCGGGTGTTCGGAGATCTCACGTATGACCTCTTTCCCTCGGCTTTCGTCGCCACTTCCGAAGATTTTGTACAGAGACATTCCATCAGGAGTTACCGCCCGTAGGAGCGCGATGCTGAATTCCTTGACTCCTTGTACGAATACGCTGATCGCGTTGTGAGGGGAATCGCTGCACATCTTCATGCCAATCCCGTTGGGGACACTCGCGCATGAGGTCAAAAATATTGACACAGCCAGGAGAAATCCCGGCATGAACTTGTCCATAGTGACTCCTCCGAGATGTATTGTGGATGAAAGGTGCGCCGAAATGACGATACAATATATATAAGCATTTAACCAGTCCGTGCAATCGAAAACCCGCCTTCTGGCGGGTTTTCGATTGCACGGACGGATGTCCGGTTATTTGATGTGCGCCGAGACGAGTTTCGTCATCTCGAACATCGTTACTTCGCTCTTGCCGCCGAAGATCTTCTTCAGCTTCTCATCCGCGAGGATGTTCCGCTTGTTCGCCGGATTCTGGAGATCGTTCTTCTTAATGTATTCCCAAAGCTTCTTGACCACCTGGGAGCGGGGCATAGGACCCGCACCGACGACTGCCTCGAGATCTGCGGACAGACCGAGCGGTTTTGACAAAGCTGGATTGAGTACTCGTACCATAATGAATGTATATTGTATTAAGTCTATTCGACTGCCTCTAGTATATAGCATAGGGAAGGGCTTTGCGCTCTATCCCCAGAGGGCTGTGGCTATCCTCGCGAGGGGCTTGCAATGGGTTCGCGGGGGGTATACTGGAGGTATGACTTTTGAAGGAAACGGCGACGGAGGGGATCATGTGCCTCGGCACCGCGAAATTCCGCATTATCACGGAGACGGCGTGCGCATACTCTTTGTTGTCAGTGCCGTTCTGCTTATCGTCGCGCAATCTACCGGTGCTGACCTCCCCCTTTCGACTTTTGGGACGGTTATCGCTGCGGTCGTGCTCGTCATCGCGGCGGGCATCACGAACCCGGCGCAATTCTGGATACATTGGGCGAACACGTTTCTCGCTATATACGGTACGCTCCTTTTCGGCACGACCGCTGTCAGTCGGTATCGCGCAGGAGCGAGTCTTTTCGATTCCTCGTTCGTGTACGTGGAGGCGCTCGCGCTCCTTTCGCTTATCGCGCTCTATTTCACCACGCGGACCGTCCGAGGGCTTCACATGCGTGAGGATTATTCCCGCTAGGCGCACGCGCGCCATGTTCGGTCATGTTAGAATGAGGTCATGTCGATACAGAGTTTTCTCCTCAAACAGTACGCGAAGTGGAAATTGAAGGACGTGCCGGAGGCACAGCGTGAACAGATGACCGAAATGGTCTCCAAGGATCCTCAGCTCTTCAAAAAAATCGGAGAGGAGATAGAGCGCCGTAAGAAAGGCGGAGAGAACGAAACGAAAGCGGCGCTTGAAGTAATGAAAAAATATCGCGCCGAGCTCTCCGTGCTGTTGCAGAAAAAATAATATGAATGCACTCGTGCCATTTCTCGTTTTTTGCCAAGCGCTCGGCGCAAGCGTCGGTGCATTTACGGCGGTGTGGTCCGAAATCGCATACATCCGCGCCATGCGGGACGGCCATATCGACACCGCCGAGCGCGCCCATATGAACGTTATTGCGCGGGGATTGCGTTTCGGCATGCTGCTTCTCCTGCTTGCGTCGCTCGCACTAGTCATCGCTGATTATTACCTCCGCGTATCGATCCAGCCGGCGCTCTCGCCTGACTATTGGACCTCTACATTGCTGGCACTTCTTATCATTTATGCCGCATGGGCGCTCTCCCTCCGCCGCCTCTCATTTGCGTTCGGTTCCGCAATCGTCTTCACCGCATGGTGGTTCCTCGCATTTCTCACCATCGGGCAGCTGCCGGTACTCTCTTTCGGTTCAGCCGTGGCGGTCCTCGTTGTTGCGACCGTCGTTTTCTACGCGATCCTCCAATACGGCCGCATGCTCGTGCTTGGCAGCACCTCACGACACCATTTGCATAAATAGCAAAAGTGTTTTAGAATGTTTTTATGTTGAAGATAGGCCCCGTATCAAAGCATCTGAATGCGTTGATACGGGGTAAACATTGTCGGCGACTAAAATAACTATGCTAAAAATTGGAATTGTTGGGCTCCCTAACGTCGGTAAATCGACGTTGTTCAATGCGCTCACGAAGGCGTCCGTACCAGCGGAGAATTATCCTTTTTGCACCATCGATCCGTCGGTGGGCGTCGTTGGTGTGCCTGACGCGCGGCTTGCCGCACTCACGGAGTTTTCCAAGAGCGAAAAGACCATTCCGGCGGCTATTGAATTCGTGGACATCGCGGGACTGGTGAAAGGCGCCGCGGAAGGTGAAGGGCTCGGCAATCAATTCCTCGCGAACATTCGCGAAACAGACGCCATTCTTCAGGTAGTCCGTTTCTTTGACGACCCGAACGTGATCCACGTGGAAAAGGACATTGAGCCGTACAAGGATATCGAGGTCATCAATGTGGAACTCGTACTCGCCGATGCCGAACAAGTGCGAAAGCGCCGCGACAAGATCGCGGGCGATATCCGAGCAGGTCGCAAAGAGTTCGTCGCCGAAGACGCCGCACTCGTGAAGCTCGCGCAAGGCTTCTCGGCAGGGAAGCTCGCACTCCATGCGGGGCTCACCGATGAAGAAAAGAAGAGTATTACGCATTTGAATTTGCTCACCATGAAGCCGATACTCTACGCGCTCAATAAAAAGAGCGGCGGGCACAATCTCGACGAACTTAAAGATGGACGCGCAGAGCGCGCATACGAGCTCATCAAATCGCTCGGCGGACGGTATGTATGCGTGGATGCCGCGACCGAACGCGAGCTCAATGACGTTGCCGACGATGATCGCGCCGGTTTCCGCCAGGAACTCGGCGTGCCGGAAGACGGTCTCGCTGATCTCATTCGCGGAGCCTATTCCACACTTGACCTCATTTCATTCTTTACTACCGGTACCGATGAGACGCGCGCGTGGACCGTTACGCGCGGGAGCCCGGCGCCGGTCGCCGGCGCCGCCATCCACAACGACTTTTTGAATAAATTCATCCGCGCGGAAGTCATTGCCACCAACGACCTGCTCGCGTCATCGAGCTGGGCCGATGCGCGCGAGACTGCGAAGCTCCGCACGGAAGGGAAGGAATACATTGTGCAAGACGGCGATGTGATGGTATTCCTCCACGGCTAACACGAGCGAATTGACAATACACATTTGTGCTGATTAAGTGCTCCCCAGACACCCTGCAACTTATTGGAGGACACCATGCACAAAAGCGGTGATTTCATAGCGATTACCAACAGTACGATACTCAAGGCTCCGGTAGCACTGAAAAAATACGTCCGAAGATTCTTCAAGAGAAAAATGATCTTCGGGAAAGACTGCTGGGTGGCGTTCCGTGTTACGGATATTCCGGGTGCGAACGTGCCAGGAGTCGCGCCATCGCACAGCATGGACGTAAACTGTTTTACCGAGGGTCTCCCGAAAGGAACAAAGCTGTACGACCTCATCAAGAAGTTGGAAAAAGATCCTCGACGCTGTTTCACTTTCTGCACCGATTGGGATGATGGGTGCAGCGGTTCCGTCATCAGCGATTGAGCTCATGTGGATCCTCGGGCCTCTTCAGTCCCCGCGTCTGTGCGGGGACTTTTGTTATCCAGTTTTGGGAGAGCAAACCCTCGCCTTCAGGCGAACCTTTTAAGAGGTGTTAAAATCATTTTCAATGAAACTGTATCGAACCGGCCCCCACACGGTCTTCGATCTCAAATACCACCT
>Ga0172379_10007837_pt1 | contig 13697 bp, 11 predicted proteins | sample GrowelOW334metaG_FD_119756 | JGI IMG/M metagenome (GOLD analysis project Ga0172379, IMG submission 119756) | Groundwater microbial communities from an aquifer near a municipal landfill in Southern Ontario, Canada - Groundwater well OW334 metaG | ecosystem: Environmental > Aquatic > Deep... | reverse complement strand
CGGCACTTTTTCAATCACAGAAACAGGCCGAATGGTCCGTGTGACGCGGTCGGGCGGTGAAACCTGGGAGACGAGCTTCCCGGCAGGAGGTGTAACCAATTCGGCTTTAGCCCATTTGTTGTCGTTGAAATCTGTTTCGTTCCACCCTTTTTGTTCCATCCGGGCATCGTATATTTCACCGGTATGCAATCCATTGTAAATGATAGGGCTAACGGAACAATTCCAGCTTTCATCGCTGGTGATAAGCTCTCTGCTGCCATCAACGTATTCAATATCAAATTGCGCGATCAACCGGGGTGTGTTGTACCAGAGCATGGTATTATCGGGACGGTCGGCCTGGATATACCAGCCGTTTCCAAGCAGGATGCCGAAAGCGTTGACTCCGGTTTTAAGGTTGGAGGTTATGTCAAAGGTCTCATAAAGAACAGTGGTGGTCATGTTGCCTATGCTGGGTTCGCCCCACTTCTCCAGACTGCGCTTGTCATAATTGGTCTGGTTGGGGGAAAGACAATAGTCACCGATCTTTTTCCCGTTGATCGATAATTCGTAGTAACCCAGTCCGCTGATGTATGACCTGGCCTTTTTTATCGGTTTGGAGATGGTTGACTCTTTCCTGAACTGTGGCGCCGGTAGGTTCCAGTTTCCTGTGTTTATCGATGACGGAGCGCCAATCCATTTTGCCTTCCAGTTGTCAGCGTTCATAAGTCCCATCTCCCAGGTTGCTGTTGGGCTCCATGCGGATGAATAGTACTTATTGTTACGGATCTGTACCTTCCAGTAAACCTTCATGCCTGGTTGCATGAGCTTTCCCTTGTATTCAATCTGAGTGGAGTTGTCGGATTTTTGGACCCCTGAATCCCATAGATCGGGTAGGTTTTTCTGAAGTAAGGATTCATCCGAAGCGACCATGATGTGATAGGAAGACTGGGAGCTTCCCTTCCTGTCGGTTTTCATTTTCCATGAAAGTCGGGGTGAAATAGTCTCAATACCTATGGGATTCGTCAGGTATTCACAACGAAGGTCAGAAACCTCAAAATTTGCTATCCTGGGTGCACAAGAAAAAAGTACCAGAACAAACAGCAGGGAGATGCAGGTTCTCTTGGTGATAAAATTGTGTTAATAAGTAGTAGTTATGTCGTTCCTGATTCATCAGATCTCCTGATAATTGTGCAGGTAATCCGGTAAATCGTTTTAAAGATAAGCTATTTCTGGCAAGTGTAGATAATTGCGTCCAAAAATGATCTTAATAGGGTAATATCGTTTATAAATTCTACCCGAACTATTTCTTAATGTCAATAAAAATCTGTATATTAGGTATGTGAAGTTTTTGCGTGGATTGTTTAATGCGTAATTGCAAAATAGGGATGAATGATAATGAGAGTTTGCCTAAGTTAAAAGAGGAGATCATAATTTCCAAGATATACCAAATACGCGGAATACAAGTGCTTCTCGATTTTGATTTGTCAGAACTTTACGGAGTTGAAACCAAACAACTAAAGAGAGCAGTGAAACGAAATCTTAAAAGGTTTCCTGAAGACTTTATGTTTGAACTTACAAAGGAAGAGTTACAAAATTGGAGGTGCCAAATTGGCACCTCCAATTTCGTAACTATGGGACTTAGAATTCCTCCTTTTGCATTTACGGAGCATGGTATTTTAATGATTGCAAGTGTATTAAACAACGAACGAGCCATCCAGATAAATATACAATTGGTCAGAATTTTCAATAAATTGAGGAAAATGGTATTCTGGAATAAGGATTTATTTATGGAACTTGAAAAGATAAAAGGCCAATTGGTTGATCATGATGGAAAGTTTGGGATGATATACGATTATCTTAAGAAATTTGAAGAATCAAGGCTCAATCATCAGAAACAATCAACCCGGAAGCGGATCGGATACTAAAAATGGGAATCAGACATGCTCTATCAGACTTACTGCTTAGCTCATCTAATTTAATACCGCAGATCTTCGCAGATAATCTTCGTCGTGCTGGTAAATAAACAAACAAGTGCCCTCTTTGATGGTCTCGGCCACAGGTTTGATGAGATTTGGTGGAAGAGACGGGCATCCCAGGCTCCTGCCCAGCCGGCCGGTTTTCTGAATAAATGCCTCCGTGGCATAGTCGGCGCCATGGATGATAATTTCCCGCTGCAATGCCTTGTCGTTGAATCCTTTATCAATACCTTGAAGGACAAGCGACAGTCCTACTTTTGATCCGATGGCCAAGTGCCCTGTGATGTAAAACCCCAAACTACTTTTGAAAGTCCCAGATTCGTTGGAGAAATTCTTGGCATACTCCTCGCCAGTGTTTCTACCATGGGCGACATAGGTTTGGTACAGCAGCGTTTTTTTGACCAGATCAATTACGTACATGCGCTTTTTTGTGCTCGACTGAGAGAAATCTATGATGGTCAGGATCGATGAATTCAGTAATTTTCCCTCTTCCTTTAATTTTTCGAAGCCTTTGACAGCAAGTTGAAACGCTTCATTTGACAATCCATAAACCGACAAATTCAAAACAGAATAGATGTTCAATTTTTCTTCCATGTCTGAAAAATTGACAGGTTCTGCTTTGTTCAGCATCGGTGACATCACCAAAAGAAGTATTAATAAACGTTTTATCATCTTGCTAAGTTAAGATTTTTATCCGGGATGTTTGCTTTTAATTGGGATTTTTGCAATATCTGTTTGGTTGATTACTTTTGATCTCAACAATCAGACAAGCCCGGATCGGTATGTACTGATTGGTAAAAAACGTTTGTTATGCAAAAACCAATACCCATCCTCGCACTGTTTGTGCTGATGACGATTTCGCTTCCAGGTTTGAGCAAGGCGCCACACAAAGCAGTCGACAATCAGCTTCATCAGAAAGTTTCTGTCGACAGGGAAGAGCTTATATCCTATGCAAGGAGTTTTCTGGGTTCTCCTTATCACTACGCAAGCGCCAGCCCTAAAAAGGGTTTTGATTGCTCAGGTTTTGTCAATTTTGTATTCAGAAATTTTAAGATTGCATTGCCACGTAGTTCCAAAGAGTATAAATCAATTGGTACAGATTTGAAACCTGAGGAGTTTAAAGTGGGAGATGTAGTTGTTTTTTATGGCTTCAAAAACAAAACCAGGATCGGACATGTTGGTATTATTTGTGAAGCCAGGGGCATGAAGTCGAAATTTATACATGCCTCCTCAGGTGTGGTTAAAGGGGTTATAGTCAGCGAATTGGGATCCGGAATGTATACCCGTCGTTTTTTCAGGTGTATTGACGTGATAGGCAGAAAATAAACCCAGGTATATTTTGATCATAGAAAGATAGCCAACCGAAGTAGTAAGAACCTAACCAATAAAAATCGAAATGAGCAAACAGGAACTCCACGAAAAATATCTTGAATTGGCAGAGCGTTATCAGGTAGAATTTCTCAGAGAGGAAAAGATTTTATTTCTGATATCCATGCTGCGGCTCATCGTTTTCGTAGGCGGCATCGGGTTAGCCAGTTACGGTTTTACCAAAAACGCCTTCGCGGGAGCCTTCGTTTTATTGATTTTCATTGCACTCTTTCTTGTGCTGGTTTTGCGCTATTCTCGCCATGAACGGGAAAAGAATTTACTCGAAAACCTGGTTAATATTAACAGGAACGAGGCAAAAGCCCTGTCGTTTGATCTGGCGCCATTTCAGGACGGTAGTCAATGGATAGATAGTAGTCACGACTTCTCCAACGACCTGGATCTCTTCGGTACAGGATCCGTTTTTCAATTTCTGAACAGGACTGTTTCGGGATACGGTAATAAAATTCTCTCGGTCTGGTTGTCAGATCCATTCAGCTTATCTGCTAAAATAAAGGAGAGGCAGGAGGCTATCCATGAACTATCCTCCAGCCTGATCTGGCGTCAGGAGTTTATTGCCAAAGGCATGGGGCACTCTTTCGAGGAAAAAGATGTTGCAGGACTTTTAGTATGGTTGAATGATAAACAGAAATTTTTCAAATCGGGGTTTGGGAAATTAGTCATCTTTCTGCTACCATCGTTAGCAATCTTAAGCCTTGTACTTTTAATAGCAGGGGTAATTCATTATTCAGTTTTCACCTTCTTTTTCCTGTTGAACCTTATCCTGGTTGCATGGCACCTTCGAAGTATTGGAAAGATACACATGAATCTTTCCAGAATTAGTGTTTTTCTTTCATCGCTTGGTAGCCTGTTGGCAAGCTTTGAGAAGGAACCCTTTCAGTCTCCTGTTTTGCAGAAGATTCAATCGGACATCTCAGGGACTTCAAATCAGGCTGTATTTCAGTTAAAAAAGCTTAGTCGCATATTGCAGGCTTTTGACAACAGGATAAACTTGCTTGTGGGACTCTTTTTGAACGGACTGTTGCTTTGGGATTTCCATTGTGTTTACAAACTTGAGAAGTGGAAAGAAAAGTCGAAAGATCATCTTCCTGTGTGGCTTAATCATTTGGGTGAGATTGATGCATTCATCTCATTGGCAAACTATGCATACAACAATCCGGATTTCGTTTATCCGGTTGTTTCTTCCGATATAAGCATCCTAAAGGCAACGAACCTCGGTCATCCTTTAATCCATGAAGAAAACAGGGTTTGTAACGATTTTAACTTACCAGGAAGCGGCCATATCTGCATTATTACCGGGGCAAATATGGCAGGTAAAAGTACGTTTCTCAGAACAGTAGCGGTTAATTATATTTTGGGAATGGCAGGAGCCCCTGTCTGTGCTTCTGAAATGGAATTTACTCCACTGAGACTTTTTACCAGTATGAGAACAACTGATTCACTCGGTCACAATGAATCCTATTTTTATGCAGAGTTAAAGCGACTAAGAATCTTGAAAGAGAGATTGGAAGAAGGGGTAAAAACCCTCTTTATTCTGGATGAAATATTGAAAGGCACCAATTCCAACGATAAAAGTACCGGGTCAAAACTATTCCTGAATAAGATCATCGGGCTGGGAGGGACCGGACTGATTGCCACTCACGATACCTCCCTGGGTGAGATGGAAGAAGAGTTCCCTGAATTGATTGCCAATCATTGTTTTGAGATTGAAATTGAAGGAGAGCGGATCGTTTTCGACTATAAACTACAGAATGGAATAACACAGAAAATGAATGCATCCTTGCTTTTGCGGCAAATGGGTTTGACTGGATAAAAGTACTTTATTTTCAGGTAAGCCAAGGTCTGCTCCCTGTCATTCTCACATTGCGACCGCGAGGAACGAAATAGGAAGCAATCCGCTGCTTATTCATGACTCAAGAATGACTTGTCATGCTGCGAACACTGCCTGTCCCGATTTATCATTAGGAAGGGATGAAGTGTGAAGCAATTTGTTGACAATCGCAGGATCTTTTTATTAACTTATAGATATTGAGTGACTTGGTTAAAAAGAACTCTTTCTATTAGTTAGTTTTTAATCAATATGTAATAGCAGGACACCTACGGCAAAGTAATTTCAAGATTTAATCAGTTACTTTATATCAATTGAGAATTTTGCCATTTTGAAGGCAAAAACTGCCAACTTGGGGATTTTATTTGTAATCAAAAATTTAACATGCAATTTTTGATGCAATGTTGAAATTAAACTCGTTTTATGATGAAAAAATCAATTGTTATTTCATTGCACCTTTTGTATTGGTTGCCAAGGCTCCCCTACCAAGTCTATAATATTTGGAATCTCTATAATTATCCTATACCTACACCTGAGCCTCAATATTTTATGATGTTTCTTAACCTATCAAATCTTGTTGTCGGTTTAATATGCTTTTATCTATTCTATTTCTATTTATTCCCTAAATATTTAGAAAAAAAACGAATCACAGCTTTTATTATTTATGGAATTGCTGTATTGGTAATTCTTTCAATAATACTATCCTCCTCTTATTATTACTTTCATCCAAACAATATTAAAAGTTTTGGATATTTATTAAAAGTTGACTATTCACAATTCATTTACAATACATTTACCTCAATGCTGTCTACTAGTATTTCTGGCTGTCTTTTAATAGGATTTATTACTTGGTATTCTGAAATCAGAGTAAAAGAACAACTTGTGAAGAAAAACTTGCAAACAGAACTTGCCCTGATTAAAGCCCAGATTAACCCACATTTTCTCTTCAATACCATCAACAACATCGACATACTGATTCAAAAAGATGCCAAAACTGCATCAATGTATTTGAACCAACTTTCAGATATGATGCGGTTTATGCTCTATGAAACCTCTTCTGAGCCGATCCCATTGGCGAAAGAACTGGAGTACATCGAAAAATACATTGAACTTCAGAAAATTAGAACGTCTAATGAAAAGTATGTGAACCTCACGATTTCCGGACCTACTGAAAATATAAAGATTGCCCCTGCCATATTTATCCCATTTATCGAAAATGCCTTTAAACATTCCACCAACAAAAAAATCGAGAATGCTATCAATATTGCCTTTGAAATAGAGAAGAATGAGATAACTTTCACCTGTCTTAATTACTTTGAAAATTCAGAAACTTTTAAGCAAGCGGAAAGTGGTTTAGGCATTGATCTGATCAAACAACGCCTGAATTTATTGTACAAGGAAAACCATACTTTGGACATTGTAAAGAAGGAGAACCAGTTTGAAGTCAAATTGAAGATTGAAACGGCATGACAGTTAGTTGTATTATCATTGAAGATGAGCCGTTGGCAATGGAGCGAACCAGGGAGTTTGTCCTGAAAGTTCCGTTTCTCAAATTGCTTCAAACATTTGACAATGGAATAGATGCACTTGGCTACCTAAAAAGCGAACCGGTTGACCTGATTTTCCTTGATATTCAGATGGATGAATTTTCGGGCATCCATTTATTAGAGTCTTTAAATCAAAGACCCGCGGTTATTGTCACCAGTGCATTTAATGAGTATGCCATAAAGGGATTTGATCTGAATGTGACCGATTATCTGCTCAAACCGTTCACTTTTGAGCGATTTATGCAATCTGTCAGCAAGGTGTCCGATCTGATTAATTCACAGAAAAAGGATTTCCAGAGCTTCATTTTTATCCGAACGGAGTATCGACTGGAGAAAATACTGATGGAGGACATATTGTTCATTGAAGGTGTGCGCGATTACCGTCAAATCAACACTGTTGGGAAAAAGATTTTGACATCCGAATCTTTCAGAGACCTGGAGCTAAAATTGCCAGTTCATCAATTTGTCAGGGTACATAAATCCTATTTGGTTTCATTGGATAAAATAGAATCTATTGAGCGAGACAGGATCAAGATTCAAAAAGAATTAATTCCGATTTCGGAAACCTATCGGGATAAGTTTTACGCATTAATTTCGAATGGTAGTAATTGATGCAGAGGGATAGGGAAACTCCTTCTGAGTTCTTCTTAGCTACTAAGAAGCTTTCCCTTCCTATCCTCCGGTTGAAACCGGAGGTTATTCACAGGAAACTCCTTCGGAGTTGGTGAAATGGAGAATAAGTTATGATTTGCCCGGTAGGGTATTAAGCTTCATAGAAAAATCAAAAGTTGAAGTGCCGTTTTCCCGGCAGGGAATAAACCACTATTTGATCACGTAGTGGTCCCGCAATATTTTGCTGAAGAGTTTTCCCGGTAGGATATACTTAAGAACAACGGCGAGCTTTTGTTCCAATGATGCAATGATGTAACGATGGGAGGGATTCTTGCACTCGACAATACGAACCAGTTTTTTAGCCAGGATTTTGGGATCCCAACCTTTGGATTCGTCATTTTCGATGATAGTGAGTGTCCTAGCGAACTGGGCCTGGTATGGATCACCTTCCCCTGTAGGAGAGAGAAACCCCCTGCGATTGGCCGAATTGCTGGTGTGGAAATCACCCGGATTAATCACCACTACCTTGATGTTAAATTGTTTGACCTCCATTCGCAGCGCTTCGCTGAAACCCTCGATGGCAAATTTACCGGAAGAGTAGATGCCTTGGTAGGGAAGACCCATCAATCCGCCAATGGAGCCAAAGTTGATGATGGTGCCTCCACCCTGTTTGCGCATAAAGGGCAAAATGGACTGGGTTAGCTGAACGAGTCCCAAAAAATTGGTGTGCATCTGAAGCTGAATGGTCTCGAAGGGAAGCGTTTCGATGGGGCCGCCTGTGTGCATCCCTGCATTGTTGATCAGAACATCTATTCTTCCTTCATTTTGAAGTACAGTTTCAACGGCAGCTTTGATAGACTTTCCATCGGTAAGCTCCATCAGCAACTCTTTTACCAGCGGATCGGACCCACCGGCTTTGCGAACAGTTCCATAAACAGTGTGTCCGGCTTTTGCCAGCAGCGATGCTGTCTCTTTTCCAAAACCTGAGGAGATGCCTGTAATTAGAACTACTTTTTTCATAAAGCGGTTATTAAAATGTGGAAATTGGTAAATGTGAAAATTGGAAAATTACTACATCCTACGTAAATCAAGATCTTATTGTTCCTGACATTTTCACATTTCCACATTTCCCAATTTTCACATTTCCGGGGCTTATCCCAGGATGCCCAGTTTTTTCGCTGCGGCTGTAATCTTTTCGATGGAAATATCAACCTGCGCTTTGGTATGGGTAGCCATCAGTGAGTACCTGATCAGGCTGTCCTCTTTGGGGACACCGGGTGAGACAACAGGATTGACAAAGATGCCGTCCTCCAGCAATATTTTTGTGAGCATCAGCGCTTTGTAGTCATCGCGGATGAACAATGGAATGATAGGCGATTCCGATTTGCCGGTATCGAATCCCATCGATTTAAAACCTTTCAAGGCATAATTGGTGATATCCCAAAGATGTTTAATCCTTTCAGGTTCACTTTCCATGATGTCGAGTGCAGCCAGTACTGTAGCCGTAGATGCCGGAGTCATGCTGGCGCTGAAAATCAGTGTTCGTGAACTGTGTTTGATGAAATTTATTGTATCCTTATCGGAGGCAATAAAGCCTCCCAGTGATGCAAATGATTTGGAAAAAGTGCCCATGATCAGATCCACGCTATCAGTCAGACCGAAGTGGGATGCTGTTCCTGAACCATTGACGCCGATTACACCAAGCGAGTGAGCGTCATCCACCATGATTGTGGCATTGTATTTTTCAGCCAGCTTCACAATTTGAGGTAAGTTAACGATATCACCCTCCATTGAAAATATGCCGTCAACGACAATCAGTTTCAAGCTATCCGATGTACAGTGCTTCAATTTGCTTTCGAGCGACTTCATGTCGTTGTGCGCAAATTTCAGTACTCTGGAGAATGATAGTCTGCTGCCTTCGATGATGGAAGCATGATCCAGTTCATCGAGAAGCACGTGGTCAGTTCTGCCCGTCAGAACCGAAACAACGCCGAGGTTAACCTGAAAGCCGGTACTAAAGCATAGTGCACCTTCTTTCCCGGTAAATCTGGCTAATCTTTCTTCGAGTTCAAGGTGAATATCAAGAGTACCGTTTAAAAATCTTGAACCTGCGCAACCTGTCCCATATTTATCAATGGCTTTTTTAGATGCCTCTTTGATCTTGGGATGGTTGGTCAGACCGAGATAACTGTTCGATCCAAACATCAGGACTTTTTTGCCGTCAATCGTAACTTCGGTATCCTGATCCGATTCAATAACCCTGAAATAAGGGTAAATGCCTGCCGCCATAATCTTCTGAGGCAGATCAAATGTTGATAGTCTTTCCTGTAAAATTCTCACTTTGATTTTCTTCTAAAGTTTATTTTGAGTGGCCAAATATAGCAAAAATGCCTAGTGAAACGGCCAAAATGGATTTTTGTTTAGAAAAACCGGACCAATTTCGGCACTTATTTATTTTTGTTCTACTTATAGTTTTAATGTCTTCACGAGATTGACCGCCTTCCTTGAGTTGTAATTGACCTTAATATCTCCCTTTCCTTCCACCAGAAACTGGTATTCCGAAAATCCGTAACTCGGCACAGAAGTATAGATTGTTTCTGGTTTGTGTTCCTGGTAACTAATCTTGTTGTTTCTGAGATCATTGATTTTACCGGAAGCGATTACTTTGGCACCGGTAACTTTGAGCATATCCTGGGCATACAATCTGGGGACAACTGGCTTGTTGACATTTTCCCGGTAGGTTTCCTGACTTCTCATGAAAAGTTCTCCCACAAAAGTATAGGAACCCTCGAGGTTGAACATGTGTGAATCGGTATCTCCATGCGTGTCATAGAGATCGTAAGAGGGTTGGTAAACAGTCCCGGGAGTCATCTTAAGGGCATTTTTACCAATAAGGTCATAGACGGCCACATCTTTTGGATCTACCAAATCTGACTTGATTGATGGTGCGCGTAGCCACATTCCGCCAGAATTGTGAAACGCGAAATTGACGATAATATTTGGCCGTTGGTGAATGTATGCTGCTATTGTATTGATACCCAGTGCACAAAGCGGAAAATTTCCTGCCCCGTTCTGAGCATAAGTAGGTTGCCAGTCGTAGCCCCAGTTTCGGTTGCCATCGAAATAACCTTCACGTAAGATCATCCATTTCACTTTTCTGGTGTAATTAGCCGAATCGAGGAGCATTTTTGCCAGGTAGAGTGCTCCTTCAGTAGAAAGAGGTGTTTTCCCCTCGAAATTTGCCCCCACGAAAATGGCAGGCACATTTTTGAGATCCTTACCAATTTCCAGCACGTAGATAGGCTCTCCGCCAGGACTATCTGTAATTTTGTGGAGAGCGGTGGTGGAAGGTGACTTTTGCTGCAACAATGTCAGCGCTTTCTGAACTTCGGAGTTGTTCTTATACTTGTCGAACGATGGGCCATTTTGTGCCTGAAGATTATCTCCAACCGCAAGAATAGCCAGAACCAGCAAGTTGCGCAGAACAATTTTTATCATCAGGTATAGTTTGAATGGAAAACTTGGGATGAGTTTGTTTTACAGTATGTGAAAGTAAAAGATAATTTTCGAAAAATCGTCTTCAAACCCACATTATTTTGAAAAACAAGGCAGAAGGATTCATCTGCCTTGTTCTCAAAATCCATTCAAACAAAAAAGATCAGTGAAAATTCACTGATCTTTAGCTACTTAACGGGAGATTTTAGATTGACCTCCAACCACTTGTTTATCAATTGCAATCCACTTAATGCAGAACTGTCGTTGGGACGAATAATCAACGCCTGTTGAAACAATAATTTTGCATCTGTATGGCTGTTGTTGTTCAGTTTAGCCCAGGCAAGCATAATGACTGAATCGTAATCAAGCGGATAGAGGTTGACCACTTTCTCAAATAGATTTGTGGCAGATTTGTAATCCTTTCTGTTGAAATAGATCACACCAAGCCAATAGTTTGCAGTTGTATTCAGTGGGTCAATTTTAAGAATTTCAAGGTATTGTTCTTTGACTTTTTCCCAGTTTTCAACAGCACTCAGGGGTTTGACGCATCCTAGTTTGGCCTCAATGGCATAGGGTTTTAATGCTATTGCTTTTCTGTAAAAGGTGATTGATTCTCCGTACTGCTTTGCCATGTAGTTTAACCAGCCCAAACGGATGTTGGAGATGTAATCGTCCTCTTTGAAAACAGGTTTCATCTCCTCAATAGCCTGAGTATAATTCTTTTGATTTTCCGCAATATAGCTTTTACTGAAAGCTTCTTGTAATTCGGTAATATTTTGAGCTTGCATTGCCAGAGACATCATAAATAGTGTCCCTGTTATCCACAATTTTCTTAAAGTTTCCATTTTAATCCTCCTGAGTATGAATATTGATAATAGTAATTATTGTTTGTGCTGTTACTCATCTTTTGTTGATCGAATGTAAAATTGCCCAAAATCGACAAATGTTTACCGATGAAATATACTAGTGAAATTCCCGACCTGAAAAATGAAGGGTCGGCAGAATTGTATACGTAAAGCGCATTGTAAGTGTTGTAGTTTTTGAGATTTCCAAGTGTAATATTTCCTTCCGCCCATAAGTTCTTCGAAAATCTCAGACCAGCTGTCTGCGAATAGATGGCTCGAAGAGAACCACTTTCAGACATGCCAACCAATGACCCGGTGAAGTAAATATTTGATCTGCCCGGTAAAACTAAACCTGCTTGTAATCCAATTTGTTTTGTCAAGATCGAAGAAGCCTTTAACAATGAAGCATTTGCCTCAAACGTAAAGCGGTTCAAATGGGTGGCTAGGGCAATCAGTCCAAGATTTCCGGGATAGGAGATATTGTCAACATTTGTAAAAAGGTGATGATAGGCACCCTTAATCTGCCAGACGGGGTTCAGATTCCACTTAACGATGGCCACGTAGTCGGGTTGCCGCGTTAGTACGTTGCTGATAATCTGTTCGTAATAGGAGAATCCATGGTAGAGCGAAACTTTGTATCCCAATTCTGATTGAATTCCAAACCGATAGTAAATTTGATTGGAACGGTTTGTCGTCTGATTGGCTTTCATATTAAATTCAGTGTCGGTATAGCCGACTGGATTGAACCGTTTTATGCCAAGTTTTTTTGTTACATCAACCGAAAGGTTTCCAGCATAGATACGTGTATTTTCGGAACCGGAATTTAGGGCAGAATAGTAGAGATATTCCTTTGTGAATTCATCTTGTTGATCAAATGCCAGTGCCTTTTTATATTGAATTCCCGCCGAGGTATAGTCGCCGGTCATGAAATAGGCATAGCCAGTGCGTTGACGCATAAATTTGGAGTCAACGCCTTCGTCGAAAGCGACGTTTGTCAGCGTGATCAATTTGTTCCATTCTCCCTTCAGGTAATACTGATAAGAGAGGCTATCTGCTTTTTGAAAGCCCAGTTTGGACTGGGAGAGCCCAAACAATGGAAAGAACAGATAAATTAGAATTATATACTTACGCATGTTGCTTCAATTTTGATTTTATTTCTGGAGAAGGTAAATTTCTCAATTCTATTGTTATTCAAAAGTATGGTTCCACTACTCTCATTCCTGGTCTTGCCGAAAACAGAGAGATCAATCTTCGATGTTAGTGTTAATGATTTTGAGTGGTACGGATCGTCACTTCCGGTTTGTGACATGGAATAATTGGCTTTAACTCTATTGATGAATGGAGCGATAAAATCATGGATCCAGATCAACCCATTCCGATTCGGCAGCGTATTCAAAGGCAATTGATCAGATATCTCCAGATTTTCGTAATGTCCCAGCAACACCTTGAATGCGGTGAGGTAAAAATAGTAGAGCAAAGAGTTCTTACTCCCGTAAAAGGTCGTAAAATATAACATGTTTCCATCGTTGATGTAATAGGCCGAACTCTTTGTTGTGCTGCAATAGAGATAACAGTAATTGTAGGCATCAGTAAAGGCTTCCCACCCTTCGGTTTGCGCAACGCCATGTTGGTCTGTATAACTAAATTTCAGGATGGTACCGGGAGAAAAATCAAATGCCTTCTTCAACAAGTCGTTCGATTGCAATCCGGAAATAATTTCACCTTCGACAGGGTCGGTAAAGGAAAATAATTTTTGGCCTTTTTGGTTTGATATAAGGTAATACGAGAAAGGATAGCTGATCGTCCTGGCACCTGGTTTTGGTGAGGCCTGAACTTGAAAATGAAGATGTGGTTGAGGAGATCGACCCGAATTGCCACAATTCGCCACAATATCACCGCACTTCACATGATCTCCCTTGGCTACTTTAAAACTTCCTTTTCGCAAATGTGACAATTGCGTGTATAGTCCAGGTAAATGCCTGATAATAATTGTATTTCCCCAATTGTTGATCATGTCCGATTTGCCGAT
>Ga0172379_10007836_pt1 | contig 13700 bp, 10 predicted proteins | sample GrowelOW334metaG_FD_119756 | JGI IMG/M metagenome (GOLD analysis project Ga0172379, IMG submission 119756) | Groundwater microbial communities from an aquifer near a municipal landfill in Southern Ontario, Canada - Groundwater well OW334 metaG | ecosystem: Environmental > Aquatic > Deep... | reverse complement strand
GTCGCCGGTCCGGCGATGAATTATGTTCTGGCGTTTATTCTTTTCACCGGTTTGATTCTTGTAATGGGCGACCCCACCCCTTCTTCTAAGCCGATCCTGGGCGAAGTGATGTCAACATCCCCGGCCGAAACAGCCGGCCTTAAAGCGGGCGACGTTATTAAACAAATAGACGGCGTTCCGATTTCCAAATGGGAAGATATCGCAAACTCAGTTCAACCCCGCGCCGATAAAACCATTGAAGTTGTCGCGTTGCGCGCCGGTGTTGAGGAAAAATTTACTCTCACGCCCAGACTGGACAAGACGCGCAATGTCGGGGTTATGGGCGTGACTGTCAGCACTGAGTATAAACCGGTCGGGGTTTTTGAGTCCGTCCGCGCCGGCGCCTACCAGTGCTGGTTCTGGACTTATTTCACGCTCCAGACCATAGGCGAAAAGATTTATAAGCGGGAAAAACCGGATGTCGCCGGTCCCGTGGGTATTGTGCAGATGGTCAGCAGCGCCGCGCACAGCGGCATTGAAAACCTTATAATGCTTATCGGGCTTTTGTCCGTGGCGATCGGGCTTTTTAATCTTTTTCCCATCCCCGTTTTAGACGGCGGGCACGTCGTTTTATTCCTGTGGGAAGGGATAAGCCGCCGCAAGCTTACCGAAAAACTCGTCGCCCGCGCCAATTCGGTGGGCATGGTCATACTTTTCAGCCTGCTGATTTTCGCCACTTACAGCGATATCGCGCGTATCCGGCAAGGCAGGAAAGAAAAAGCCGCCGCGGCTGAAAAAGCGCGCGCCGAGCAGACCGTTCCGGCGCAGGCTCCGGCTTCTTCCCCCGCCCCGGCTAAATAATCGGTTTTTTTATGTTTACCAGAGATAAAACGCGAGTTGTCAAAATCGGCCCGTTTAAAGTGGGCGGCGGCAATCCCGTGCGCGTGCAGTCCATGTGCAATACCGACACGCGGGACGCCGAAACAACGGTAAACCAGATTAAACAGCTTGAAAACGCGGGCTGCGAAATCATCCGCGTCGCCGTGCCGGATATGCAGGCGGCTGAAAATATCGGCAATATCAGAAAACAGATTTCCATTCCATTAGTGGCGGATATCCATTTTGACTGGCGGCTTGCCGTAGAGGCCGTGCGTCAGGGCGCGGACAAAATCCGCATCAATCCCGGCAATATCGGCGACCGCGAAAAAGTCCGCTCCGTGGCCGAGGCGTGCAAAGCCCTAGGCGTGCCCATTCGCATAGGAGTGAACGCCGGGTCTTTGCGGGCTTTGCAGTCTTTTAAAGGCAAACCGGACTGGCCGGCTGAAAAATGGTCCGAAACCATGGTTTCGGAAGCGCTGGGAGAGGTCGCCGTTCTGGAGGAATTGGGGTTTCGCGATATTCTGGTTTCGCTTAAGGCGGACGATATCGCGCGCACCGGCTCGGCGTGCCGCCTGTTCGCGCAAAAAAGCGACGTGCCCCAGCACATCGGCATAACCGAGGCCGGCAGTTTCATGCCCGGCCTGGTTAAATCCGCGCTGGGTTTGGGAAGCCTGCTTGCCGAAGGTATTGGCGACACCATAAGGGTATCCCTCACCGAGGAGCCGGTTTTGCAGGTGCGCGCGGCGTATGAGATACTCAAGGCCGCGGGCCTGCGCGAATTCGGGCCCGACATAATTTCTTGTCCCACCTGCGGACGCTGCCAGGTTGACGTGAGGGGCGCGGTCAGAAAACTTGAGGAAGCTATTTTCACAAATCCCGAACTGCGCGAAAAAGCGCGCGGTCTAAAAATCGCGGTGATGGGTTGCGTGGTTAACGGGCCGGGCGAGGCGCGGGACGCTGATTTCGGCATCGCGGGAGGCCGCGGTGTCGGAGTATGGATTGAAAACGGGGAAACGGGCCGCCAGATTCCGCAGGACGAATGGGTGGCCGCTATTACCGATAAAATTTTGAGGAGCGTAAAATGAAATTAAGCCAGTATTTTGTGCCGACATTAAGGGAAGCCCCCCAGGACGCGGACACCATTTCCGCCAATCTGATGATCCGGGCGGGCCTTATCAGGAAACTCGCCAGCGGTATTTACGAGTGGCTGCCGCTAGGCTTGCGCACTCTTAAAAAAGTCGAGCAGATCGTGCGGGAGGAAATGGACAAAGCCGGCGGTATGGAAGTGTGGCTGCCCGTTATCCAGCCCAAGGAACTGTGGCTGGAAACCGGCCGCTGGAACGTTTACGGCAAAGAGCTTTTAAGGATCGAGGACCGCAAGGAAACCGAATTCTGCTTCGCGCCCACGGCGGAGGAAGTCATCACTAACATGGTGCGCCGCGATATCCGCAGTTACCGCCAGCTGCCAGTTCTTTTATACCAGTTCGGCGTGAAATTCCGCGACGAAATCCGGCCCCGTTTCGGCGTTATCCGGGCGCGGGAATTTTATATGAAGGACGCTTATTCCTTCCATTCAAGCGAGGAAAGCGCGAATGAAATGTACCGCCGCGTTTACGAGGCGTACAACAACATTTTCAAACGCTGCGGTTTCGAGTATTCCGCCGTGGAGGCCGATTCCGGCGCGATTGGCGGCGATTTTACGCATGAATTCATGGTGCTAGCCGACACCGGCGAAAACGCCATCGCCTACTGTTCCTGCGGCTACGCCGCCAATACGGAAAAAGCGGAAGTGGCGGTCCCCCCCGCCGCGACGCCGACCGATTTCAAACCCCTGACGGATCTGCACACGCCCGGCGTGTCCAGCGTTGAGGACGTGGCGGCTTTTCTTAAAGCCAAGCCGCACAAATTCATCAAAACCCTGTTTTATCTTGCCGACGGGGAGCCCGTTCTGATTCTTATGCGCGGCGATCACCAGCTTAACGAGATCAAGCTCGCCAAGGTGTTGAAGTGTTCGGTTTTGGAAAAAGCGCCGGAACACGTTTACGAAGCCGTCGCGGGCTGCGCCGTCGGCTTTGCCGGACCGGTCAAAATACGCGAGCAGTTTACCGGCGCGGCTGGAGTGAAGCCGCTTAAGGCCGTGCTGGCGGACAACTATGTCAAAACCATAGTGAACGGCGTTTCAGGCGCGAATAAAGCGGACAAACACACTGTCAACGTCAATCCCGGGCGCGATTTCGAGCCGGACGCTTATTACGACCTGAAAACCGCCGACGCGGGCGACTGCTGTCCCAAATGCGGCCAGCCGATGAAAATCAAGCGCGGCATAGAAGTGGGCCACACCTTCAAGCTCGGCACGAAATATTCCGCGCCGATGAAGTGCGAATACCTGGACGAAGGCCAGCAGTCCCACCCCATGATTATGGGCTGTTACGGCATCGGCGTGTCGCGCGTGGTCGCGGCGGCGATTGAGCAGGGGCATGACAAAAACGGCATAATCTGGCCCGCCCCGCTGGCCCCGTTCGACATAAGCCTCGTGTCCATTTCGCTGGACGATACTCCCACTGTCACCGCTGAAACGCAGAAGGTTTATGACCTTATCCACTCTGCGGGCTTAACCGCTTTGTGGGACGACCGCGACGAGCGGCCCGGCGTTAAATTCAAGGACGCGGACCTTATCGGCCTGCCTTATCGCATTGTGGTCAGCTCGAAAACCCTGGCGGAAGGCGAAGTGGAGTTTAAAAAGAGGACGGAAGAAGGTTTCGGCAAGCGCGTTAAACTGGCGGATTTGCCGGAACTTTTGAAGAATATTAAAAGCGGAACGGTTTAACCGTTGCGGTTTGGACCGCAATAGCAGCCGGAATCTATCTCGGAGATCAACATGTTTATTCCTCCAATTCAGTACATGCGCAAAGCCGTAAAAACGGCTTTAGCGTGTTTTGTCGTTTTTGCTGCGGTTACAGGCGGGGCTTTCGCCGCGGGAAGCGTAACTGCAGGGGCAAGAACGCCCCTGCCGCAGTGGACCATAATGGTTTATATGAACGGCAAGAACAATCTGGAGCCGGACGCTTTCAGAAATTTTTTCCAGATGGAAGCGGTGGGCAGTAATCCAAATGTAAACGTGGTGGTTCAGTTTGGCCGCACTGCCGCTTATTCAACCCTGGACGGGGCATGGACGGGCTGCCGCAGATATTTAATCGAGCAGCATGTTGATACGGACACTATTTCCACGCCTTTTTTATCCAGCACCAGCGTCTGCGATATGGGCGATTATAATGACGCCATAGATTTTTTCAACTGGGGCAAAACCAATTATCCCGCTGACCATTATATGGCGGTACTGTGGAATCACGGGTCCGGCTGGTCCAAGTCCAGAGCGCAATCCCGTACCAGAGCCATTTCTTACGATGATGAAACCGGACACCACATTAACACCCCTCAAATGAAGGATATCATGTCCGCGATCGGTCATACGGATATTTACGGTTCTGACGCCTGCCTCATGCAAACCATGGAAGTGGTTTACGAACTCAAGGATTATATCGATTACATCGTGGGTTCGCAGGAATTGGAACCGAGCGAAGGTTATGAGTATCATGATTTCCTCAATGCCGTTAACGCTTCGGATTTCAGTCCGCAGGCCGTGGCGCAGGCGGTGGTGGACACGTATATCGCTCAATACACCGATGAGGTAACCCAGTCTTATGTGCAGTCGTCGGCTTTGGCGGGGCTGGCCGCTCGGCTTGACACGCTGGTCTCGTCCATGACCGCGGCGAACGAGCCCTCGCTCGCCCTGACCGCGGCCACTTCCACTTTTTCGTACGGGTACGGCTCTTACGGCCTGCACGATCTGGTCGCTTTCGCGTCCGGTGTGGCGGAAAATACCGATAACGCGGACGTGCGCACCGCCGCGCTGGATGTTGTGGCCTACACCACCGGTTCGGTGGTGCTGTACAACGCCGCTCGCGGCGTGAATTACGAAAATTCCAACGGGCTTTCCATTTATCTGCCAAACTCATATAGCGTTACCGGCTATAACGAGCTGGATTTCGCGCAGGACACCGGCTGGCAGCAGTTCATTTACTGGATGACTAACTACGCCCGGGTATCCGGCACGGTCGTGAGCAACGGCCTGGCGGTGGCGGGCGCGACTATTACCGTGACAGGCGGCGTGTCGAGCACCACAGTTACCGACGCAAACGGCAATTACTCCATGGTTTTGCAGATTGGCGGCAGTTATGCGCTTTCAGCCGCAAAGACCGGTTATTCCTTCCTGCCGGTCAGCGTTTCGACTGGTAATCTGCGGAGCGACTGGGACGCCGATTTTTCCACGGAGCGGCACGTTTTGAGCGGATATGTCCGCTATAACGGCGTCGGCGTTGGCGGCGCGACCGTGTCACTGGGCGGTTCGTCCACGGCCACGGCGACTACCGACTTTTTCGGAGCCTATTCGTTTAGTGTCGAGCCGGCCCAGACTTTCACCGTCACGCCGACAAAACCCGGCTATGTTTTTTCTCCGGTAACGCTTTCGCTGACCTCTTACGCGCATGACCAGCCCGGCAATAATTTCACCGCCGCGTCCGGTCAGGCTTATGCTCTGCTTTCCGACTTGTCGAGCTACCCCAATCCGTTCGCCGCGCTCAAAGGCGAAAAAGCGAAAATACATTACGCCCTGGACACCGACCGCGAATGCCGGATACGGATATATAACACGGCGGGGCAGCTGGTTTGGGACCATACCTCATACGCGGGTTCCGACGGAGGAAAAGCCGGCCCGAACGAAGTTTTGTGGGACGGGCATAACGGGGACGGCAAAAGCGTCGGACGCGGGATTTATCTTGCGGTCGTCGAAGCCGGCGGTGCGCGGGAAATAGTCAAAGTGGGGGTGCGCTGATTATGAAAAAGTATTTTGCCCTTAACCTGCTGGCGCTGTTTCTGGTTTTGCCGTGCCGCGCGGAAAAATACAGCGTTACTTCACCTGATTTTTTCCTTAATTCCGCCTCCGGCGCGCGAGCTCTTGCTTTGGGCACGGCGCAGACCGCCGCGGCGGAAGGGCCTTCGGCTCTTTACTGGAACCCCGCGCTTTTGGGGCAGGTCCGGCGTGACGAGGCGGCGGCTGGCTACTCAAGCCTGTTTGAAGGCGCGGGAATCATGGACGCCGGGATTTCCCATTCCTTCGCCGCTCCGTTCGGCGCAGCCTTAAGCGTGGCGCATTATTCCATGGACGGCGCGCAGGAGCGCGACGCGCAGAATAATGTCACAGGCTCTTTCGGCGACAAAAGAACCGCGCTGCTTGCCGGAACCGGATACCAGTATTCCAAAAATTTATATTTCGGGCTGGCTGGCCGGTTCATTAACCAGAGCATGGCGGGCGAGTCCGAATCGGCGTTCGCGCTGGACGCCGGAGTGATGTTCTCATTTGACCGGTACAGAATCGGCGCGGCCGTGCAAAACGCTCTCGCCGGATCGCTGGCCCGCTCCGGCGGGTCCGACCCGCTGCCTTTAACGGCGCGCCTTGGCGCGGCGGCGAATGTTACCGACTGGCTCATGGTGTGCGCCGACGCGGTAAACCAAAATCCTGGGAACGCCAATATCGTAGGCGGCGTTGAGCTTACGCCCCTGCCGGCGTTGGCTTTGCGCGGCGGCTATAACGGTGATTTCGTAACTTTCGGCGCGGGTGTTACCGTTGGCGGGCTGTCGTTTGATTACGCGGCGCTGAAACAGGAAATATTCGGTTTTTCGCACCGTGTCAGTCTGCGGTTCATGTTCGGCCCGTCGCTGGAAGAGAAACGCGCCGCGCGGCTGTAAAGCCGGTTTAGCTTTTCAAAGACGGCGCTTTTTGGTTGAAAGCGCCGTCTCTTCATTTAGCGTACGCCATTTGACTATTATATATATATATGTTAGAGTGTAAATGTACCCAGGGAGTGGCTTGTCAAAAGCCGCTCTTTTTTTAGGATTAATTATGCAAGACAACTCAAAACTTGAAACATCAATAGGCTCAATGCTGCACACCAACGGCTATGAGCTGGTGGACCTTGCCGTTAAACGGACAGGCCGCAAACCGCTCCTGCAGTTTTTTATAGACAGGCTTGAAGGCGCGGTTAACGTGGACGACTGCGCCCGCATGAGCCAAAAAATAGAGGGCGTGCTCGACATGGAGCAGTTTTATCCCCAGGGCTATATTATCGAGGTTTCTTCGCCGGGCGTGTTCCGCCCCCTCAAGAAACCCGAGCATTACAGCCGTTTTATGGGCGAACGGGTGAAAGTTATCCTGCACGAGCCGCTGGAAGGCCGCGCGGTGTTCACCGGGGTCATTGCGGGAGCGTCCGAAAAGAGTTTCACTTTAAGCGACGGCACCAGCAGTTTTGAGTTCGCGTTTGACCGGATAAAAAAGGCCAACCTTGATCCGGTGATGGAATTTTAACGGGAGGATATGAAAATGGAAGAAAGCCAATCAAAACAGCTTATGATCGCTCTGGAGCAGCTGGAGCGCGAGCGCAATATTAAAAGGGAAGACGTTTTCAAGACTATTGAGGACGCGCTGGTTTCCGCCCTGCGCAAACACATCGGCAAAAACGCGCAGATCGTGGCCCGCATGGACCCCGAAACCGGAGTCATCCGCGCTTATCAGGTTATGAAGGTGGTGGAAAACGTTTTCACTCCCGAAACCGAAATTTCTCTGGACAAGGCGAAAGAGAAAATCGCCACCGCCGAAATCGGCGACGAAATTTCCCTGGGCCTTAGCGTGAGCGAATTTTCGCGCATCGCGGCCCAAATAGCCAAACAGGTTCTTATCCAGAAGATACGCGATATCGAACGGGACAATCTTTTCCGCGAATACAAACCGCGTGAGGGCGAAATCATCACCGGCATGGTGCGCAGATTCTCCGATAAGGACATCATCGTGGACCTCGGCAAGGCCGAAGCCATCCTGCCTTATTGCGAGCAGATTAGAAAAGAGCGCTACGCGCCGAACGCCCGCCTGCGCGCGCTGATCGCCAAAGTGCTCACCCAGAAGGAAATCATGGAAGAGCCCGAATACAAGCGCTACCGCTCGGCCGTGATGAAAATGGACAAAGGCCAGAAAGGCCCCTATGTCATTTTATCCCGCGCCTCCGAGGCTTTTTTGAGAAAACTTTTCGAACTGGAAGTGCCGGAAGTCGAGGAAAAGCTTGTCGAGATCATGAAAATAGAGCGCGATCCCGGGTTCCGGGCGAAAGTCGTCGTGCAGGGCACGGACTCCAAGGTTGACCCCGTGGGCGCCTGCGTGGGCATGCGCGGTATGCGCATCCGCATGATAACCAACGAACTCAGCGGCGAGCGTGTGGATCTTATTCCTTACATCAACGACGCGCACATGATGATAATAAACGCCATGTCACCCGCACGGGTGACCTCGGTCCGCGTGCTGGACGCGGCGAACAAAAAAGCCCTGGTCATCGTGCCGGACGACCAGCTTCCCGTAGCCATCGGGCGCGACTGGCAGAATATCCGCCTCGCCTCCCGCATCACCGGCTGGGAGCTTGAAGCCAAGAGCGAAACCCAGGTCCGCGAGGAAGCCGAAAAACTGCAGGAAACTTTCGCGAGAGTGCTGGAAGGCGTTGACGGCATCGGCCCGAAAATAGCCGAGGTTCTTGTGAGCGCCGGCCTGACCGATATCACCAAGATAGCCAGCCTTACTCCGGACTATCTTTCCACGCTCCAGGGCGTGGGCGAGAAGACCGCCGAGAAAATCATAGATGGCGCGAAGAAATATCTGAGCGACAAAGAGGCGGTTCCCGCCGCCTCCAACACGGAAAAAGCGGAAGCGCCGCAGGAGACAGTCAATGACGGAACAAAAGAATGACGGTTCAGAGGAAAAGTCCTCCTCCGGCAAGAAGGCCGCTCCCAAAAAGGCCGCTGTGAAGAAGCCCGAGGAAATAAAACCGGCGAAAAAACCGGTCGTGAAAGCGCCGGCGAAGAAAGCCGTCAAGAAGAAAACGGAGGAAGAAGACAACCTCAGTTCCTTCATTCCCGAGCCTGAAGTTTTCATTTTACGCAAAGCCTCCACCATTGCCGAGCAGGAGGAAAAAAAGCGCGTAGCCGAAGAAGAAGCCGCGCTGAAAGCCGAAGCCGAGGCCAAACGCCTGGCCGAGGAAGAGAAGAGGCGCGCCGAGGAACTTGAAGCCGCCAAAAAAGCCGAAGAGGCGAAAACTCACGCCGACGCGGCCAGCAGGCAGCAGGCCCAAGAGGCTGCCAAGCGGCAGGCGGAGGACAACGCGCGCAAGGCCGAGGAGCAGAAGCGGTCCGAAGAGGAATCCAAACGCAAAGCCAAGGCCGACACCGAAGCCCGCATCAAGAAAGTTTTGGAAACCCGGACCACCGCCAAGCCTTCGTCTGACACCAGGCCGGTGTTCCCATCCAGTCTGCACCGCAACAAGCCCAGCCACGCGCAAAAGCAGAAATACACCAAGGCCAAGCAGGAACGGCTGTCGGCCCGCACGGACTCGGACGCGGCGGCAACCGACGAGGGTAAAAAAATAATTAAAATAACGGGTAATCTGACGGTCCGCGAGCTCGCAGAAAAGATGGACATGAAGGTTAATGAATTCATAGCCAAGCTCATGGGTATGGGCGTTTTCGCCACCATCAACCAGCGGCTGGACAATGAGCTCGCCTCCATGGTTTTGGGCGAACTGGGCTTTGAAATGCAAATTGAAGGCGCCGCCGGAGACGAGGATATCATCTCCGCCATCGCCATCGAAGAAGATAAACCCGAAGATCTGAAGCCGCGCGCTCCGGTGGTCACCATCATGGGCCACGTGGACCACGGCAAAACAAAATTGCTCGACGCTATCCGCAGTTCCAACGTCTGCGACGGGGAGGCCGGCGCCATAACCCAGCACATCGGCGCGTATAAGGTGGCCACTTCCAGAGGCGAAATCGTGTTCCTGGACACTCCGGGCCACGAAGCGTTCACCGCCATGCGCTCGCGCGGCGCCCAGGCCACCGATATAGTTATTCTGGTGGTTTCCGCCGTTGATTCGGTCATGCCTCAGACTATCGAAGCCATAGACCACGCCAAGGCGGCGGGCGCTCCCATCATCGTCGCCGTCAACAAGATTGACCTGCCCGAAGCCAACCCCGACCGCGTTAAACAGGACCTTACCAAATACGGCCTGCTTTCCGAGGAATGGGGCGGGACCACTATTTTCGTCGAAATTTCCGCCAAGAAACGCCTGCACATAGAAAAACTGCTGGAAATGGTGGCGATTCAGGCCGAAATGATGGAACTGAAAGCCAATCCCGACAGAATGGGCGTGGGTGTGATCCTTGAATCCAAGCGCGATTCCAAACGCGGCGTTATCGCGACTGTGTTAAACCAGAACGGCGTCATGAAAGTGGGCGATTCCTTCGTTGTCGGTACGGCGTACGGCAAAATCCGCGCCATGCTGGACGAAAACGGCGTCCGCCACGAAACCATTCCGCCCACAACTCCGGTTGAAATCCTGGGCATTAACGGCGAGCCGCCGCATGTGGGCGATTCGTTTTACATCGTGCCCACCGAAAAGGAAGCGCGCCATATAGCGGATAAGCGCAGGCTTATCCACCGCGAAGAGTCGCTCGCCCATAAAAAGCACGTTACTCTGCTCAGCTTGCGCGATAAAGTGGAAAATCAGGAACTCAAGAGCCTGCAAATCATCGTTAAAGGCGACGTGCAGGGGTCCATTCAGGCCATCACTGATTCGCTCCAGAAGCTCAGCAACAGCGAAGTCGAGGTGCGCATCATCCACCACGGCATCGGCAACGTCAACGAATCCGACATCCTGCTGGCGAAAGCCTCGGACGCGGTTATTTTCACCTTCCACGTCAGCGCGGATTCCGGAGCGAAAGCGGAAGCCGAGCGCGAAGGAATTGAAATCCGCAACTACGAGATTATTTTCGAACTGCTCGAAGACGTGCGGGCCGCCATGGAAGGCATGCTGGAGCCCGATATCGTTGAAGAAGTGGTCGCCAAAGCTGAAGTCATGCAGAAGTTTGACCTCAGCGCGGGCATTATCGCCGGCTCCACTGTAAAGGAAGGCACGCTTAAACGCGGCAGTGAAGTGCACGTTTACCGCGGCGGCGCGGTCATCCTCACCAGCAAAATCGGCGGTCTTAAGCGGTTTAAGGAAGACGTCCGCGAAGTGGGCCAGGGTTTCGAATGCGGTATCCTTATAGACGGTTACAAGGATATCCAGCCTGGCGACAGCGTGCATAGCTTCATAAAGAAAACCATTACCAGGCGGTTGAAGACCAATGCATGAACGGATGGCAAGACTTGAGGAATTACTGCTCCGGGAGATCGCCGAGTTTGTGGCGAAATCCCGGGGCGGAGGAATTCCCGGTATAATCACTTTCACCAGGGTCATTTTGGACAAGGACCTGCAGGCTGCGCGCGTTTTTTATTCCGTGCTGGGCAGTTCGCTGGCGCAGGAAGAAATGGAGCACGCGCTTATGGGCATGCGGCGCGCCATGGTCGCGCATCTGCGCAAACGCCTGCACTTAAAACGCATACCGTCAATCCTGTTCCGGTTTGACGCCAGTCCGGCCCACGCGGCCGGTGTGGAAACCATTTTCGAAAAAATCCGGACGGAAGAGAAACCCCATGACCAGCCCGACGGAGAACCTGGCACCGCTGCTTGAGCGCGCCGCGGAGTCAATCCGGGGCGGGCGCGATTTTTTTATTGCCGTTCACCGCAATCCGGACGGCGACAGCCTCGGCTGCGCCCTGGCTATGGCGTCCGTTCTCAAACGCCTGGGCAAACGGGTTTATATCTACAGCCACAGCCCCCTTCCCGAAAATATTTCTTTTCTGCCGGGCTACGGCGAAATTCACGCGCAGGAACTGCCTCCGGCGGAGCGCGTTTTTGACACCGCCGTAATGATGGAGTGCTCCTCCCCCTCCCGCGGCGGCGAAGTGGAACATATTTTAGGCCGCGCGTCGAGCGTGATCAATATTGACCATCACCGCACTTTCGAGCCCTACGGAACGGTCAACTGCGTTGATCCGCTCTCATCGTCCGCGGCGGAAATAGTCTATCGGCTTATCGCGGATAATTTAAAAATGGGCTTAACCCCGGATGAAGCCTCCTGCCTCTATGTCGGCGTGGCGACTGATACGGGGCGTTTTTTATATCCCGCCACCACCGCGCAAACCCACCGCGCTGCGGCTGATTTCATCGAAGCCGGCGCCGCGTTCGCGGACATGAACGCGAAAATTTTCATGACGAAAGCGTATCCCGCGCTCAAACTGCTGGGCCGAGCGCTTGAGAAACTGTATCTTGAGGATGCGGGCAGAACCGCCGTTTCGGTTCTGACTGTCAAAGATTTCGAGGATTGCGGCGCCGCCGCCCAGCATACCGAAGAGATTGTCAATCACGGGCTCATGGCGCCGGGTGTGGAAGTGTCCGTGCTGTTCCGGGAAGAGCCGGAACGCATTACGGTTAATTTCCGCTCCCGCGGAAACAGGGACGTGAGCCTCATCGCCGCAGGTTTCGGCGGCGGAGGCCATCGGAACGCCGCAGGCTGCAAGCTCAGCCATAAGGCGCTGTCAGAAGTCATGACCGAGATTTTGCGGGCCGTGAGCGCGTTATATGAATAATCCTCCCGAAGAAGCGAAATCCGGTTTTTTGCTTATAGATAAACCTTCAGGCTGGACCTCGCACGATATCGTCGCCGTTGCCCGCACAAGGCTGGGCGTGCGGCGCATAGGCCACGCCGGAACGCTGGACCCCGCGGCCACGGGCCTGCTGGTCCTTCTGGTGGGGAAGGCCACCAAGCGGCAGTCGGAATTTCAGAAAGGGAGCAAAGTATACAGCGGGGTAGTCGCGCTCGGCTCGGAAACAGACACCTGGGACGCGGACGGCCAAATAACCGGACAGTTCCCCCTGCCCGCTTTCACGCCGGAGGAAGTCGAGGCGAAACTGCGCGAGATGACCGGCCCCATAACACAGATTGTCCCGGCTTATTCCGCCGTAAAGGTTAACGGCAAACCGCTTTACAGCCTGGCGCGCAAGGGAATTGCAGTGGAGCCGGTTGAAAAAAGCGTGACGATTTTCGGTTGGAAAAACATTGCGGTCAATCTGCCGGAAGTATCTTTTGAAGTTGAGTGCTCGGGCGGCACCTATGTGCGGTCCATAGCGTGGACTCTGGGACGCAACCTGGGCTGCGGGGGCCATTTGAAAAGTCTGCGGCGCCTTGCCGTGAGCGAGTTCCGCGTGGACGACGCTTTGGACGGCAACCTGCTTAAAACGATGTCCGCCCCGGAAATATTTGAGCGGTTGCTGGTGCTGTGATGAAAAACTTCGTAACCGTCGGCACAATGGACGGTGTCCACCGCGGACACGCTTTCATTATAGGCGAACTTGCCCGGCTGGCCCGGGACGCCCGGATGAAAAGCCTTGTTCTGTTTTTCGATTATCCGCCCAAAGCCGTTTTGCGCGGCGCGCTTTTCCAGAGCATGATCACCACTCCCGACGAGCGGCGCGCCCTTATCCTCAAAGCCGGCGCGGATAAGGCCGAGTGCGAGCATTTCACACCCGAACTTGCCGTTCGGAGCCACGAGTATTTTTTCAGTTTGCTGCTTTCAAAATATAATATGGGCGGCTTATTAATAGGAAAGGACTTCGCTTTCGGCAAAGACCGCATGGGCCATCTTGATTTTTTGCGCGCGCAATGCCTAGCGCATGGCATTCCGCTGGTGATAGACGATTTCTGCCGTGAGGACGGGCACAAAATATCCTCCTCCGTTATCCGCAAGCTTTTGTCGGAAGGCCATGTCGGCGCGGCTACGCGTTTTTTGGGCAGGCCGTACAATCTGAGCG
>Ga0172379_10007835_pt1 | contig 13700 bp, 11 predicted proteins | sample GrowelOW334metaG_FD_119756 | JGI IMG/M metagenome (GOLD analysis project Ga0172379, IMG submission 119756) | Groundwater microbial communities from an aquifer near a municipal landfill in Southern Ontario, Canada - Groundwater well OW334 metaG | ecosystem: Environmental > Aquatic > Deep... | reverse complement strand
GTATACTGCATTTGCTGAAGATAAAGTAAAGATTCAAGGCGCACGATGTATGGACTGCGGTATTCCGTTTTGTCAATCAGGATGTCCCGTCAACAACGTCATTCCGCATTGGAACGATCTGGTCTATAAAGACCGCTGGGAAGAAGCGGTGCGCGTACTGCACTCCACTAACAATTTTCCCGAATTTACCGGGAATGTCTGTCCCGCACCGTGCGAAGCATCGTGTGTGTTGGGAATCAACGAACCGCCGGTGACGATCAAAGTGATTGAACGAACGATTATTGAACACGCCTTCGCACAAGGCTGGATCAAACCAGAGCCCCCAAAGAAACGCTCTGGCAAAACAGTTGCAGTGATCGGCTCAGGCCCTTCGGGGTTGGCAGCAGCACAGCAATTGAACCGCGCCGGTCATCGTGTGACTGTGTATGAAAAGAATGATCGAGTCGGAGGATTGCTGCGGTACGGAATTCCCGATTTCAAATTTGAAAAACATTTGCTGGACCGCCGCATCGAACAATTGCAGGCAGAAGGAATTGTCTTCACAACGAAGACGAATGTCGGCGTAAATATTTCGGCAGAAGAGTTGCGCCGTTCGTACGATGCAATCGTACTGTGCGGAGGTTCGGAAGCACCGCGCGATCTGAAAGTTCCGGGACGCGAACTGAAAGGGATCCATTTCGCGATGGAATTCCTTCCGCAGCAGAACAAACGGATCGCAGGAGACAAAACTGATCCGTCAAAAGATATTCTTGCCACCGGCAAACGGGTGGTGATCATCGGCGGCGGCGATACGGGTGCGGACTGCCTCGGGACAAGCTTGCGGCAAAAAGCGAAATCTGTCCATCAATTCGAGATTATGCCGAAACCGCCTCTCGAGAGAGCAGCTTCAACACCCTGGCCGTTATGGCCGCTGCAGCTGCGGACGGAAAGTTCGCACGAAGAAGGAGGAACACGGGATTGGGCGCTGGCAACGACGAAATTCGAAGGAGATGCCAACGGCAATGTAACGAAACTGCACGCCATCCGCGTCGGTCCGCCGCCGAATTTTGCTCCGATCACCGGTTCGGAATTTACGCTGGATGCCGACTTAGTGTTACTGGCAATGGGTTTTACCGGACCATCAAAGAATGGATTGTTGGATGAGTTGGGTGTTGCGATTGATGCGCGGGGGAATGTTTCGACGGACAAGGAATATATGAGTTCCATTCCGGGAATTTTTTCTGCAGGGGATATGCGGCGCGGACAATCGCTCGTCGTCTGGGCAATCAGCGAAGGACGCAAAGCTGCCCGTTGTGTCGACAAATATTTAATGGGGGTATCATCACTTCCGTAAGTACTGGGGAAAGGAGAACTACGAACATGAAAAGGATTCTTTTCATCTCTGTTATGTTTGCTTTCCAGATTCTGGTCGCACAACAGCGGCAACAACCCGGCAGCACGATTGTCGTGCAGCTGAACGGCATTAAAGAACAATCGGGACAAGTGCTTTTGAGCCTCTTCAGGTCCGAAAAAGGATTCCCGACTCATCCGGAGAAGGCGTTCCGGTGGAGCAAGGTGAAGGTAACCGCATCATCGTTGATTATCAGTTTGGATGGACTACCGCTCGGCACCTATGCGATCGCAGTCGTACACGATGAGAATGAGAATGATGTAATGGATCGGAATATCTTCGGATTACCGGATGAACCGTACGGAATCTCGAACAATGCGACAAGTTCGTTCGGTCCGCCGAAATTTGACGAAGCAAAATTCACTGTAACCGGAAAACGGGACACAGTAAAAATAGAAATGCAACCATAATAACTATAACTATAAAAGGTGTAGTCCGCCGTAACGATGGATTACATCGTACAACACAAAGGAGAAACAGATGGCACAAATAAATTTCGGCGGAACCGTTGAAGAAGTGGTCACTCGCGAAGAATATCCGCTCGAGAAGGCAAAAGAATTTTTAAAAAATGAGGTCGTTGCAATCATCGGGTACGGTCCGCAGGGATACGGTCAATCGCTGAACATGCGCGACAACGGCATCAATGTGATCGTCGGTCAGCGCAAAGGGGGACAAGGTTGGAACGATGCGATCCGCGACGGCTGGGTGGAAGGAAAGAATCTCTTTTCCAATATCGAGGAAGCAATCCAAAAAGGTACCATCGTGCAGTATCTCCTTTCTGATTCCGGACAGAAACAGCAGTGGGAAACGGTGAAGAAGAATCTGAAAAAAGGACAGGCGCTGTATTTCTCCCATGGATTTTCTGTTGTGTTCAAGGATCAGACAAACGTGATCCCGCCGCCGGATGTCGATGTAGTGCTTGTCGCTCCGAAGGGAAGCGGACGGACGGTGCGGAGTAACTTTCTGGCCGGCAGCGGTATCAACGCCAGCTTTGCAGTGTTCCAGGATGCGACCGGAAAAGCGCGTGAACGCGCGATCGCCTGCGGTATTGCAATCGGCTCCGGATATCTGTTCCCGACAACATTTGAAAAAGAAGTTCTTTCCGATCTCACCGGCGAACGTGGCGTGCTGATGGGTGCGATCGCAGGACTGATGAAAGCACAGTACGATGTCCTTCGGCAAATGGGACATTCCCCCAGCGAAGCGTTCAACGAAACAGTGGAGGAAGCAACGCAAAGTTTGTATCCGCTTGTCGGGAAATACGGTATGGACTGGATGTTTGCGGCTTGTTCCGTCACAGCACAGCGCGGCGCATTGGACTGGGCGAAAAAATTTGAAACGGCAAACCGTCCGTTATTCGAATTGCTCTACCGCGACGTGCAGTACGGTGTCGAAACAAAACGTGTGCTCGATTCCACCAGTTCACCAGATTACCGCGAACGGTTGCAAAAGGAACTGGATGAATGGAAAAATTCCGAAATGTGGAAAGCGGGTGAAGCAGTACGCGGGCTGCGACCGGAAAACTGGAAGAAGTAATTTACTGTTGGAGCGGATGTCAATCCGCACATTTGGAACGGTCTTGCGACCGTTCTGACACAAACAATGAAAACAAGAATATTCACATACGATACGACGCTGCGGGACGGCACGCAAGGAGAAGAGGTTTCGTTTTCTGCTGAGGATAAGATCAAGATCGCCAAACGGCTGGATGCGTTTGGCATTGATTATATCGAAGGAGGATGGCCCGGTTCCAATCCGAAGGATATGGAATTCTTTGAAAGCGCCCGCTCGGTGAAGTTCGTTCACGCGAAGATCGCCGCCTTCGGCAGTACACGCCGCGCAAAGAATCCCGTTGGACAAGATGCGAATATCAAAGCATTGCTGGATGCCCAAACGCCGGTCGTGACGATCTTCGGTAAAACTTGGCTGCTGCACGTGAAAGAAGCTCTACAGATCACCGAAGAAGAGAATCTGGAAATTATCTCCGACTCAGTGGCGTATCTGAAAAAGAATAACAAAGAAGTGATCTACGATGCCGAACATTTCTTTGACGGATATAAAACGGACAAAGCATATGCGTTGAAGACGTTGAATGCAGCCCAGTCTTCCGGTGCCGATGTGATCGTCCTGTGTGATACAAACGGCGGGACCATGCCGTGGGAAATTTCGGAGATCGTTGAAGAGGTAAAAAAACACGTTTCCGTTCAGCTGGGAATCCACACACATAATGATTGCGAGATGGGTGTTGCCAACGCATTGGCTGCCGTCGGCCGCGGCGCAACACACGTGCAAGGGACCATCAATGGATACGGAGAGCGATGCGGCAATGCGAACATGTGTTCTATCATTCCCAATCTTGAGCTGAAAATGGGTTATGTGACCGTCGGCAGCGAACAACTGAAAAAGCTGACGGAAGTCTCCCGGTATGTGAGCGAGCTGGCTAATCTGAAACACAAAAAGAACATGGCGTTCGTCGGCGAAAGTGCGTTTGCCCATAAAGGGGGCGTGCATGTCAGCGCGGTGATGAAAACGCCGAAAACGTACGAACATATCCAGCCGGAACAAGTGGGCAATGTTCGCAGAGTGTTGGTGTCGGATCTCTCTGGAAGAAGCAACGTGCTGTACAAAGCAGAAGAACTCGGTTTAAAACTTGACGATAAATCTCCGGCAGCGCAAAAAGTAGTGGAAGAGCTGAAGGAGATGGAACACTTCGGATATTATTTTGAAGATGCCGAAGCGTCGTTTGAACTGCTGGTGAAAAAACATACCGGCGAGCTGCAGTCACTCTTCGAGTTGGAGCGGTTTAAGATCAGCATCCATAAGGATTCCAACAATGTGGATGCGCGCAGCGAAGCGATGATCAAAATTCGCGTCGGGAATGAAACGGAAATGACGGCGGCGGAAGGGAACGGTCCTGTAAACGCAATGGATAAAGCGCTGCGAAAAGCGCTCGAACGATTCTATCCGCAGTTGAAAGAGATCCAACTGACGGACTATAAAGTACGAGTGCTGGATTCGCAGAATGCAACAGCGGCAAAGGTCCGTGTACTGATCGAAACTAAAAACGGCACATCATCCTGGAACACTGTCGGTGTTTCATCGGATGTTGTCGATGCAAGCTGGAAGGCGCTTGTCGATTCAATCACTTATCATTTATTAAAGAAAAGGAAGTAGAAGGTACACCATGATTGTTGTTTTGAAGCCCGGAACAAAGAAAGAAGAATATGACCATGTGATCGAGCGCGTGCTGGAGTACGGCTTCAAACCGCATCCCATCATTGGCGAAGAACGCACCGTAATCGCCTGTGTTGGCGATGAACGGGGGAAATCACAATTGCAGCAGCTGGAATCGCTGGACTATGTAGAGAATGTCGTCCCGATCCTGAAACCATTCAAACTCGCCAGCAAAGAGACGAAACCGCGATCTGTCGTGAAGGTGGGGAACGTTTCCTTCGGAAATTCACAATTTGTCGTCATCGCCGGACCATGTTCCGTGGAAACGAAAGAACAGATCATTCTCAGTGCTGAACAAGTGAAAAAAGCGGGAGCACAGATGTTGCGGGGTGGTGCGTTCAAACCGAGGACCTCACCGTATTCGTTCCAAGGACTTGAAGAAGAAGGATTGAAACTTCTGGCCGAAGCGAGAGAAAAAACAGGTTTGCCGTTTGCAACGGAAGTAATCTCCCCAAGCGATGTTGCGCTGGTGGCAAAATATTCCGATATGCTGCAGATCGGCGCCCGCAACATGCAGAACTTTGCGCTGTTGAAAGAAGTCGGAAGGACAAAACGCCCCATCCTATTAAAGCGCGGCATGTCCAGCACGTATAAGGAACTATTGATGTCCGCTGAGTATATCATGTCGCAGGGAAATTATGATGTGGTTCTTTGCGAACGGGGCATTCGCACATTCGAAGATTACACGCGCAACACGTTCGATTTAACGGCGGTACCTGCTCTTAAAGAAATGTCTCACTTGCCGGTGATCGTCGACCCGAGTCACGGAACGGGAATCCGAAGCTTGATTCCGCCGATGGCAAAAGCAGCGATCCCGGTCGGCGCGGACGGAATCATCATCGAAGTCCATCCAAATCCGGAAAAAGCATTTTCGGATGGAGCACAGTCGCTGATGCCGGATCAATTTTCAAAACTGATGGATGATATACGGCGGTATTTGCCGCTGGAGAACAAACACTTGTAAAAAAGGAGTCAGGTATTAGGCGCTAGGAGTTAGCGAGTACCTAAATCCTAAGACCTAAGACCTCCGAGGAATCGTATGAACGACCGAGTATATATTTTTGACACGACATTGCGCGACGGCGAACAATCGCCGGGTGCAAGCATGAATTTCAACGAGAAGATCCGCATGGCCCGACAGCTGGAACGGCTACAGGTAGATGCGATTGAAGCCGGTTTCCCTATGGCAAGCGAAGGGGATTTCGAATCGGTGAAAGAGATCGCGAAACAGATCCGCACCGTTACTGTTGCAGGATTGTGTCGAGCGAACAACAACGACATCGATCGCGCGTGGGAAGCGTTGAAGCATGCGCAAAAACCGCGGATCCACACATTTATTGCAACGTCTGATATTCATTTGAAATATAAATTGAAAAAGACTCGGGATGAAGTACTGGAAGCGGCAGTCAATGCAGTGCGGCGCGCAAAATCGTATTGCACCGATGTAGAATTTTCCTGTGAAGATGCCTCCCGGAGTGATATCGATTTTCTGTGTGCTGTTGTTGAAGCAACGATCGCAGAAGGGGCAACGATCATCAATATTCCCGATACGGTCGGCTACTCCGTTCCGGATGAGTATGGGAAGATTATCCGCACGTTGATGGAGCGCGTTCCGAATATCGGAAACGCAATCATCAGCGTTCACTGCCATGACGATCTCGGTCTGGCTGTTGCAAACTCCCTTGCCGGCGTGCTGAACGGCGCGCGACAGATCGAATGTACTGTCAACGGCATCGGTGAGCGGGCGGGCAATGCATCGCTCGAAGAGATCGCGATGGCTATCCACACGCGAGGTGAAGTGCTGAAGGTTTCCACCAATATCAATACAGAAGAAATTTACAAGACCAGCAAACTGCTGGTATCGTTGACCGGAATGCACGTGCAACGGAACAAAGCGATTATTGGCGAAAATGCATTTGCACACGAAGCAGGGATTCATCAAGACGGTATGTTGAAAAATCCGCTGACGTATGAAATCATGACACCTGCCAGCGTTGGCATTAAACACAGTACGTTGGTGCTGGGCAAGCATTCCGGCCGTCATGCATTGAAGCAGCGGTACGAAGAACTCGGCTACAAACTGACTGTGGAAGAACTGGAAAAAGCGTATGTCCTGTTTTCCAAACTGGCTGACGAAAAGAAACAGGTGTTCGATGACGATCTCGTCGCAATTCTGCAAGATGAGATTTCATCGCTGGAAGAAACCTACACGATCGATGCGCTGCAGGTGACAAGCGGGCTGAACATCGTGCCGACCGCGACCGTCGGATTGAAAAAGGGGGGTCAGCTTGTGCAGGATTCCGCAACAGGCGACGGGCCGGTGGATGCTGCTTATAACGCTATCGAGAGAATTACCGGTATTAAAGCGGATCTGCTCGATTACTCAATCAAATCCGTGTCATGGGGACAGGACGCCATCGGCGAAGTGTTCGTGAAGATTTCTATCGACGGTTATGTCTTCAACGGACGCTCTGCAAGCACGGATGTTATAACCGGCAGTGTCAAAGCCTACTTAAATGCGATCAATCATGCGATCGCCGCGCGGTTCAGAAAGCAGCAGGGAGACGGAGAGCATGTTGCGGTTTGGTAATGCTGTCTGCTGCTAAAAATATCCGAGAGTATTGAAAAATTATTTACGAGGAAGAGAAGTACAATGGCAATGACCATCACTGAGAAAATTCTTGCAAAACATTCCGGACGGAACAGCGTCCAGCCCGGAGACAATGTGTGGATCGACGTCGATGTGCTGATGACGCACGATGTGTGCGGACCGGGAACATTCGGCATCTTCAAACGCGAATTCGGCAGCGATGCCAAGGTGTGGGATAAAGAAAAACTTGTCGTCATTCCCGACCATTACATTTTTACCAAGGATATGCACGCGAATCGCAACATCCAGATTCTTCGGGATTTCGCGAAGGAGCAGGATCTTCCCCATTATTTTGATGTCGGAACATCCCGCTACAAAGGCGTGTGCCACGTTGCAATGCCGGAAGAAGGATTCACCCGTCCCGGTGAAGTGTTGTTTGGAACCGATTCGCACACCTGCACGGCAGGAGCATTCGGCGAATTCGCAACGGGAATTGGTAACACGGATGCGGCGTTCGTTCTTGGCACAGGAAAACTGTGGGTAAAAGTGCCGGAGACAATGAAGTTCGTTTTCGAAGGAAAGATGCCGAAATATCTGATGGCGAAGGATCTTATCCTTGCGGTGATCGGAAAGATCGGTGTGGATGGTGCTACCTACCGTGCAATGGATTTTGCCGGATCGACGATCGATGGGATGACGATGGAAGACCGGATGACGCTGTGCAATATGGTGATTGAAGCAGGCGGAAAGAACGGCATCTGTGCTCCGGATAAGATCACCACAGAGTATGTGCGTGCTCGCACGAATAAACAGTTTGAGTGTTTTCAGAATGACAGCGACGCAAAGTATCATTCCGTGCACCGGTTCAATGTGAGCGAGATCGAACCGACAATAGCGAAACCACACTCACCGGATAATAAAGCTGTGGTGAGCGAAGTGGCAGGGACAAAACTGGACCGCGCATATATCGGCAGCTGTACCGGCGGAAAGATCTCCGATTTCGTCGCAGCCGCGGAGATTCTGTACGGTGAGAAGGTAAAGATCGATACCTTTATTGTGCCGGCAACGACGGATGTTGCAAATCAGATTAAAACGCTGAAAGTGAAAGACAAGACCGTAATGCAGATCTTCGAAGAAGCGGGATGCCGCATCGGAGATTCATCCTGCGCGGCGTGTCTCGGCGGTCCATCAGACACATTCGGCCGGTTGAACGGAGCGGAAGTCTGCATTTCATCCACGAACAGAAATTTTCCAGGAAGAATGGGATCGAAAAAATCACAGGTGTATTTGGCATCGCCATACACAGTTGCTGCTTCCGCCGTGAAAGGTGTGATCACCAGTCCACGGGAATTTTTCTATTGATTCTCAGGTAAAAACGGAACAGTATTGTTTCTATCGATTCATCCTGGGAGTTCAATGAATAGAGTTTCAGAGTTGATTAGAAAGATTCGTTCGAGGTTTTTTCCGCTCCGCATGTCCGGTGTATCTGCAATCCGATCGTTCTGTGCAGGAAAAAAAGGACTCGAGATCGGCGGACCGAGTGCAATCTTCACCTGGAAAGGAAAAATCCCCATCTATCCGGTTGTTGGTTCGCTGGATGCATGTAATTTCAGCGGGACAACAATGTGGGAAGGTTCGATTGCAGAAGGAAATCATTTTCGGTTCCATCCGAAGAAGGCGCCGGGTTTCCAATATATCAGTGAAGCCAGCGATCTGTCGAGAATCGGCAATGAACAATATGATTTTGTGCTCGCATCGCACGTGTTGGAGCATTGTGCAAATCCGATCAAAGCACTTCGTGAGTGGGTTCGCGTGTTGAAAAATGACGGGTTACTGCTGTTGATCCTTCCTCATCGTGACGGAACGTTTGATCATCAGAGAAAGATCACTCCGCTTGATCATCTTCTGTGGGATCATCAACACGATACACAGGAGAGCGATGAGACGCATATGCAGGAGTTCATCGATACAATTGATCTTTCCATGACGGCGTATGGCAGCGACAGGAAAACGTTTGAAGAGCGGACACAAAAGAACATAGAGTATCGCGGAATGCACCATCATGTGTTTGATACGCCGGCAGCGATCCAGTTAGCCGATCAGGCAGCATTGCAGATCGAAAATGTTCAAACACTGCTTCCGTTTCATATAGTTATTGTAGCCCGGAAACAAGCGCAAAAGAATAACGACCAATGGCTGCAATCATCGGTCGCGTACAAACGAAAAAGTCCGTTTGCCTCGGACAGAGCGAGAATACGATAAAGAAGCTGTTCCCGATGTATTTTTCCCGTATATTTAAGGACGTTAACGATATGGGAACATTATGCGTTGGTATATCCGCTCTAAAATTCATAAAGCGACTGTAACAGAGGCAGACATTAATTATGTCGGCAGCATCACCATCGATGAAGATCTGATCGAACGGGTGGGGCTGCACGACGGTGAAAAAGTATTAGTCACCAGTAATTCCTCCGGCGCGCGGCTGGAGACATATGTGATCCGCGGAAAACGGCATTCCGGCGTCATTTGCATGAACGGCGCAGCGGCACACCTCATTAAAGTGGGGGAAGAGATCATTATTATGGGTTTTGAACTTTCCGATGTTCCGATAAAACCGACAATGATCCTGGTGGACAAGGATAATAAGTTTGTACAGTTTTTATAACAGGAAGTGAGTTAACACCGGACCTTCGGCGTGATCATCACTCCGAAGGTTTTTTATTTTAGGGGCCGGACAATTCGGTCGGCAATTGTCAATCATAATAAGAGATACCATGAAAGCGATCATCAAAGGCAAAGCGTTCGTTCTCGGGAACGATATCGATACGGATCAGATCATCCCCGCTGCACATCTGGTGTATAAGCTGGACGATCAGGACGAAAAGAAGAATTACGGCCGGTATGCATTTTCCGGGGTACCGATCGAACAATCGGGGCTGCCGCAGGGGAATATCCCGTTCATCAAAGAAGGAAACTGGGAAAGCGATTTCACCATCGTTATCGGCGGGAAGAATTTCGGCTGCGGCTCTTCCCGCGAGCACGCTCCGTTCGCATTGCAGGTGGCGGGAATCGAAGCAGTGATTGCCGAAAGCTATGCGCGGATATTCTACCGCAACTCTATCGACGGAGCGTTTGTTGCGCCGTTCGAAACATCGGTTCATCTGTCCAAAGAGGTACAGACCGGCGATGAGCTGGAATTGGATACCACGAGCGGTATCCTGAAGAATCTTACGCAACAGAAAGAGTATCAGCTGAAACCGCTGGGCGATATCGAGCACATTCTCCGGGGTGGGGGCATTTTTGAATATGCGCGCACTTCAGGGATGTTGAAAAAATCATAATGGATTCATTGTCACCGCGACTCTCGCGGAGAAAACGATACACATATGTTAAATAAGACTATCGCCATTATCGGTGCAGGAAATATGGGTACCGCGTTGCTGCGGGGCATCCTCAATGCAAAACTGACTTCACCGAAAAAGATCTACGCCAGCGGCACTCGCATCGAGAAACTGGAAAAACTTTCCGCGGAATACGGCATCAATGTCACGACCGACAATCGAAATGCTGCGAAGCATGCCGATATCGTTATCCTGTGCATCAAAGCGGCGATGATCCGCTCAGTGTTGGAAGAGATGCACAAAGTACTCCATAAGGATCAGTTGGTCATTTCCATTGCTGCCGGCGTTACAACGGAATCCATGGAGAAGATTATCGGCAGGAATGTACCGGTTATACGAAGTATGCCGAATATCGCTTCCACCGTTGGACTCGGCTCGACCGCAATCTCGTTCGGAAAACATGTTCACGCTACCCAGCATGATATAGCGATCAAAATCTTTGAAGCGGTGGGCGATGTGGTCGTTGTCGGCGAACAGCATCTTGATGCGGTCACAGGATTAAGCGGCAGTGGCCCGGCATATATTTACATGGTGATTGAAGCTCTCATCGACGGCGGTGTGAAGATGGGATTACCGCGCGATATCTCCACAAAACTTGCTATCCAAACGGTGCTGGGTTCGGCAAAACTGGTAAAAGAATCAAATGTCCATCCTGCAATTTTGCGGGATCAAGTGACCACACCGGGCGGGACAACGATCAATGCTATTCACGAGTTGGAATCGCATGGATTACGGTCAATGCTCATTGATGCGGTAGCAACAGCAACGAACCGTTCGAAAGAACTCTCGGAACTCATTAATAATAAATACTAGAGGATTGAATCATCGGTTCATTGATTCAATGATACAATGAATCAATGAAGGTTTTTTTATGAAAAAAGTAATTACAGTAATCCCCGGCGATGGAATCGGTCCGGAAGTTGTTGCCGGCGCTCTGCGTGTTCTGGATGTTGTCGGGAAAAAATTCAATCATACATTCACCTACCAAAACGCACTTGCCGGCGGAGCAGCACTGGATGCAACAGGGATTCCCCTTCCGGAAGAGACATTGAAGCTGTCGCGCGCCAGCGATGCGGTGTTGCTCGGTGCAGTCGGTGGTCCGAAATGGGATGCAAATCCGCAGCATTTGAAACCCGAACGGGCGCTGCTTGGACTCCGGAAAGAGCTGGGATTATTTGCGAATATCCGTCCCGCAAAAATTTACTCTGCCTTAGCGGATGCTTCGTCATTAAAGAAAGAGATCGTCGATGGAGTGGACATTATTGTCGTGCGGGAATTGACCGGCGGCCTCTATTTCGGCAAGCCGAGCGGATTTGAAACACGGAACGGCGAAGAAGTCGGATTCAATACTATGATCTACTCCGAATCCGAAGTGAAGAGAATCGCTGAATCAGCATTCGATATTGCACGAAAACGGAAGAAAAAACTCTGTTCAGTGGACAAAGCCAATGTGCTGGAAACATCACAGCTTTGGCGCAAAGTGGTTTTGCAGGTTGCAGAACGATTTCCGGATGTGGAATTGTCCCATATGTATGTGGATAACTGTTCTATGCAATTGATTCGTAATCCGAAACAGTTTGATGTGATTGTCACGGAGAATTTGTTCGGCGATATTCTCAGTGACGAAGCTGCGATGCTCACGGGATCGATCGGAATGCTTGCCTCAGCATCGCTAGGCGGCACGGTTGCAATGTATGAACCGGTACACGGCAGCGCTCCTGATATTGCGGGACAGAACAAAGCGAATCCGATTGCGACCATCGCGTCAGTGGCGATGATGCTGCGATATTCGTTCAATTTGGGAGCGGAAGCAGATGCAATTGAACATGCGATAGAACAGGTATTGCAAAAAGGATTCAGGACCGGAGATATCTATACCGCCGGAACATCATTGCTGGGAACGCGGGAGATGGCAGATAAAATCATAGAATTATTATAATGGAAAAGAGAAAAGTACTTATATGCTTACAATGAAATTCGGAGGAACATCGGTCGGTGATGTTCCGCGGCTGCAGGAAGTGACAGCAATCGTAAAAAAATTCATCGACAAACAACCTATTGTTGTTGCATCTGCAATGGGGGGATTGACGAATGTATTGTTGGATACTGCGCAAAAGGCAGTGGAACGTAAAACCGGCGAAGTGAACAATGCTATCGCTGCGATCCGCGAACGGCATTTGCAGATCGCCAATTCCCTTATCCAGGACTATCCCCGGCGCGCCGCGTTGATCAAAGAACAGGAAGAGTCGATGGATGAACTGACGAACCTGTATCACGGCGTCAGCTTGCTGAGAGAACTCTCTCCGCGGTCACTTGATGCTATCGCATCATTCGGTGAAATTCTTTCCTGCCGGCAACTTTCGGCGATCTTGGAAGAGAACGGTATCAAATCGCAATTTGTCGATGCGCGGACAATCATCCGCACGGACGATGCGTTCGGTGAAGCAGCGATCGATTTCAAATATTCCAACAAGGCTATTAGCCGCACGTTGACGCCGATCGTGCAAAGCGGCGCCGTTCCGGTTGTTACAGGATTCATCGCATCCACGGACGACGGGTTAACAACCACCATTGGCCGGAGCGGTTCGGATTACACCGGTTCCGTTGTTGGCGCAGCGATGAACAGCGAAGAGATTTGGATTTGGACGGATGTGGATGGTGTGATGACTGCCGATCCGCGTTACGTAAAAGGTGCGAAAGTGCTTCCCGAAATTTCCTACCGCGAAGCGGCGGAGATGAGTTACTTCGGCGCAAAGGTAATCCATCCGAAGACAATGGTTCCTGCAATCGAAAAAAGCATACCGATCCGAATTAAAAATACATTCAATCCGGAATATCCCGGCACATTGATCTCTGCAAAACCGACTAACGGCGGTTCCTCTGCGAAGACAGTCACTTCCATCGGCGATCTTGCTATCATCGCGATTGAAGGGAACGGAATGATCGGCGTGCCAGGTGTTTCTGCCCGCATATTCACGTCGCTTGCGCGGGCACAAGTGAATGTGATGATGATTTCGCAGGCTTCCTCCGAACACAACGTTTGCATCATTGTCCCGAAAAAGGATTGTGCCACCGGAGTCAGCGT
>Ga0172379_10007834_pt1 | contig 13702 bp, 10 predicted proteins | sample GrowelOW334metaG_FD_119756 | JGI IMG/M metagenome (GOLD analysis project Ga0172379, IMG submission 119756) | Groundwater microbial communities from an aquifer near a municipal landfill in Southern Ontario, Canada - Groundwater well OW334 metaG | ecosystem: Environmental > Aquatic > Deep... | reverse complement strand
GCATCGGACTAGTACGAAACGTTAGTCGACATATTTTTGAAAAATTTAACTTAAAAAGATTTTTGGTGGGCTTTTGAACAACAAACAATTAGTTTTAAAGTAAGGGGGATGTAATATTGGTTAGCTCCACTTTGTTCCGAAAATGATTTTATTGATTGAAATCAATAATATATTTTATATAATAACCTCAATAACTTTATTTTTATTAAAAGTAATATGGCTAACGAAAGGATAACTGAAGATATCGTAAGAGAACACTTCAAGAAAGATCCTCTTTTTGCTATGATAAAAATGGATGAACAGAAGTCCAGCAGTAAAAAAATTTTAGATCTTTTGCAGGCTGCTTCCAAATCTTGAAAATGAGCAGGAAAACCTGAATTTCTAATTTCCTTTCCTTCTCAAAATTCTAAATATTTGATTGTAATAGAGTGCAAATATAACACATCAGACCATCAGAGTAAAAAGAATGATGATGCAAATAAATATGCAGTAGACGGTGCATTACATTATGCTAAATTTTTGAGCCAAGAATATGAAGTAATTGCAATTGCAGCTAGTGGTCATGACAATGAATCATTAAGAATCTCTACTTACAAGCGATGACAAGGACAAAAATCATACGAAGATAAAGAAATTGATAGTTTGCTTTCCATAAATGATTATATCAAACTCTTTAATAATGAGGCATTTGCAGAAAATCTCAAAAATATAGATATAATCCAAAAGGCGGTATATCTCAATGATGAGTTCCAAGCATGCTCTATTTCTGAATATATGAGATGTACAATAGTCAGTGCGATACTTCTTAGTCTTTTAAATTGACCATTTAAGACAGCTTATCCTACATACAAAGACAGTTCAGAATTATGAAAAGGCCTGGTAATGTGAATTGATTCTGTTCTTCAAGATAAGAAGGTAAGAGAACCAGATTCAATGATAAAAGAATATCAAAAAATTCTTAATGAACCTCTTTTTACTCACAAGAGTATTAAAAAAGATAAAGACCAAATCCCAACAATTACAATTCTTAAAGAAATTATTGATTATATACAAAAAAATGTTTTACCGCTCATGCAGATGGAAGACAGTTGAATGGACGTTTTAGGTAAATTTTACACAGAATTTGTAAGATATGCTTGATGATCAAGTAAGGTTTGATTGGTACTTACACCAGTACATATAGCAAATTTGTTTTGTGATCTAGCTGATCTCACTACTGAAAGCGTTGTCTACGACCCTTGTACAGGGTCTGGATGATTCCTCGTATCAGCTATGAAAAAAATGCTATCCTTAACGCAGAATGATAACATAAAAAAAAATATTAAAGAACATCAATTAATTGGAGTGGAATCAAGAGCTGACATGTTCACTTATGCTTGTTCAAATATGATGTTTCGTGGCGATGGAAGATCTAATATTTATCACGGCGATTGCTATCAAAAAGAGCCTGAAATACTTGAAAATCATCAACCAACAGTTTCTTTTTTGAATCCTCCTTATGATGTTGGTTGTGCCGGACAAATGGGGTTTATCGATCATGCATTGAGAGTAGTTAGTAAATCAAATGGTATCGTAATAGCCATTGTTCAAATGAGTTGTGCCATTAAAGACGAAAAAGAACTTGTTGCAATCAAAGAAAAAATGCTTGAAAAGCACACACTTAAAGCTGTTATCTCTATGCCAGATGAATTATTTAATCCTGCGGCTACAGTACCAACCTGTATTATGGTTTGGGAAGCAAATAGACCTAACAGAGATCATGAAACGCGATTTGGATATCTTAAAGATGACGGTTTTGAAAAAATAAAGCATAAATGAAGAGTTGATGCAAAAAAGAAACGGGATTCAATCAAGCAAGAATTTATTAAAGCTTATAAAAACAGCAAAGAAATAGCCTGATTATCAGTCAAAAAAAACATAACAGCAGATGATGAACGGTTATGTGAAGCATATATGGATACAGACTATAACAAATCTCTTGGAAAAGATTTATTTTGCACAAAAATAAGAAATTACATATCCTTTGATATTTTGGATCCAAGTAAATATACAGACTATAGTCCTAAATCATTAAATGATGATGAAAAAATATTGAATTTTTCTACACGAAAACCATTTCGTTACGACGAAATTTTTGATATTCAGAAATGATATTATAACAAAAAGCCCGAACACTTGAGTACTTGAACAGTTCCTTTTATCGGAGCAACAGAATATAATAATGGTGTGACAGATTATTTTACATCCGATGAGATAGATAATACAAACAAAGCTGAAGGAAGTAATCCTGACCCCATAGAAAAAAAGATTTTTGAAAAAAATTGTATTACCGTATCGAATAATGGTTCTGTAGGATATGCATTTTATCAAAAAGATAATTTTACCTGTTCTCATGATGTCAACCCTTTATACCTCAAAAATCATACTCTTAACATTTATATTGCGATGTTCCTTGCCACACTCATAGAACAAGAACAATATCGCCGAAACTATGGCCGTAAACGAAGACCAAGCAGAATGCCAGACTCTATAATCAAACTTCCTATAGATAAAAACGGCAATCCTGACCGAGAATTTATGGAGAAATATATCAAATCCCTACCATATTCGGCTAGTTTATAATTTTCTAAAAAAGCATGGCATCAGATAAAATCCAAGAGATCAAAGAGATCATTCAAAGTTCTAACATTAATTTTCTATTCGGCGCTGGTTTATCTACGCCCTTTTTACCATTGTTAGGCGACATAGAAACAGAAATAAATCAGGCTATAAATGACGATGATGAAGATAAGCAAGTTGCTGCTTATAAGAGATATCTTCAAGAGGTAATGCTACCGAATAAAGATGTTATTAGTAATACAGTCTCTACTCAGAAACAATCAGATTTTGATAAAGTAAATGTGGCATATAAAAATTTCTTTCAGACACTTACAGACATTATTTTAGATAGGAAAACGACAATTTTAAACAAACAAGTAAACATTTTTACCACGAATATTGATGTTTTCTTAGAAACAGTCTTGGAAGAACTACAAATAGAATATAATGATGGTTTTTCTGGAAGGCTAAATCCAATTTTCAATTTATGAAATTTAAAAAAATCTATTTTTCAAAGAAGCTTACATTTTGGACATAAGTCAGAAATACCAATCTTCAATATATTTAAGATTCATGGCTCTTTAACATGGAAATACGACCAAACCATTACCGACAACATTTTACTATCTAAAGATTTGTCACATATCGCTGATTTGGGGACCAAAACTGGATCAGACTTTTTAGTAGAATATAAAGAAAAGATACTTGTCGTTAATCCGGAAAATTCAAAATTTTCTGAGACAGTATTAAACATGTATTATTACGAATTACTTAGATCTTACTCATCAGAATTAGAGAGAGAAAATTCTGTTCTATTTGTATTGGGATTTTCAATGGCTGATCAGCATATTAGAAAATTGACTTTAAGACTAGCAAAATCCAATCCTACACTAAAAATATTCGTATTTGTATACTCAAAAGGAAGTAAATCAAACATGGACGAGTTACTAGAGACAAACATACACAAAAACATTGAAATATTAGAACCGGAAGATGATGAACCCACAAGTAAATACACCTTAGAAGTTATTACAAACAATATATTCAAGAAATTAGATACTAAGAATACTGAGAATGGAGAGTAATCAAATAGAAAGATGCCTACAAAAGGAATCCATATTTATTATTGGGCATGTTTCTTCTGTAGAATGAAGAAAAGTAAAAATAATGGTAAATAAGAATAAAAATGCTTCTCATTTAATGTATGAGTGACAAGTTTTAAAGAATGTTTCTGTAGGTTGATATATAAAAATCGTGAAAGGTTTTGTGGAAATAATTGGGAAAGTTGAATGAGAATACACAAAAGACGAAAAAAACTTCAACAAGGAATATGGAAAAGAAGAAGACAAAATTGTTAGATATTTGGATGTTTCCTTGTTTGGCCATTTTGATGATGAAAAGTTTGAACAAGGAATAAAAGAAATGCCATTGATTGATAATGAATGCTATTTACTAGATAAAAATGAGTTTGATAGATTACATCAATTTCATCATGAGAACGAAAAGTCTATTAAAATCGGTTCTTTGACAGATGAGCCTTCTCAAAAAATTGAGATAGGTATAAACAAATTATTTGCAAGTCATATGGGAATATTTTGAAATACTGGTAGTTGAAAATCGAATACCTTAGCCAGAATCTATCATGAATTATTTAAACAAATGGGAGATAATGAGAATTTTAAGAAAAACTCAAAATTTATAATTATCGACTTTAATTGAGAATATGGAAAGAAAATTAGTGGCGGTGAAAAAGATGAAATAATTACCGAAAACAAAAAAGTGTATTTTCTTAACACAGGAAGACAATCAGAAGACAAAATTCCTTTAAACGAAAACGATTTAATTGATACTGAACTAATATCCATATTAGCCAACGCAACCGACAAAACACAGAAGCCTTTTATTAGAAGATCTATAACCTTTTATAAAAAAGTACACGAAATAACGGCAGATAATAACAATCCATTAGAATATTTTAAAAACACCCTTAAAAATAGACTAAAAGCTATTTTTCAGATGTCCGTTAAAGACAAGGCAAAAATGTTGATGGATTATCTAAATATAATTTTAGCTATTTCAGATGAAGATACTGATTACGATTGGCATAATAATCTTAATTATTTTTATCTCAAAGCAACAGGCCATAGCACTGGTCAAATTACTTTGGAGGATATAGAAAAAACTAATGTATATAAAAAGATTGATGTCTATGAATTTCCAAAAAATGCTATTACAAAATTAATTCATTTTTTGTATTTACAACTAATTTTTGATATTTATAATGATAAAGCACAAAATGATCACATCGCCCCAGCGGTAAACAAATTGATAAGCAAACAAGGTGATATTGAAAAAATACTGGACACAGAAAGCAAACATCACATCTTTCCTGAAAATATTAATTTAGTTATAATAAATCTAAAAAATGCGAATCTTGAGACAAAAAAGACACTACCGTTAATATTGGCTAAAAAATTATATGACGAACACAAAGACGACTTTAAAGATCAGTCGTTACATATCATTATTGATGAGGCTCATAATATTTTGTCCAGTTCATCTGAAAGAGAAAATGAAACTCGAAAAGATTATAGATTAGAAACTTTTGAAGAAATTATAAAAGAGGGAAGAAAATTTAATGTTTTTCTCACAATCGCGAGTCAAAGACCATATGATATTTCACCAACAATAATTTCACAATTGCATAACTATTTCATTCATAGATTAATCAATGATTTTGACATCAATGCAATTGAAAAAACAGTATCTTACTTGGACAAATTATCATTCGAGTGCATCCCGATATTATCAGTAGGAAGCTGTTTCTTTGCAGGTTTAGCATCAAATATACCAATAAAACTAAGCATCGACTACCTTGATAAAAAGAACAGACCAAATAGCGAAACCATCATACTAGAAGACATATGGAAAGAATAAAATAACTTCCTAAAGATGGGATTCACCCCCTTACCCCCTCTCCCATCTTAAAAGATAATAAAGTAAAAGCCCACCAAAAAAATAAAAAATGGAACAAATTTTTCAAAAATACGTACCCTCGCTAATAACGCTCGGTCGACTAACAGCTGCTATCCGATATCCCCGACCTAATAGATTTCAACGGTTTATCGGGGCATCGGACTAGCAGCAAACGTTATAGGTCATAGTCCTAGTAAAAATAGAAAAACAAGAAAGAGAATGAAGGGTTTTGGAATATTCATATATTAAAAACACATTGAATCACTATGTTATTTGCATAATTGAATAGCAACAAATTACTTTTATTTATTAAAATAGTACTATGTATAAAAAATTATTTTTAATCACCATCTCTTTAATCGGTGTCTTTCTGCTTTCATGATGTGGTCTATCACAATCTGAAAAAAAAGCATTCTTTTTTAATTATGCCGGAAATGAAAAATCAAATTTAGGAGATTATCAAGGGGCTATTCAAGATTATAACAAAGCAATTGAATTAAATCCAAAACGTGATCTAGCATATTTTGATAGAGGAGAAGTAAAAATCGAATTAAAAGATTATCAAGGGGCTATTCAAGATTATAACAAAGTAATTGAATTAAATCCAAAATATGCAACAGCTTACTGAGCAAGGGCTCTAGCAAAAATAGAACTAAAAGATTATACAGGCGCCATTGAAGATTATAATAAAGCTATTCAGTTAAATCCAGATTCAGCATACTATTGAGGAAGGGCATGAATAAAGGCAGAATTAAAAGATTATCAAGGGGCAATTCAAGACTATGATAATGCGATTCAATTAGAATGAAACATACAGTACACTGCTATGTTTTACAGATTTAAAGGCAATTTAAAAATTGAATTAAAAGATTACACATGAGCTCTTCAAGACTATGATAAAGCCATTCAGTTAAATCCAAATGATTATAAATGATATGGAATAAGGTGAGAAATAAGAACTGAACTAAAAGACTATACGGGCGCTCTTCAAGACTATGATAAAGCCATTCAGTTAAATCAATCATATGCTCGAATATACAGAAAAAAAGGACTTAATGAAATCATCTTAAATGATTTAGAGTGAGGATGTAAAGATTTACAAAAGGCTTTAGATTTAGGAGACATAGATTCTATAAATAAGGTGAAAGAATATTGTAAATAATCTTTTATGTAAAATTTAATTCCAAAACCCTTCCAATAAAAAAAGTAACAATTAAGGACTATGGACCTATAACAGCAGCTACCGTACATCCCGACTCTTATATTCAACGGATGGTCGGGACGTCCGCCGAGCTACGGACGTTGTGCGAAATTTCTGTGGGTTTAGACTACTCTTCACATTTAATTTTAAATTCACGTATAATGGATAAAAGTAAATCAGCAAGTATGGTATATGATAAAATCGTAAATCAATATGCAGAATCATTTCATGAACCATCGGATCACATCGATAAATTTTTGAAATATTTACCAGCTCAATGAAAAATCCTCGATATTGGTTGTTGAACATGAACTGATTCTAATTATATGGATTCACTTTGATTTCAAGTCACTGGAATAGATCTTTCATCTGGAATGATTCAATTTGCAAAAAAGAAATATCCAAATATCAATTTTCAAATTTGAGATGCTAGAAAACTAGCATTTGATAAAAATTCATTCAATTGAATTTTAGCTGCTTGTTTTTTAATTCACATTCCAAAGGAAGATATACAGCAGCTATTATCTAATTTCAATTCTTTTTTGAAAGAAAATTGAGTAATATATATTGCTTTACAAGCATGAAAATCTGATGAAATTTTCATAGAAGAACCATTTAAGCCAGATGAGAAATTATTTTTAAATGTTATTTCATACAAAGAAATAGGTGACTTGCTTTTAAAAACAGGATTTACAATTTTACATAAATTTGAAAGACATCCAAAATCTAAAGGAGAATTGGATTACACTAAATTATACGTGATTGCTCAGAAATCAAGGAAACCCACAGAAACTTAACGGCTCATTTCATTCGCCTCGCACAACAGCTGCTACCTTCCACCTCGATTGCGTGTTCATTTCCAATGGAACATCGAGGCGGAGAGGCGAGCAGTAGACGTTGTATGCAATCGGGCTACGGGAACTTTTCAGAAATTTTATTTAGCCTCAAAATATTATTAGATGATGCAAAAATATGTTTTCAGAAAATATGATCATAAGTACGTGGCTTTTTTTAGACTAGAAAAGAAAATAATAACGAAGGCTCTTGGTTCAACAGCAAAAATTGAACATATAGGTTCAACAGCTATTCCATGATTGGGCGGTAAAGGTATTGTGGATATTATTGTAGGTATAGCAAAGTCAAAGATAGATGAAGTAAAAAAGAAGCTTGAAAAAGCTGGTTACGAATTTCGTGAGAAAGCAGGCACTGCAGAAAGATTATTTTTTAGAAGAGATTATACTTACAAAAATAAAACAAGAAGAGTTCATATTCATCTCATAAAATTCGGTGGTAAGGAATGGAATACTGTGATTGGCTTTCGTGATCATTTATTACAATACCCTGAAATGGTTGAAGAATATAGTAATATCAAGAAAGAAGGAATAAAAAAAGCCCTTGGTGATTGAGAAAAATACAGAAAACATAAAGAAAAGTTTATTGAAAATGTTTTGAGAAAAATATTGAAGTAACAATACCCCTTTGCCCGACTTTCCCTCAAAAAGTTCGGGCACACAACAGCTTCTGCCTGCCATCCCGACTAAATTTATTTCTAATGGATGTCTGGACGGACAGTACAGAAGCAAACGTTGTCTGTCATATCCCTATAAGCAATTAAGTCCTTTCTGAAAGAAATTTGGAGGGGATTTTTTATTTTAATTTAGATTTTTTTAGAAGAAAAATCTGCACCGAAATGCAGATTTATTGATTATATAATTTATTATTTTTTTGAAATACATTGATAAAAAGACATATCAACAAAACTAAGATTCATAACTTTTTACGCCCATTCTCTTATTTATATCTTCAAACTCACTCTCACTCCATCCTGTTCTAAATCATCTTCCTCATGGAACAACATAACAAGTATCATACGGTTGTTTTCATTTAAGCATAGAGTTCATTGCAAATTTATCATCATAGACACTATGTCATCTATGGTTATAAGTAATATATCAAGCAGCTGTATTATATTCAACAACAACCATATCATCTCAAAACTTTTTTCTAAAAGCAGATAAAGTTTCTTGAAATTCTTTTTTTTCTTGTACTATTTTTGCCACATTTTCTGGCGTTTCCTTATAATAAATTAGAACTTTTTTTTCATGGCCCGAATCACCAACATATTTCGTAATTATATTAGAATCAGATTCCCCAGTATTACCTCAATGACCTTCTATTATATAATCCTTATATTCTTTTTTTCATTCTTCTCATAGTAAAACCGCATCAGGAGTTCAATTTCATTTTAAAGGGAAATCATTAATCACATTTCATTTTTTTATAAGATCAAATAATTCTATCTTTTCAAATCTATTTTCAAGCTCATCAGATGCATATTTTTTAGCCCATGTTCAAAGATTTCAATAATAAGCATAATTTTGTAATTTCTGAATTTTAGCCTTTTTATAAAATTCTTTCAACTCTTTACCTAAGACTTCCTCCGATCTTTCAAGATATAAAAGATGACTATGATGATATGTGTCATCAAAAACGTATTCAATCATATCCTTCGCTGGAATTCAATAATTGAAGATATTTTCTTTATCATCACTATGCAAAATATAATAAATAAGGCTATTAATATCTTCTTTTGAAAGAGTCTGTCATCTACTTAATTTATCCTTCAATTCTTTTATTTGATTTTCATATTCTTGTTGTTCTATATCTTGTTCATATTGATATCTATCAATATTTTGGGTTGCAACTATATTGTAATTATCTTTAAGATAATTTTCGAATCTTTTTATATTTTTATCATAATCTTCACTTTCCTCCATTTTAAAATTATTTCTTTTTACAATTGCATTCAAAAATACTTGGGTAGGTATGACATGCTTTTTTCATGATTTATCTATAAATTGAATTAAAGAAAAGAATCACATACCACTATCATCTGTAACAAATGTTACTGGAATTTTTTCATTTATTTTAAATTCATCCATTTTTTGAAAAAATTCTCTATTTTTCTTAAGATAAGTTTGAGTATTTATTTCTTGCATCTCAAAATCTTTTGATGCTTTTTTAACATCTCAATACATTCTATAACCATCATACAAGAAATCAGGTTCAAATTGTACATCTCAAAATCTTTTTGTATGTACAACAAATTCACCTACATTTCTTTTTTCCTTTAAAATCTTTGCAAGTTCATCTCTATTCCCTTGTTCTTTAAAAGAACGATTTTTGATTCTAGGATGCTCTTGATTAATAGATTGTGTCATTTTTATAAATTTAAAAGTTAAAAATAAACATATCTAATTATACCCCCCCTTCGCAATTTGTCAAATATTTGAGGAGTTTTTTTTGACTAGGCAAGAATAGGAGTTTAGAACGATTTTTGATAAAAAAACAGAGAGAATATGAGAAATTTTGAGATTTTATGCTTGATTTTGACGAAAAATTAGAAATACTCTATTTTATCTTTTTTTAATTTAATTTAGGAATACCCCTCCAAGTAGCTAAGTAAAGGACACGAACAGACAACAGAGCCTACACGACATCCGTTTCAACAGAAATCGTACAGGCTCGGACGTTAGATGAAATCTGTTCTTGGTTCTTTACTTGAAATTCACGAATAGATTAATTACCATAAGAGAAGGCGTGGTTTTTAAAAAAGTCTTTATAGTTTTCATACCAATTATCATGTACAACAAACCATTAGAAGATAGAGAAAGAAAAGAAAAAGTACTAGAAATGGGTCATTACGAAAAGCTTTTCTGAACAGAAAAATTTGATAAAGAAATAGAAAAAATGTCTTATGAAGAAAAGGAAAGACTTATAGCGCATATAGAATTCTTGCTTCGCGAAGGAGATCCTTCAAAAAAGAGCTTTTGGAAAAATATGCAACAGTCAATTTCTATGAAAATCTGAACTCCTCCAACTTTTGATCCAAAATTCAGAAATATTTTATGAGAAACCTATACAATAGAATGACATACCTTTTTTATAAAAATTCATGATGGTTGATGGGAAACCTCAAAATTGATGGATATATGAATCAATCCAAATAAGTTTACGTATAAAAAAATATATTTAATTAAATGTAGTACAGAAAATACGACAGCATGGACCAATTTAAGGATTTTCATCTTATGAAATAAAGAGTCAAATGAAAGAAAATTTCTCTATATAGGAGACAGATATGTGATAGAAAGTGAAAGATGAAAAGGCATGGGAAAATGTTTACTAAACTTAATAGACAATATTGCAAAAGATCTCTGCTGTGAAATAATATTTGGCAGTCTAGTTCCTGAAGAATGAGAGGACTTAGAAAAATTAAAAAAATGACATAAAGATTTTTGATATACAATTGAAGATCAAAATGGAGCTCAAATTGCTATAAAAAAATTGCAATAGTTACTACCTTTCTCTTAATCTATAGAAAACGAAAAGATAGAAAATCACGAGAACCAAAAACAGACTCAAGCCTTGCTTTCAAATCTCGGTCATCTAACAGCTGCTAGTGTCCAGCTCGATTACCATATTCTTAATGGATCGGTCCGCCCACAGAGCAGCAAACGTTGTCGGACAGCTACTTTTTGTTTACAATAAGGAACAGAGAGTGGAGATTTTTTAAAAAGATACTCTTGACTTTAAAGTAAAAATGTTTATATACATGATAATAAATTTTACATCATTACTTTTTTTCATATGAAAAATACAGAATATTTAAAAGACAACCATGAGGAGATAAATATCCAAGAATGAATTAATAATTTAGAACATCTAGTTCATACAGTAGAAAATAAAGCTATTTCAATGTATCAAGAATTACTGTGAGATGATTTTGAAAATATTCAAAATTTAGAGAAAAAGAACAAAATAATCACTGATTTGAGTATAAATAAGATAAAAGAGATGTGAAAAAAAGCTATTCTTATGAAGATAGAAGCAGATGAAGATTGAGAAATAGATCGAGCAAATTTTTGTACTATAAGAGTCTTAAATTCTTGAAGAAATGACGAAGACGAAAAATCAATGAGAAATATTTTTGAAAAAGTAAAATCAAAATGTAAAAAAATCGAAAAGAAAAATTCAGGAAGTGTTTTGAAAGAATATTCATATGAAAAAGATGGTATTATAATATCATTTGGTGAAACCTTTGAAAATAAATGAGATTTTAGGGATTATCAGATACATACCTATGTAAATATATGTCCAACACAGAGCATAAAAGTAAAGTGAAATAAGAAACAAATGAAGAACTATCAGATGTTCTAAAATAGGAAGACAAAGATTAAAAACATTTATTTAAAGTTGAATCCTGGATCCCCAGGATTTTTTTATAATTGAAAAAAATGAAGTTTTTTATATAAAGTAAATTCTGTAAAATCTCCACTCTCCTAAATATAAAGAACAAAAAGATAGACAATCCGACAACAGCGACTAGCGTGCAACCCGACTAACATGTTCATCTTCAATGGAACATCAGTTCGTCCACAGAGTAGCAAACGTTATATGATATAACAAAAAAGTCTTTTTTATAAATAAAAGTAAAAATGATTAAAGCAATTATTTATAATATTATAGGGGTATTAGTGGTCTTGACCATAATATTTTTTAAGATACCAATAATCTGGGTGATTCTTGGAGTATTGGTACTTTTGTTCTTCGTGATGTTCAACCCATTTATGCCTTTCGTTGAAAGCATTCCTAAAGGATTTACTGAGAAAAAATTCAATACAGGAAAAATAATTTTGAATTATATTGAGGGACCAGATAACGGTCCTCCACTGTTATTTATCCCGGGACAAATGGAATTCTGGCAGGGATATAAATTGGTAATTCCTAACTTTTCAAAAAAATATCATGTTTTTGTTGTTGATGTCAGAGGTCATGGAAAATCTACGCATACTCCCGGAAAATATTCGTATAACATAATTGGAGAAGACCTTAGGGAATTTTTGAAAAATGTCATTAATAAACCTGGAATTGTGTCTGGACTTTCTTCAGGAGCTGTTCTAGCGCTCTGGTTGGCAGCAAACGCATCTGAATTTGTTTCCGCCATAATCAGTGAAGACCCGCCACTATTTTCTTCCATGTGGCCAAGAATCAATGAAGAAAAATATATGCATTACCTTTTTGAAACAATGGTGGAATGCCTTGGAAAACAGAAAAGAGATATATTGGGTTATTTTATGAAGCAGGGAATTCCAAAAGTGGGTCACGAAAAACTTTTTCTTATCCCACCATGGATAGCCAAGTTTATCGTCGGACTTTTCGAGCTTAATAAAAAATTCAGACCATCAAAAAAGTACGATATACCACTAGCCCCATTTAGCGGAAGGGTAGGTTTTAAATTTTTAAGTGAATATGATGTTGATTTCTCAAAAGCGACAATTGACGGGAGGTTAACAGAAGGATTTGATCCCGAAAACACATTGAAAAAAATTAAATGTCCTGTTTTATTAATTCAGGCGCGTTGGTCGAGACACAAAACTTGGGGATTGCTTGGAGCATTAGACGATAATGATGTTGATAAAATTCGTTCAATCGTAAAAACCCTCAAACACGTAAAGGTAAATGCCATTCATGACGTTCATTTAGCAAAACCAAAAATATTCATTAAAGTGGTAAATGATTATCTGGAAAGTTTGAAACTTTAATTAAATTGCCAAAAATTATATTTATTCAGAAGACTTCTTGTTACGTCGCTTAACATAGAAAAAAGAAGGCAAATGCCTTCTTTTCCATATAATCAGAAATAAAATATTATTGAGTAAAATAACTATTCAAATCAATGGTTTGGTTAAGTGTATTGCCAGCAGGATCCTTAGCAGTCACTACAACAGGACCAAGAGTGTTGATTTGGAAATTTGCAGTAGCAATACTATTCTTGAATTCATAGAGTTGAACTCCATTTCTCATGACATTTCATGAAACAACAGCAGTAGCATCTTGCAAAGGAATGATAACCGTATAGGTATC
>Ga0172379_10007833_pt1 | contig 13703 bp, 16 predicted proteins | sample GrowelOW334metaG_FD_119756 | JGI IMG/M metagenome (GOLD analysis project Ga0172379, IMG submission 119756) | Groundwater microbial communities from an aquifer near a municipal landfill in Southern Ontario, Canada - Groundwater well OW334 metaG | ecosystem: Environmental > Aquatic > Deep... | reverse complement strand
TGCTTCCCCACTCTTCCTTCTTTTTGATTTCTGTCATGCACGCCTCTTATTACGTTAAATAAAAACTTTCTTAAGTTTGCCAAAAATTAAGAATAAATCACTTATAAGAAAAATTGTTTCTGAAATAGAAAAGAATTATTGTTTTTACGTTATAAATATGAGTTGGTGAGTAATCTTATGCCCTTCCGAGTACATAAAGAGAGAAAAAAGAAAAGACACATCCGGGGACATGTCTTTTCTTTTTAAGGAATAATAATTTAACATCGTAACACAGAATATTATTTTGTGTTACATAGATATTTAGGCGATGTTATTTAAAATATTTCACGAGTGTCTCGTCCAATTTTTCGCCGCGCATAGTTTCATCCATTTCCAATATTTTCCCTTCGGCGCTTATCAGCATAGGTTTAGGAATTCCAATTACCTCAAAATTATCTGCAAGTTTTCTTCCTTCACTGTTACCGATGAAACTGTTCTTCCATGGCATCTTCCATTTATCGTTTCTGAATTTAGTAACATCAGAAGCATCGCCATCCATTGAGAGGCTGATAATTTCAAATCCTTTTCCTCTGAATTTCTCGTACGTTTTGTGGAGTGTTTCCATTTCTCCAACACATGGTCCGCACCAAGTAGCCCAGAAATCGATCATATAAATTTTGCCAAGCATACTTTTCTTTGAGATTTTCTCATTCGCGTTATCGAGTGAAGTCGCTTCAAAATCCGGTATTTCAACTCCGATTTTAATTTTAGACTCGATCGGATATCTCTTCAACATATCCTGCAATTCTTTAATATCGGAATAATCGTTTCTGATGAGTGTATGAAGTCTTTTTAATTCTTCATCACTTCTTGAAAATTTAGCCGTCGAAAGTTTGTTTGATAAGATGGCGATTTTAATCTGCTTACTTTTAGTTTTCTTTAGAAAATTATCTTGCAGTTCATTCCATTTGAATTGTGGAAACAAATTATAATATGCAAAGAAAGCGGTGTGTGCCAAATCCCAGGCTGAATTTTCGGGTGAAACCGATTCAAAAAATGCTATAGCTTTTTCGTTGTTATAACCTTTGGGTCGAAAAGTGGAAAATGAAACGTAGATTAACTTCAAATAATCTTTTATCTCTTTGTTTTTCTCTTTTTCAATTTTGGTGAGGAGAGTAATTAAATAATCTCCCGCATCGTAAGTAAAATCTTGGTAATTCTTTTTCGATTCTATAAAGGCTCGCATTTGATTATTTGCATCTGTACTTTTTTTCAAATATTCGTCGCTGTATTTAAAGATTTTCTCATCAAAATCACTTCCTTTAAAAGTAACTTTGTAGTCAGCATCTCTAATTAACAGTTTTGATGGATCAAAAACGATGAGGGCTTTTCCGCCGACAGCTTTTACAACTGACCGATAATCACCTGTTGAATCTAATTCATACGCTTCGGACTCCGGATTGTTTATAGTTCTTCCGAGCTTTTCAATTTTACATAACTGATACTTGACTTCTTTTTCGTCTGTTGTAACTTCATAAACATATGTACCGTCTTCTTTTTTCGTCATCTTTTCAGGAGAACGAATATTGTAACCATTGAATGCTCCTGTAACACTTACTTCATCGAAGTTATCTTTATATTTGTAAGGAGCCAGTGTTACATCGATAGTTACGGTTTTGTTTTTGTTATTCATTACCGGAACCTGCACAGAATTGTGGCTTGGAATTGAAAATAAAAGTCTGTTTACTCCCGGAGTGGTTATATCTATTGAGTAATTCCCTTTTGCATCACAACTTATAAAATTGTGTCCCACCGTGCTTGTTGAAGGAGCAAAAGCCACAAGTGCAAACTTGTTCGGCTTTCCATCTACATCTAATAATTTCCCTTTTACGTGGGTAATTTGGGCGGTGAGCATAAAGTTTAACGTAACCAGAGCCAGAACTGAACGGAACACGAAACGAAGGACCCGTACTGAATTCATGTTAGCCTCTCATTAATTATGAAAACTTATTTTGGTTGTTAAAAAATAAGGAGATTTATTTTATTAGAAAAATTATCAGTAGTCCAAATAAATTGGGTGAGACTTGGTAATTACAAAAAACATTTCTAATTTTTGGAAAACAAATCAAGAAGTAATCAGGTGAACTTATTTCTCAGTTTCTATTAAATAATAATTTTGTGCTTAGTGGAGTAAACTATTCAAGTCCTTTTACTCTATTCTCAACCTATACATCCCAACCGGATTCTATAAAACGTCTCCTTCAAATTCATTTACAAAATAACTATTTAACAAATACTCGATGGAGGTAGTATGAAATCATTGCTCTTTGCTCTGATAACAATTTCTATTTTTTCTTCGCATTCATCTGCGCAAAGTCAATTCATTGAAAAAGATGGACTTGGCGGGTTGGTTTTTGCTTCAACAACTTCGGATGATTATGGAAATGCAGTTGGTGGCGGAGTTGGTTTATCACTCGGAGGTTATGTAGACCTCGGATTTTCTATTGCTAAAGCTAGTGCTGGAAATGTGAATACAGAAGTTACCGGAGGACATATTGGAATTTTTTTATCCAAAGCCAAAGCTAATTTTTCTTTGGATGTAGGCTACATGAACGGCATTGGGTATCATAATTTGTTAGTAGGATTTAATTTTGGCAAAAACATCAAATTGTTGAATAATTTGCAAATTCAACCGGTTTTCTCTTATCATTTAGCTTTTTTATCAGGAGAATCAAATACTCCGCCGTCGTCTTCGTTTGGTGTATCTTTAGATTTTCTCATAGCTAAACATTTCGTAGTTTCACCTAATTTTGGATCTGTTAATAATACGATGTTCGGTGGCTTGAGTGTTGGCCTATTCTTCGGAAGCTAATTATCAAATTATTTTTTAATTAAAATACCTCTAATGGGGATTATATGAAAAAAGCACTTTATATTCAGTTCATTTTCCAACTCATACTTGCCTCTTCTATTTACTCACAGGTGAATTTTGACGAAGCCAATTCGACAAGGATATTTATTAAGCCGAGTAATAGAGAAATTAATGGTCGAGTCGTCGCCGTTGCTTCATATGGATTAATTTTGGAGAAGGATGAAACCATTAATTATAAAGTAATTTCAAGAATAGTAACGGATAATGAAAAATTACTTGATGCTGTTTTAACTTTCGTTTCGAATTCTGCAAAATCCATTGACGGCAATGAATACATTCTTGAAATGAAAGAAGCCGTATCTCCAAAACCTGTGGCCACCGACGGCAAAATTTTGCAGGATCAAGTATGTATGTTTAATGTTTTGGTTAGTAAAACAGAAAAAGTCGGGATGACGTTTAATTTTTCACCAAGAATGTTCAATAATATTTACTTCCAGATCGGTTTCTCAACAGGAAGTTATTCTGGTGGTAATGCCTATAGTGTTTCAAATGCATCCGCTGCAATAGGGAAAAAAACTCAAGTAACTTCCGGTGGTGAAGTATTGATGGCAATAGGTGTTTGTGAGAAAGTACTCAATATTTCTTCAAGGAAACATATCATTGATCCTGCATACAAAAACGATACAAAAACTTTAGCGTTTCTTGAACTTTTATACAGAATACAACCATCCAATGACTGGGTGACTTTTTCGTTAGGGACAAAATATTTTTTATCAAATGTCTCCGTTTTTGAAGATGATTCAAATATCAGCCTTAGTTTAGGAGTAGGTATAAATTTCAGTGCGCTATGAATTCCTTATCTTTAATTCTATCTTAGAAATATTACTCATGATCATTACCTTTTTAAAAGATGTGATTTTCTACAATATCGGATACTTTACAGTAAAGATATTTTCTTATGGTAAGTACCCCCATAAACATGATTCAATTATAGGGGATAACTTTCTGGAAATTTTAGGTGCTTTAATTGCAGTGTTGATTGTCTCTTTTTTAGGTGTTGTATTATCGTAGGATAAATAAATATTAGATTGAAAATTATCAGTATAATAATTCCGGAGAACCTTTGACCAAAATAATTCTCATCTCGTTTTTTTGTTTAGTTTTATCTTTCAATGCTTTGGGACAGCGTGTAGTTATTGATGCAATATATTTCCCAGATGGTTTAGTGCTTGAGAATTTAAGCAGTTTTGGATTCGTACAGAATAGCAATTACGCCATCGAAAACATTTCAAGTTCCAATCCGGCATCACTTATAAATTTTGATAGTGCCTTAGTCGGCATTTCTTATCAATACGTTTCTACACAAAATCCCGGTGGACAGGGTGACATTATGCATAATCGTGCCTATCCGCTTCTTCCACAATCTCTTGGTGCAGTTTATCCTATAAACAATTTCCGAATCGGAATCGGAATCAGTCAACGTTATAATTCACTTTTGGATTTTGGAGAAATACGTATTACATCTGTTGAAAATCCTTATGGAATTGGACAATCTTATACACCAAAGTTTGAAACATTGATAATTGGTTTTTCTAATCTTTATTCATACTCTCTTCCATCACTTTTTTATAAAGATGATGTTTTGAGTCTCGGTTTTCAATTCAACTTAGATCGAATGGACTATAATTCAAAGTTTATACAGACAGAGGGAACTTCGGGAGGATTTTCTACGAGTTATAGTTTCGGTCTCCACTATAAATCTGACAAAAGTTTACACCCCGGTTTGTTTGAGATCGGTTTCTTCTATGAGAAAGGTTCTTTATTTAAAAAAGAAATGAAATTTAATTATAAGAGTTCATTACAACTTTACAAGCTAAATTCGGATTCATCACATCCTCTATTTCCTGTTTTGGATTCACCTACTTGGTCTGTGATTGCTAAAACACCCGACAAACTGAATTATGGTTTTATTTATTCACCTGAAAGCAGACTCCATTTCTCTCTTAATTCCCGCACTGTTTATTGGAACAAGGGCAACGAAAATTGGAAGAACTGTTCCGAGTTTTCTTGCTCAGTTCTTTTTGATTATTCCCCAACCACCCGGTTTTCATTTGGATTATTTTCTTCCATTCCTAGAGTTGAAGACAACAATTACAACTCACAAGAAATAAATGAAAAGCAGAAAGTAGTGTACGCAACAATTGGACTGCATCTTGAAACAAATAATTTTATTTATGATATTTCTCTCGCTGACAGCCATATCTATTCCGGTTTATGGAGAAGACACACCATTCTCAAAAGTGCTGTTGCGATTAAGTTATGATAGTAGCTCAAACTTGCATTCAGTTTATCTTAAAATTATTAGACTAATAATTCCGGAGAACCTTTGGATAAAATATTACCCATCTTGTTTTTTTGTTTGATCAGTTCTTTAAATATCTTCGGACAACGTTCGGAAGTTCAAGCACCGAATTTTCAACATGGTTTAGTTCTTGAGAATTTAAGTAGCCTTGGATTTGTTCAGAACAGTAACTATGCAATTGAAAATATTTCAAGTTCAAATCCGGCATCGCTTGCAAATTTTGATAGCGCCTTGGTAGGCATTTCTTATCAATACGTTTCAACACAAAATCCCGGGTGGCAGGGCGACATTATGCATAAGCGCGCCTATCCATTCCTTCCACAATCTGTCGGAGCGATTTATCCTTTAGATAATTTGAGAATTGGAATAGGAATTAGTCAGAGATACAATTCGTTATTAAATTCTGGAGAAATGAGAGTTACAACAATTGCTCAGCCGGATGGGACCGGAGAAACTTTTACTGCAACAGATAAAACGTTGGTAATTGCATTCTCAAATCTATATTCATACTCGTTCCCATCCCTTTTCCACAAGAATGATCTATTGAGTTTTGGGTTGCAATTTAATTTGGATAGGATGGACTACCTTGCAAAAATTTGGTATGCGGAAGGAAAAGCCGGCGGAATTAAAACAAGTTTCTCCATTGGTCTCCACTACAAATTTGAAAAAAGATTACATCCGGGATTGTTTGAAATTGGTTTCTTCTTTGAAAAAGGTTCTTCATTTAAAGAAGAAATAAAAACGAATAATGTATCAAACCTTGTCCTAGTTGATGTAGAAATAGATACTTCACAACATCTAAATCCTGCAATATTGCCACGGATTTTTGATTTGATCACGAAGACACCGGACAAGCTTAATTACGGATTTATTTATTCACCCGAAAGTATGCTTCACTTCTCCCTTAATTCTCGCACGGTTTATTGGAACAAGATTCACAGTGAGTGGCAGAACTGTTCGGAATTCTCATGTTCTGTAATTTTTGATTATTCCAAAACTGCGCGGTTTTCGTTCGGTTTGCTTTCCTCTAATCCTCAAATTACAAACAACAGATTTTATTCTCAGGATGCCAATGAGAACATGAAAGCAATTTATGTTACCTTCGGATTACATATTGAAAGACATCGATACATTTACGATCTTTCTCTCGCAGATAGCCACAACTATTCCGGCGCCTGGCGAAAACATACAATTCTTAAAGGTGCAATTGCAGTAAAATTATGAGAATTAAGTGAGTTGAAATTGTATCACAGAATAGTATTCTGTGATACGGTGGTATTTTATAGATGATGAGTTAGTATTTAAAATGGAGATTTTATGAACACAAATGATTTAATAAACTACAAATACAACGGCGCTCGTTCGATGGTTTTATTGCACGAGAAATATTTAACTTCCCTTTTACAAACCTGGCAGGAAGCAAAGAGATTAAATATCAAACTGCCCGAAACCGATGATGAGGATTATGAATCGTTGGAAACTCTGCTGAGACACATTTTACGAGCTGCCGGTAGATACATGATCTGGATGTGTGACAAATTGAACCTTCCCGATCCGGGAATTGAACCGGCGCCGGAACCGGATAATATTGAAAGAGAAGCAGATAAGTATCTGGTGCATCTTCTTACTAAATGGCGAACTCCGTTGGCAGAAGTTGAAGAAGATAAATTTATGTCTTCAACTTACACTTCCCGTTGGGGAGTAGAATATTGCATCGATGCAATGCTTGAACATGCAGTAATGCATCCTATCCGGCATGAGTATCAATTGCGAAATTTAATAAACGGATTGTAGGTCGAAACTCCGTTTCGACCAATAGTCGGTTCGGAGAATCGACTTACGGACATAATGTGATCTTATAAATGAAAATTGAAAAACAACTTAAAATAAAACAACAGCTTTATACCGAATGCGTAAACTATGTTGAATCAAAGATAGAGTTAATTACAACAGCCGTTAACGAATTGCAGCAAGCATCAAAGCTCGAAACGAAAAGCAGCATGGGCGATAAATACGAAACCGGAAGAGCTTCTATTCAACTTGAGATGGAAAAGTATGCTCAACAGTTAAACGAATTTACAAACTTGAAAAAAATCCTTTTTCAAATTAACGCTGATAAGCAATATGATTCAGTGCAGCCGGGCTGTTTAGTTTGTACGAACACCGGTAATTATTTTATTGCTATAACCGCCGGAGAATTTGAGATTGAAGGAGTAAAGTATTTAACAATCTCTCTCACCTCCCCGTTCGGGAAAGAATTACACAAAAGAAAAACCGGAGATACTTTTTCCTTTAGAAATAAAGAGTTTAGGATTGAGTTGGTAATTTAATCTGAACTGGTTCTCTGTGACTCTGTGGTAAATTTCTTTTCACTACTGAGTCACTCAGCCACAGAGAAAATAAAGGTTTATTTATTTTCACATTTGGCAATTTCCCAAAACATCTCTATGTTTTAATTAAAGAATAAGATCACTTTATTTCTTTGTCTAGATGATTTTGTTTTTATACAATGGGTTTTCACTCCCCTTTTGGGATTTTTAAATTATAAATAAATTTACTTATTAATTTTATGAACAATCAATCACGCTTTATAAGAACGATCCTAATATCAACCTTTCTGCTGACAACTTTCTTCGGGGGATGTAAATCATCCATTGTTGACGATCCCGAAACATCTATAAGATTTTCAGTACCCCAAGATTCACATGTAAAGCTAACTATAGAAAATAGTTATAATACTCAGGTTGCAAAACTTGTGGACGAGAATAAAACAAGTGGACATTATAATGTAAGTTTTAGTGCAAATGATTTAGCCGAAGGTGTATATTTTTATACTCTTGAACTGAAGGGGATTAATAATAATTTCTATTCAAAAACTACCAAAAACATGTTGTTAGTGAAATGATGATAAAATATTTTTATACCATTAGCTTTTTTCTCTTCACCTTCACGTTATCCATAATTCATGCTCAAAATAAGGTCGATCTTCATTTTGGATATGGACATTACCTAAACAATTCTGAGAATTCAATGAAGTTAATGAGTGAAGAGAAATTCCGCTTTTATAACTTCTATGGTTTTACTTATCAAAGAAATGATCTTTGGGGATACAATCTTATTCTTGATTATGACTATAATAAGATAATAAAGAATAACATCATAGAATTTGTTAGAACCGGTCCGGACAGTCCCGATCCACTCTTTTTCTTTAGTGGAGATATAACGCTTATCAATCATAATATTGATTTAGATATTGTTAAGAAATATGACCAATATTTTTCTTATGGATTTGGTCCCTCTTTCGTAATTACAAATAGAATTCTGGATATACCGGATCATCTATATGACAAACTTGCTTCTTCCGGATTAGGTCTCAATGGTTTTATAGAACTTTCAGTTCCTCTTGATAAAGACGAACAATTCTTCTTTACTTCCAAGTTAAAAGTTAGATATACCTACTCAATATGGTTTGATAAAGGAATTCGGGATCTCGATGACTATTATCAAGAATTCCTTACTGCTGAAATATTTGCCGGAGTTGGGTATGCTTTTTAGTAAATAACCTCCAAATAATTATAAACTGTTTTTAAAGAGTTAAATATGAAACCATTAATAATTACTTTGTTTGTTCTCCTCATCATCCAAACCAACAAGGCACAAAACTATATTCATTTGGGAGCTAATATCTCACCTTCCATTACATTCCCGGTAACTAATCCACAATCAACTAATTTAGATGCCTACTCTAATTTTTCCTATGGACTTAGCGGGCTTCTCTCTTTTAATGATCGTTTATTTATCCGAACAGGTCTCAATTTTAATCAAAAAAGTTATTCAACTAAAAATATTCCTGATACCAGAGCAGTTCCAAATGATATAGACGGGAATTCTGACATCATAAATGGAGGCAGGATAAACTACAATCAGATTAATACTTATAGCGATTATGAAACATTCCAATCGATTAATCTGCCCTTAACTTTAATGTATCTACCTTCGGAAGTTAAGAACACAAACCTGGTGTTTTCGGGTGGTATTGAAATCGGCTACTTGTTTAATGTTAGATATATTTGGGATCATAACAGCGGTGGACAAGATATTTACAACATAAAGCATAATCAGTTTATTGGTTCGATTAATTTGGGCTTAGGATTATACCAATCGATATTGAACAATTATACACTGGTTATTATTCCAAAATACTCCTATTCATTTTATCCGGATATGGGAAAAATCAAACTAAGCTTTCATTCAATTTATATTGATACAGAGTTTTATTTTCATCTGAATTAATGGTGCATTAGAATATTGTTATGGTTCCCATGCGACACAAACGCAAATTATATTACCCTGTAGGGCTTCTGAGCCTTTCCATTTTACTTTTCTTATTTGTCGTAGACACAATCAACGATTCTCTTGCCCATCTCCAAAGCACTATGGAAGTAAACTTATTTCCCGGAAATTACCGTGAGTATTTAGAACATAGACGGGACTTTGATAATCTTGATATTCCTCCGAATGGGAATTGGAATATTTTCACGTTCACTGGTGATGAAAAAAGTAATGCTAAAGTTTTTGACTCTCTCTATACTGCAATTAAACAATTTATCCTGAAAAGAGATTCACTAAGAAGTATTGAGATTCGTTTAGACAGAAAGATGCCTTACAGTCGTTTTGTACTTATTATGGACATGTTGCCATTCGAAAATGTTTCCCAATTTAGTCTAATTGATTCAAGTATCTGGGTGCCCAGATTCCCCAGTTATAGAAAATCTCAATATGATGAAGTCAATGTGGGATCATTGGGCCACTGTGTGATGTTTTATCGCGAAGAAAAGATAAGATCAAAAAATGTGTTTGTACAGTGGGAAATGTACTTCCGGAATGCAGTAACAAAAATACCTTTACCTATATTGTTGGCATGGCTCGGCTTATTTTCCTTAAATATTGTACGCCTTGTAAAATGGCGCAAAGTAAAGTGATAGACATTAAGTTATTAACATAAAATTCAACATATACCTTCAATTCATAACAATGAAGAATAAACAAATAGTATTCATTTATTTTGTTTTCTATGCGCTATTACTTTCCTCCACCGGAAGAGGCCAATCCGATAATTATGATGTCCATTATGGAAGTTTTGGCTATAATAATCATTTGGGTGTTCAACAAGCCGTGAATTTGGCTACTGAAGGAGAAAACTATTCAAGTAGATATCTTCTTGAAATAAAAATGATACCTATTACATGGACAACAAATGATAAATTCAATGATCACAGAACCAATTTTGCGTTTCCTCTTTCGCCAGTTGTATTTGTGTTGCAGGGAATTATTTTTCGAAGATATCTTGAAACGATATCTCCTATTCTCTGGAAATTTCCACAGATTATTTTAGGGAGCAATCATCATTTATTTTTTAACGATCTTTATGAAAAGGGAAACTATTTATCCCCTTATGGTTTTTCTGTTTTTTACAAAAATGATCTTGATTTTTTCACGTTTCAGTCTCATCATTGGATGAGTTTTTCTCCCGGTATTGGGATTAGTTACTTCCATAATTTTAAGAATGGTATTCCACCGTTACGTTTACAGCTTGGATATTGCAAAAACTATTCTTGGAACTCTTCCTCAATCATCAAAACTCCAACAATCTTTTTTGAAATTAGTGTGATTGGAAGAAATGATTGAAATCCAAAAAGTAAAAGTTGGAACCTTTGAGTTTAAAATTATCCGCTTCCCCATTTGGCAATTTCCCAAAACATTTCTATGTTTTACTTACAAATAAACAAAGAATTAGGTGCCTTTATTACTGAGTTAGGATTTTATAGTACTGCATTTGTTTTGATGGACTTTTATCCAAACATTTTTATTTGCTCAAAGTTAAAATCAATTTTTCATCTCCTTTTTTATTCGCTTTTATTTTCTTACTACAAGTAAAATACTTAATAATGCTATGCGTGAGGTAAAATGAAAAAACTATTATCCCTTTTAATCTTGATTTTTTGATTTTCCACTTTTTCAATGTCGCAAAGCCAATTCATTGCAAAAGGTCAGACAGTAGCATTAATACTCGGATCATTTGCTGGATCTAAATTTGGTAATTCATATGGACTTGGAGTTGGATTTTCTATAGCTGGAGTTGTTGTTATTGGCTTTTCTGCTGCTCAATCTAATTCAAGTGAAAGTAGAGGAAATGAAAGGGCAATTGCAGAAGTATTTACAACATTTTTTTATCCAAAGGTAAAATAAATTTGGCCGCAAATTTTGCTTACGTAAACGATGAAAGTTCTGAGTATACTTTAGTCGGTATTAGTTTTGGTAAAAACTTCAACTTATCCGGCAATTTACAACTCCAGCCGGTTTTGTCTTATCATTTAGTTTTATTATCATGATTCCATATGAGTATGCTTTCTACTTCTATGTTTGGTTTAAGTTTGGACCTTATTACAAATAATCACTTTATTGCATCACCTGGTTTTGGTTATTCTAACAACATATTAATCGGAGAATTGAGTGTTGGTCTTTTAATAAATAGCTAATTTTTGTTAGAACATAGTCTGTTTACTGCCAAATAGACTATTAATGTTTCGGCAGCAAAATTAAAACCCAATATTAAAGAAGGAGTTCAATGATGATGTCCCCCAAATTGAAGGCAATTGCTAAGGAGAACCATTGGCATTTTTGCAAAAACAGTGTGTTTGGTTTATTTAATGAATCTTATTTCCAAATAGATGATGGACATGGGTTTAAGAAAATGACATCTTATTATAATGAGATTACTGAAGAGACAAGACAAACACTCTTAAATAATCTTCTCGAAAATAAAAATGAGTTAAAGATAAAAGAGGTTACTGTAAAATTAAATTCCTTGTCACTAACTTTTAGCGAACGATTTTTGTCTGTAAAAAAGGAGACTCTTAAGGCGGTTTTAGAATTTGTTGCGAACCTCTTAAAAGCTAATTCAGTTTTATCTATGAATAAATGCTCCCAGTGTAATAGTTCGGACTTTTTAGAATATTATTTCCATCCGACAATTGAAACGAGTAAAATGATTTGCCATACCTGTGTTGAGAAGAACGAAAATGATTATTCTCAACAAGAAAGGAATAAGATGTATGAAGAGAAATATTATTTACGGGGTTTACTTGGAGCTTTTTTGTTTGCAATGGCTGGTATTATTGTCTGGGTTATAATTGCATTTTACTTGCGTCAGTTAACTTCACTCGGTGCCATAGTACTTGGGTTGCTAAGTTTTCACGGATATAAATACTTTAAAGGTACAATGAATAATAAAGCAAAATGGATGCTATTTGCTATAATCATTCTTTCGATTGTGCTTGCAAATTTTATTTCTGTAGGCGTTGATATCTATGCTTATAATCATGGAATAGATATACGGGATATCGTTCTTAATTTATTTTATAATGATGCGATCAGTAGTGTGGTAAAAGAGAATACACTTATTTCGTTAGCGCTAAGTGCAATCCCTTTCTATTATATAAACAACTTCATCAATACTAAAATGAATTTAACAAAGTGGGTTTTAGCAAAAAAAATGAAAGCGTAAAATTTAATTTGATAAGAATTATCTGGTTATACTTTAGTTAAGATCTAAACCCTCCAAAGTTTCTAAAACCTTGGGGTTTTATTTGCGTTTGGCAATTTCCCAAAACATCTCTATGTTTTGTTGTAGAGAAAAGCTAAATATTTTGCCATCAATGATCACTTTTGATTCATGCAATACATTCAGTAGTCAGAGGAGTTAAAATGAAATCTGTTTTTAGACACCATAAAATATATTTGGTAATAGCTATTCTCTTACTGAGCTTTATTAGTTATGAAAATAATGCGATCAGTAAACCATCAATTTTAAATTCAAAAGTTATTGGAGAAGGAACTGTCGTTTTCTTTACTCCGAGTGGTACTCGAGAAATCCATAACCATTCCGGCATTATCTTAAGAAATCCGATATGGCTTATCCCGCCAAAAGATAAAATATTATGGACATATCTTGAACCTTATTCAACAATTAAATTATTTATGGGTAAGCATGTTCATATAGAAGGTTCGCATATCAAAATAGCTGGGAGGAAATTAAGTAATACTTCAGCGACAAATCCATATGATCTTATTATGGTTGATACTATTTATTGTATTGAATAAGACGGTGTTCGTATGGTTTTGTTAACAAATATTTTTCTTCCCCGTTTGGCAATTCCCCAAAACATCTCTATGTTTTGCCGTATAAATAATTAAGAGATCAGTCAGCTTTATTTCTGAGTTAGTTTTGCAGCAGATGAATTACGAATTTATAAATTACATTAAGTCAATTGTAGATGTTCCTCAAGGACAAGAAAATAAATTTTGTTCATTGATTTCTATCCAACCTATTAAAAAAGGAGCAAACTTTCTTGACGAAGGGCAGCCGGCAAAGACCATCGCGTTTGTGAAAAGCGGATTATTTAGATATTACTATGTTGATAAAAAAGG
>Ga0172379_10007832_pt1 | contig 13705 bp, 9 predicted proteins | sample GrowelOW334metaG_FD_119756 | JGI IMG/M metagenome (GOLD analysis project Ga0172379, IMG submission 119756) | Groundwater microbial communities from an aquifer near a municipal landfill in Southern Ontario, Canada - Groundwater well OW334 metaG | ecosystem: Environmental > Aquatic > Deep... | reverse complement strand
TTCTAAAACACATCCGGGTAGAGGATATTTAATCGGTATTGATTTGGATACTCTTACACTCTATCCTGTACTGAATGTGGACTTTTAATTTTTTATTTCATGAGTATTCAAAGGAATGAAATTAGTAAATAAATAACTTTTTGTACTTGATTCGCTTTGCGTGAACGAGTTTTTTTATTGCTAATTATAGCTGAATACTATTAAATTGATTACAAAATTATTAAACTATCTTTCAACATTATTCGTTTTTATTTCAAAAGATTTTATAATTTTATCTTCGGTGAAGAATGCACGCATTATACACACTCACAAAGGATGAACTCAATTATGAGTTCTTGGATAATTTAAAAAAAATGATTACAGGGAATGAAATTCAGATTTCAATTGAATCTTATGACGATACTCAATATCTAATGAAATCAGAGAAAAACCGGGAGCATTTGGCAAAAGCATTATACAATGTAGATAACAACATCAATATAGTTGAAGTTCCCTTTGAAGATATTTTAAAGGAAGCTAATGAAGAAAATTAAATTCGAGCATGAAGCTTTCAAAAACTATAACGAATGGGCAGATATTGACATCAAAATTTTCAGAAAAATCGCAAAGCTTATTGTTGAAATTCAAAAACAACCCTTTGAAGGTCTTGGAAAACCCGAACCTCTAAAACACGATTATCAGGGCTATTGGTCAAGGCATATCACTCATGAACATCGTTTAGTTTATAAAGTAACTGATGAAGAAATAATAGTAGTTTCCTGTAAATATCATTATTAATTTTACTTTTAAGATTGGATTTAATTTTTGAAGAAAATACAATCATGAAGTTACTTTTTTTAAAGATTACAATCCTACTTTTCTTATTGTTACAATGCTGTAACGATAAAACAACAAATCCCTTGCGTAACTCTTACCAATCTGTTACAATCGGCACACAGGTCTGGATGCTGAAAAATCTTGATGTTGACCATTACCGCAACGGAGACATAATACCTGAAGTGAAAGATCCCACTGAATGGTCGAATCTGTCAACCGGAGCCTGGTCTTACTGCAATGAAGATTCGGTAACAGACTCCATTTACGGAAAATTCTATAACTGGTATGCTGTTAACGACCCGCGAGGTCTGGCTCCCGAAGGATGGCATATTCCGAGTGATGAAGAATGGAAAACATTAGAAATTTATCTCGGTATGTCCCAATCAGAAGCGGACAAAGAAGGTTCGCGTGGTACAAACGAAGGCGGAAAACTAAAAGAAGCCGGAACAGTTCATTGGAAATACCCGAACATAGGAGCAACCAACGAAACAGGATTCACAGCCCTTCCCGGAGGATTTCATTATCCTAACGGTAATCATTATAATATCGGGATTTACTTCCAGTGCTGGACATCTACGGAACACTCCGCAACTTTTTCCTGGTTCAGAAACCTTGCCTACGGCTACTCAAATATATTCAGGGCTTATGACCACAAAGAGAACGGATTCTCAGTCCGTTGCATCAAAAACAATTAATGTTGAAAATTATGTTTCATTTTTTCCTTTTTTCGTTCCTCTATATATTATAATTTTTAGTTTGTAAAAAAAAGAAATCGTAAATTGAATTTATTTTTCATACTTGTTATTTTTTATGAGTTGGGATAGAGTAATCGGGCAGGAACGGATTAAAAAACTCCTGCAAAAAGCTGTAATTGATAATCGCTTGGCGCATGCCTACTGCTTTATCGGTAGCGACGGTGTGGGCAAGGATGCCGTTGCTATTGAACTGGCAAAAATCCTGAACTGCAAATCACCTGTCATAGAGGGTGATTCTATTGATTCATGCGGCGAATGTTCAAGTTGCCGGCAAGCCGCAGTACTTCAGCATACAAATATTCAGCTAGTGTTTTCACTTCCTACCGGTAAGAAAACAGATTCCAAAAAAGATGCACCTCTCGAAAGTCTATCGGATGAACAGATGGATGATGTAATTGAACAAATTGCAGTAAAAGCTGAAAACCCTTATCATAAAATTTCGGTTCAGGATGCAAACACAATTAAAATAGCTCAAGTAAGAGAATTACGGAAATCTCTTGCCATGGCGGGGATTCAGCAGGGAAAGCGTTGTCTGATTATGTCACGAGCTGATGAGATGACTGCGGAAGCGTCAAATTCTTTATTAAAAACTTTGGAAGAGCCTCACGATAATGTCCTTTTGATTATTACAACTTCGAGGCAAGAATCAATTCTTCCGACTATTTTATCACGATGCCAAAGGATAAAGTTTGACCCGATAAGTGAAAGTGATATTGCTACTGCTATCAAGAAAATGAAATATTTGACCGATACGGAAGCAAGATTAGTAGCGGCGTTCGCACAGGGTTCTATCACCCGTGCATGGGACTTTTTAGATGAGGATATGAAGCAGGCAAGGGAAGATGCTGTTAGCTTACTCAGGGCTTCATTAAAGAAAAATAATTACAGACTTGAATTTTCAGAAATGCTTGAATCAATAATTAAAGGTAAGGATAAAAAAGGAATAGAGGTTTTTCTCGGTATTTTACTTCTCTGGTTCCGTGATGTTGTTTCTTATGCAAAAAACGGCTCTGAGGATTTTATTATTAATTCAGACCAAACAGAAACTATTAAAAAATTTGCAGAAGGATATTCAGGGAAAGACTTGACAGCCTTGATTGACGAAGTGGAAAAATCTATTTCACAGATAAGAAAAAACGTGAACGTTCAATTAATAATGATGAGACAATTTTTGAATTTCAGAAAAATATTATTAACTTAGAAAGGCAAAATTGTAATTAATATATTTTTTAATTAGAAAAGAGTTTTATTATTTTGCACTTTATAAATTACTACGGATTTTTTTTGTAGTAAGAATTGTTGTTTTTATTTATAGTTTACTAAGTAATTTCGATTATACCGAAACTACTTTTATTGAAAGTTTTATATTCGAGCAATAGTTTGTTGCCGGCAGGTTAATTAAGAACTGTAGGTACAAAAAGAACTTTTAGCTATTCAATCTAAACGGAAGAATAATGAATTTTGATATATCAGTAAATAATCAATCGTCTGATGTTGAAGAAATAACAGACGAAGACCAGAAACCTCCTACAAACGAGAACCCATACGGTACTGCAGAACCGATTATGGAATTAACAAAAAATTGCCCATGTACAGCAATTATTGATAAAGATTACACAAAGGAATTTAATAATTCAAATATTAAATACTGTAACTGCTATGATGGCATCCCTGAATTTGTTGAAGTATTGTTTAAGTGCAAACGTAAAAACATTTTCAAAAATTCCAACCAATTAAAATTTCAGTACGGAGAAATCGTTGTTGTCGAGGTCGAAAACGGTCTGGATATCGGAACTGTTTCGGCATGCGGTCGTGCTGCGGACGATAAATTAAGAACTAATTATAACAATAGTCTGAATATTAATCTTAAGGTACTTCGCCATGCTACAAAGGATGACTATGAAAAACACATGAATAATCTCGAAGATGATAAGTATGTCACCCAAAAAGCAAAGGAGATGATTCTAAAGTATGACTTTGAAATGAAGATTACAGATGCTGAGTGGCAGTACGACCATCAAAGGCTTACAATTTATTTTACCGCACCCTCGCGGATTGATTTCAGGGAATTAGTCAAAGAACTTGCACGAACATTCAAGACTCGTATAGAATTGCGTCAAATCAGCACCAGAGAAGAAGCAAAACGTATGGGAGGTATGGGTTCATGCGGCAGAGTACTTTGTTGCTCTACCTTCAGTTGTGATTTTAATCACGTAACTTTAGAGCATGCAAGGACTCAGCAACTTTCGAACAACGTTGCAAAATTAAGCGGTTATTGCGGACGATTAAAATGCTGTCTTCTTTATGAATATAATAATTATGTAGAAGCCTTCAAAAGATATCCTCCACTTAATTCGCAGCTTGTTATGCCGGAGGGATTGGCAAGAATAATAAAAGCAGATGTTTTCAAAGATATATTTTACCTCTATATAGAAAGTGTGAGTATTTATAAGACGATTACTCTTGCAGAGGTTGAAGAACTGATGAATTCCGGGCGATTGGTTGTACCGAAAGATGAAATCGCACCTCTTCCGGTTGACTTCGATGAAAATCTTGAAGAATTGAAGAAATTAGAGGAGAATTAATCCGAATATTCTTTTGGTAACTGAACTGTAAAAATAGTTCCTTTGTTTAGTTCTGATGAAAAAGAAATTGTTCCTTTTAAAATATCTACACTGTTTTTTACAATGGATAATCCTAATCCTGTACCTGGAATTGTCCCTACATTTCTAAAGCGATGGAACGGGTGGAAGATATAATTTTGCTCTTCACCGGGTATTCCGATTCCAAAATCAATAATATGAAATTTTACAGAATCGGTATCATCAAAAAGTTCGAGTCTTACTATTGATTTTTCTTTCGAATATTTACATGCATTTGATAAGAGATTTGTCAGGATTTGATGCATCAACTTGAAATCGGAGTAAAAAAGACAGTTACTTTTCTGATAGATAAACTCGATAGGATGTACGTTATTATCAACGTTTTTAATTTCTGCAATAATATCATGACCGAGTTTAACTAAATCAATTTCTTCGGTATTGGTACTGATTTTTCCTATTTCCGCTTTTCCTATTGCGAGAATATCCTCAAGCATTTTTGTCATGTATTTAACAGAAGTTTGGATCTTATTCAGATGATTTACGAAACTATCTTTGCTCCGTAAATCGAAGTACTTTTCGAGTAAATAGGTAGAGGACAAAATAACAGTAAGGGGAGTTCGGTATTCATGAGAAACCATAGAAATAAAGCGGGATTTCATTTCATTCAGTTCCCGTTCTTTCTTTAGTGAGTACTCTAATTCGGACTTAGCTTTGTGAATTTCGACCCACATTTTATTCCGCTCGTCAATTTCGTATTTGAGTTCTTCAAGTACATCTTCCAATTGAATAGTCCGCTCAATGACACGTTTTTCGAGGTCTTCAGTAAGTTTTTGCAGTTCAACCTGATTTTTTTTCCGCTCGGATATATCGTTCCAAATAGTAAAAAGTATTTGCCGCCCTCCTATTGGAAGAGCCGTCAGAGACACCTCGACCCAAAAATCTTCGCCGACAAGGTTTCGGTGCATCCATTCAAATTGCATAGAACCTTGCTGGAAAGCTAATTGTATCATATCATTTGCTTTTGTAGTAGAGAGCTGACCATCAGGTTGAAATTCCGGAGAAAACAAAGAGGGGTGTTTACCAAGCATGGCTTCTTTATTTTTGGTTTTCATCATCCTGAGCGTAGCATTATTACAATCAGTGAACATTTCTCCGTCCAGCAAAAGCATGGCTTCCGCTGAATGTTCGAACAAAGTTCTGAATTTCAGTTCACTTTCAAGCAGTGCATTTTCAAATAATTTGCGTGATGTAATATTTTCGATTATTCCCTGAATAAAATCAATCTTATCTGATTCGTTTCGGAAGAAAGCCTGCCCTGTAATTCTCACCCAGATTTCATTATTATCTTTTGTTTTGAACTTTACTTCTTTAATTGATTTTTCTCCGAGTTTCATTTTTCTGATATAATCAATTCTATCTTTCGGATTAATGAACATATCCTGAGCATTCACATTTGATAATTGATTTGTATCGTCATAACCCAGAATTTCGGCAAGAGCTGAATTAACAAATAAAATTTTACCGTCCTCTGTAATTCTGTAAACACCTACCGGAAGCTCGTCGGTAAGAGTACGGTATTTTTTTTCGCTTTCCTTTAAATCATTTTCAATTTTTATTCTTTCTGAAATATCGCGTGCAAGTCCCGTTGTACCGATAATTTCATTGTTATCGTTGAAAACAGGAGCTTTAAAGGTTTCAAGAATTTTTTGGGTTCCGTCGTGCTCTTCAATTATTTCTTCAACATAAAAGTGATTAGCAGTATCAATAACAAGTTTGTCGTCTTTTCGGTACTTATCGGCAAAAAAAGGTTTTGTAAAATCGTAATCTGTTTTTCCTTTAATATCATCAACTGCAACACCGAAAGACTTAGCAAACATTTTATTTGCTATTACATATTTGCTATCAATATCCTTTAGCCATGCGAGGTACGGGATATTATCGAGAACTGCGTACATCTGTGCAAGAACTTCTTTGAATTTTTTTTCTGCTTTTTCACGACCTTCAATTTCGAATTCAAGTTGTTCGATAATATCTGTTAATTCTGAAGTTCCGAGTTCAATTCTACTATCGGTCTGAGGTTTTATTTTTTTATCTGAAAGGTGCTGAGTACTATCTGAGTTGTTAATAGATTTACTGACAAGTTTAGAATGTTTTTGGGTGTTTTTATAATTATCATATTCTTCTTGCAAACCTGAAAGACTTCGATTAAGGTCTTCTATTTCACTTATAAGCTGAGCCTTAGTTTTATGTGTATCCTTCATATTTTGCATTTAATGAGTAAAATTTAGGCGGTAATTAGCCTTCAGTTGAAAATTTATTTTGTGTTCCGTCAATTTTAATCGGATAATTTCCGTTGAAACAAGCTGTGCAGTAACCGACCCCTTCATCGGAAGGAACAGATTCCAATAATTTTTCTATACTAAGATAATGCAGAGAATCTACACCGAATGCTTCTCCGATTTCCTTCTCATTTTTGTAATGATTTGCAATCAGTTCTTCTTTGCTTGGGAAGTCCATACCATAATAGCAGGGGTATTTAATAGGAGGCGATGTTATCCTTAAGTGTATCTGCTTGGGATGTGCTTCTTTGATTAATTTTACTAGCGATTTGGAAGTTGTACCGCGTACAATGGAATCGTCCACTACTACAATATTCCTGCCTTCTATCACACCTTTAACCGGATTGAATTTTACCTTTACCTTAAACTCTCTGTTATCCTGCCCCGGTGCGATAAAAGTTCGTCCAACATAATGGCTTCGGATTAAACCGATTTCAAATCGTGTCGGTCCTGAAATTTTATTATTGATATTTACAAATCCGAGAGTAGCCGTATTACCGCTGTCAGGAACGGCAAATGCATTTATTTTTTCATCCTGAACAGGACGTACGGGACTTTCTTCTGCAAGTTTCTTACCGAGTTTTCTACGGACTTTGTCAACATTATGACCGAAAATTTTACTGTCCGGACGAGAAAAGTAAATATATTCAAAAATGCAATGATGCGAAGTCGGTGTTTCTTCCTGAATTTTATAGGACTCCATCTCACCTGTCTCGACTGTTTTGCGGTTGATTACAACAATCTCGTTGTTGTGAACCGAACGCACATACTCGGCACTTATAATATCGAATGCACAGGTTTCGGACGCAACAATATAAGAGTACTCACCGTTAACCTTCAGCCTGCCTATGCTGAGAGGACGTACACCGTGAGGGTCTCTTACCGCTATCAAGGAGTCTTCGGTCAGTATAACAAGTGAATAAGCTCCTTTTGCAAGATTCAGAGCCTCATGTATTTTATCTATTATTGTTTCTTTTTTACTTCGTGCAATCAGATGCATAAACAATTCTGTATCGGAAGTTGTCTGAAAAATAGCTCCTTCTTCCTGAAGTTGTTTCCACAGAACAGTAGTATTTGTCAGGTTTCCGTTATGTGATAAGGCAAGGATACCGCTGTTGTAGCGCATTGTGAAAGGCTGAATATTTGCTCTTTTCGACGAGCCTGTTGTAGAGTAACGGTTGTGTCCTATTGCAGAATCCCCAATCAGCACATCCGTTAGAACTTTCGGGTCGCTGAAAACATCTAGTACAAGACCTTCGCCTCGTGTATAAGCAAACTTCTTTTTATTTGTTTCCTTATCAAGATAAAACGAAGTAATACCTGCCGCTTCCTGCCCTCGGTGCTGGAGAGAATGCAGTGCATAATAAGTCATTATTGAAGCCTGCGGATGGTTGAAAACCCCTACTACACCGCAGTTAGAGCGGGGTTTATCTATTTCTATTACAGGTTTTCGATTTTGCATTTTGCTGTTTCTAAAATAAAATTTATAAAAAAGTAAAATTAAGGAAATTTTACCAATTATTTTGATTTTTCTTGTCTGAATCAAGTAAATGCCGAGATGTAATATATAAACGAATAATAAGATAAAATAATTTAATTCTAATGTAACTTTTCGTAAATTACATTGTTATTATTTTAAATCTAAACGAAAAATAAATAAACCGCAACAACAGTCAAAAAAAAGCATTTTGAAATAAACGAAATAGAAATAAATTTCTGAAAAATAAATTGTTAAGAAATTCAAAATGTTTAAGAAAATAATATCATTTGCTTTATTTGGTATCCTGATTTTTTCTCATATCAAGCTACTTGCTTCAAATAATATCTATTGGTATATGGGTGGAAGACCTATAAAAGGTCAAATATGCCATGCTTCAATTTTTAGCGAAAAGAATATGATGATAACAATTAGTGATTGTGAAGATTATAAAATCAGGATATTTGACTTAAAAAAACTAAATTTAATTAATATTATACCAATAGATTCAAATGAAGAAACAATTGCATCGCCTGATGGAAACTATCTTTTCAATACAGATAATACCACACATATAAATATATTTAATTTTGAATCAGGTGAATTATTGTATTCAATTGATACCGCTAATATCGGAAACCGCTGTACTTATGAATTTTCCCAAAATTGCAAATATTTCATAAAAAAAATCGACTCAAATCTACTTATATACAGTCTGCAAAACGGTGCATTATTTAAAAAAATATCCTTCGGTATAAATATTGGAGAAATTATAGATACAAATGCAAATATAAGTTATGTCGATATACTTGGTAAACTGATAAAATTTAATGTTGTTACCGGTCAGAGGCTTATGGATACAATTATCTATCCTGAAATAATATATGATCCGCCAAATGAGGATAGTGCCGCATTCTATGGGTATTGTAAGTTATCGAAAAGTGAAAACCTTTTATTAATTATAAACATGCTGACTCACAATTTAAAAGTATATGATTTTAATAAAAAGAATATAATTTCCGATTTTAACTATAATGATTCGATTATTACATTTTTTTACTTTTCTGCAGACGAATCTAGTTTAATGTATTGTTCTACTGATAATTCACCCGTTATTATTCGTAATCTCCTTTCCGGAGATACAGTTAAAATTATTGATGATATTTCTTACATGTTTTTCCCTTCAAATTCATTTAATGAGATATATAAATCTACATTAGACGGAAGATATTTAAATATTTCATATTGGAATGATGAAATATATGATTTTTATGATATTCAAGAACGAGAACAACACCCGATTATCTGTAATATGGGTGAAATTTTAAAAACTGCATTTTCAAAAGATAACAAATTCTTATACACATATGAAAAAAATGAGAAATATCTTAGAATTCAAGCATATGATATTGCAAAAAAGAAACGTGTGTGGGTAACAGACAAAATAATTAATGATTATTATAGCTTTGATTTGTATCCTTATGCATTGTCTTCAACCGGAAAATTCATTGCTGTTACATATACAAGCTCAAGGTCTATAATGTTTCCAATAGTTGTATATTCTTTGTTTGACAGTACATCCGGTAGATATAAATATAAATTCTATGGACATAGAGAGCCTATAACAAGTATTAGCTTTTCTGATGATGAAAAGTTAATTGCAAGTGCTGATAGTAAAGGAACTGTTAATATATGGGATTTTGAGAAAGATTCTCTAATCAAAGAAATTTCAACAAGTGAAGAAGAAATTTTCTCTATCAAATTTATTAATAATGATGAGATCCAATTTACCTGTAAATCAGGTAATCAGAGTTGGAGTATTGCAGAAAGTAAAAGAATTGACAAATTTGCTGTACCAATAGATTTTAATTTATCAAAGGATGATTGGACTTATTATCCTAACTTTCCTGTTGTTTACTCAAACGACGGCACCTATTGTGCTTATGCCTGGCAAAAAAATGGAGTTAATGTTTACAACACAAAAACAAACGATACAATAGGTAGGTTTGACACAGGTGAAGTATTGGCTCTTGCCTTTTCAGATGATAACAAATATCTGGTTACTTCCTACAAAAACGTGAACTACATTAAGATTTGGGATTTTCTGAATAAGAAAGAACTTGCAAGATACGATTACAACCCATTTTTAAAAGTATGGCATCATTTAGAGCAGGATTCAATGTGGGCTCCGTTAGAAGCACTTTCATTTTCGCATGACGGCAAATACATAACAGGCGGCAACTATGACGGCTCTGTGATTATCTGGGAGAACACACTCACAGGTGTTAAGGATGTCCCAAATACAAACAACAATTTTGAGATTTATCCGAATCCGGCAAACAACACATTCAGACTAAAGTATAACAGCGATGTTGAAACGCAGGTACAGCTTAGCATTTATGATTATCTCGGTAACGAAGTGTTGAGTTTATCTGAGCCATGCGTTGCAGGTGCTAATGAGAAAACTGTTGATTGCAGTCGTCTTGCAACAGGCTATTATCTTGTAAAGGTGCGTTGCGGTACCGATGTGCAGACGCAGGGGTTAGTTATTTTGAAATAAAATAAATTATTAATAATACAAATTTATTTTTTTTATTAAATATTATTTTATTATTTTTGCCTAAGCACGTATTTTTTATATACTTTAAGGGGTTATGAAATATATTTGTCCAATTTTTGTTTTCTTTACTTTTTTTTGTTCAAGTTATTTAAACTCACAAGAAAATGAAGACATAATCCAACATTATTATAAATCAAGTCATGCTTTGTTAATTGGATGTTCAGATTATAATAACGGATTAAAAAAACTACCGGGGGTAAAAGAAGATATTCAAAAAATCAAAGAAGCATTGATAAGACACGGATTTGAAATAATAATAATTGAAAATCCAAACTCTCTTGAATTGGAAAAATCAATTAAAGATTTTATTAATAAATATGGTTTACAGCCAGAAAATCGTCTTCTCATATTTTATGCCGGACATGGACATACTCTCCAAATGACTTATGGTGAAACCATGGGATATATTATACCGGTTGATGTGCCAAATCCACTAAATAACCAGCAAGAGTTTTTAGAAAAAGCTGTTCCAATGGAGCGAATCGAACTTTTTGCCAAGCAAATCCAGTCAAAACATGCACTTTTTGTATTTGATGCCTGCTTTGCAGGAACAATATTCTCAATTAACCGGGATATTTCGCCAAGCATGGAATTTAAAATTAATCAACCTGTTAGACAATTTATAACTTCGGGAAGTGAGAATGAATCTGTTCCTGATAAAAGTATCTTTTGTCAACTCTTTATTAGTGGAATTAACGGTGATGCCGATTTAAATAAAGACGGTTATGTTACTGGAACGGAATTGGGTGAATATCTTCAGGAAAATGTTATTAATTACTCAACAAATTTTCAGCATCCAAAATATGGTAAAATAAGACACCCTAAACACGATAAAGGTGATTTTATTTTCAAAAATGTTAATAATAATATTTCAAATATTCAAAGTAATATGTCTGAAATTTCAGAAAAAAATAATGTCAGAAATACTGATATTAATGTCTTCCCTTTAAAATTTCTCAATAATGATTTTCTTAATTTTGCACCATTAGTAACTTCAGACCGTAAAACTATTTTATTTGTGTCAAACCGACCAGGCAGTAAATTAAATAAAAAAGGATACCCATCTTTTGATATTTGGTGTGTCAAAAAGGAAAAAATATTTGACACAACATTTTCTGAACCTATTAATTTTGAGAGTTTAAATTCTGAATATGATGAAGGTGCCGGTACAATTGCTACCGATGGGACCACTTTTTATTTCTCAATAGATGGGGGAACGGACCAAATGGGTGCCAGTGATATTTATTTCAGCAGACTTGAAGGTAGTGCGTTTTCTAAGCCAGTAAATCTTGGTCCAAATGTTAATTCCCCATATAAAGATTTTAATCCTTCGATTAGTTCTGACCAAATGAGATTATACTTTACATCGAACAGGCCAGGACCTAATGGTCCGAAAAACATGGATATCTGGTATTCTGATTATGATACTACCATTGGAGATTGGAAACCTGCTCAAAATTTACGAGAAATAAATACTAAGGGTCGTGAATTTTCATCTTATATTGGCGCTGATAATTTAACTTTATTTTTTACGTCAGATAGTATTAAACCTAACATTGGTGGATTGGATTTTTATTGTGCCAGATATGATTATTATACAAAAACCTTTTCAAAGCCCGTGAATCTTGGTCAACCATTTAATACTGCAGAAGATGATTTGTATTTATCAATTCCTCCTACAGGGGATATTATATATATATCATCAAAAAGAAATGATATTGATGATATTCAGAGTAGGATAAATATATTTATGATTTATATGAAAGATTTGAAAAAATAGTTAAGTATGGAAAACAATGGAAAATTTAGTCCATAGTTATTGAGAGAGGTTATAATGTTTTAAATCAATCTTTCCCGGCTTCTAAAAAGTCTTTACTCTGTCTGTAATATATATTCGGTTTGATTCTTTCCTTTCAACGAAGTTCTTGTATATTTCTTTCTCCTTTGAATCTTTCAAGTACGATTCTAATCTTTTCCTCTGCATTTTACCTTGTTAACCTATTCCTAATAATTCCTCAGAGCTTACTTTGTGCACCAGTTCACCCTTGTTACTATGCTCATGATTAGTAACCTCACTTCTTTTTATCCGTAAATTCTGACACCTTAAAAAGTCATTGTTAATATTTTTAAACCGTTTTCTTTCTGTTTTACTTCATTCTTTATATTTTTGCTTCGCTGTTCTTTGAATAGTTCTTATTTCCCCATTTTTCAAAGGGGGATTAAGGGGGTTTCTCTTCCTTCTTAAACTCTGCGAAACTCAATCTTAACTCAGCGACCTTTGCGTTTAAATCTTAATAAGAGTCTTACCACAAAGTTTTACACAAAGTATCGCAAAGTAAAAAAAATACAAATTACTTTACGAACTTTAAATACTTTACAAACTTTATAAACTTTACGAACTTTACGAACTCAAAAATTAAATTCGCATAAATCTTATTAAAAATTATAATTTATTTATTAAGTTTGCTTTTCTGTAACCATAAAATTTCGACGGAGTTAAGAATGAGGAAATGGCGTATCGAAGATTCCACTGAACTGTACAACATAAACGGTTGGGGTGCGGGCTATTTCGGTATCAATGATAAAGGACATGTTTTTACTGCACCGCAACTTGACGGCAAGCAGATAGATTTAAAAGAATTGATTGACGAGCTTCAGGTAAGGGATGTATCTCTTCCTGTTCTTCTCAGGTTTCCAGATATTCTCGATAATAGAATAGAAGCCATTTCAAGTTGTTTTGAGAAAGCGGCACAGGAATACGATTTCAAAGGCAAATATTATACTATTTATCCTATCAAAGTAAATCAGGTTCTCCCCGTTGTTGAAGAAATAATGAGGCACGGACGCAAATTCAATATAGGTCTCGAAGCCGGCTCCAAACCTGAACTCCACGCTGTCCTTGCCATAACAAGCAATCCGGAAGCTCTGATTATCTGCAACGGATACAAAGATGAAGACTTCGTTGAACTGGCTCTGCTGGCTCAGAAAATGGGAAAGCAGATTTTTCTTGTAGTAGAAAAACTGAATGAATTAAAGCTGATTATAAATGTATCGAAACGTTTAAAAGTACGTCCGAATATCGGAATACGTATTAA
>Ga0172379_10007831_pt1 | contig 13705 bp, 11 predicted proteins | sample GrowelOW334metaG_FD_119756 | JGI IMG/M metagenome (GOLD analysis project Ga0172379, IMG submission 119756) | Groundwater microbial communities from an aquifer near a municipal landfill in Southern Ontario, Canada - Groundwater well OW334 metaG | ecosystem: Environmental > Aquatic > Deep... | reverse complement strand
ATTTCAACTGGAGTCATCGGATCCCGAACCATCGCAACCCGAATTCCATCCGCCACCCCAAAAGGAGTCCCTGGGCTCACGCATACCCCGTGCTGTTCAACCATTTTCGCAGCAAAAATTTCACTATCGATTCCTGGCGGCAGCCTGAGAAGGTGGTATAGCCCCAAATCCGGTTCGCGATAGTAATATCCGACCCCATTTGTTTTTCGTAATCCATCGGAAAATCGGGCAGACCACGTTCTGAATCTTTCAAAATTCGGGTCAAATTCAGAATGTACTGTCTCGTATTCGTTCAGGTAAGTTAGCATTGCCCGTTGAGTCAATGCATTGGCGCCAAGATACATGGCAAATATGGTGTCCATTCTGTCATATATCTCACTTCTTATCCCTTCAAGCGCTTCTGGAACATGCAAAATCATGTGCCCCCCGTGCAATCCGGTCCCAAGGGTCTTGTCTATTCCACCAAGGTATATCAAAGGTATTCCATACCGTTCGGAAATGGCAAAATAATCTATTCGCTGTTCTTTTGGTATCTGTTCAAGATAAATATCATCTACTACTAGAAATTGTAGCCTGCCATGCTCAACCATGTTGCTGTGCAATACGGCTGCCATTCCCTCGGCGGTTTTTATGTCCATGAAAAGCCCATCTGGGTTTCCGGCGGTAATAATCACGCTCCCAATGCTTTTTGGCCCAAGTGCAGTTCCAACCGATTTAATATCCAGAATTCCTGAGCCTTGCCTAAGCGCAGGTTTTATTTCAACTCCGTGCAAAAGAAGTATGCCTGCCCATGGCGGATAAATCGGAGTTGGTAATACTATTTCCCCGCCACTGTTCGAAAAAAGCAATGCGGTCACTCCTACGGCCTCTGTCACTCCGTTCACTACATATATTTCGTCGCACGGCACTCCATAGGCGTTTGATAATGCTTGCTTAAGCGGGTGGGTCCCAGAAGAAGGGGTATATGGTATTCGTTCGGTTTCTGCCATTATCGCAATTGCCTTCCGTACCGTTTCCGGCGTAACTATTATTGGGTTCGAATGGGTATTTCCTATATCATATCTCAATACCCCGTGTTCTATTCCGTTGTGTTCCCAAGTCCTTCCATCTGCCTGGTATTGTTCTGCTAGTTTTACTGCCCTGCTTCCACGAAGCGTATATCTGGATGCCCGTTCAATTAGCGGATTTACTGCATTGAAAAACCCTGTGCGAGAGCCTATTTCCCGCAACCTGTCCAAACCATTGGCAGGGTCGTTTACCGGACCGATTGTACCTCGGAATCTTTTGTAAAAACTCATTTAGCAAAACCCCTAACTGTTTACAAATTAAATGATTAGGTTTGACTTTATTGGACAGCCATTTATATTGCTTTGTTCTTCCATTTCGCTTATTAACGAACTTTTATCACATATCTATTGTTTCAGCTTGCTTCCGTGGAATTTTTTGTATTCCGCAACCATCTCCATAATTCCTCTTGCAAGCGCTCGCGGCCGGAATCCCAACGCTCCTTTCGCTTTCGAATAATCAAAAATCCTATCGCTGGAAAGCACGGAAACATGTTCCCGCGTAATTTTTGGCTTTTTACCGAATATCCTTGCCTTAATTTCTTCAACCTGCACAGCCGCCATTGCTACTTCAACAGGAACATGCGCTTTTGGCGGGGTTACTTTCAGCTCTTTTGCCGCAATGGAATATATTTCCTCCTGTGTCAGGTTCCCGCCGCACACTACATAGATTCCAGGCCTTGCTTTTACCGCGCCGGCAATCGCCCGTGCAGCATCCTCAATATGCACAAACGGAACATGGTTCTTTCCATCCCCGATTGTTTTCATTTTCCCATGCTCAATCATTGAAAGTACGCGATAGTAATCAGCAATTTTTGGGCCGTATATCGTTCCAATCCGTAAAACAATCGAATTTCCGCGTTCATTAGTCACAATTTTCTCAGCTTCCAGCTTTGTTTTCGCATAGGCGCTATCCGGATTTGTTCTTGTCCGCTCATTTGCAGGCAAGTTCGCAATCCTTTTCCCATAAACAGAAATTGAGCTTGCAAGGATTATTTTTGCGCCAGCTGGAGCAGCATTGACAATGTGCCTGGTAATCCCAACATTTGCCTTCCGCAATTCCTTTTCATTCCCAAAATCCATCGAGCCTGCCAAGTGGATTATTACTTTCGCATCCCTTAGCGTTTCTTTCAATCCTTCCAAATAATCATAATCAACTATGATCTGCCGTTGGAATCCGGCCGGCTTTCGTACCAGTGCGACTGCCTCTGGAATTTTTTTCATTACTTCCCTTCCCAGCCTTCCGCTGGCGCCAGTCACATATATCATCAAATCACTTTACGCCCGATGGCCATCTGCCCAATTCCACAGCTATGGGCTAAGGTCATCAAGGCTCTTAAGCTTCCTGAACTGCTTCTTTTCTTTTTTTCCGCCTTTTATTAAATAGATGACTATTGCACCGATTATCAGCAATGCGGTGAGCCCGAGTACAATCAATCCAGTATTATTGTCCTGCCCTCCATTCCCAAGTATCTTCACTACCGCATTCCCGGTTTCTATTGCCTGGGCGTAATTCCCCTTGTTAATCTGCTCTTCCATCTTCAACAGGCCCTGCTCCGCCAGTTTCCTGTTTTTTTCATCCATTGCGCCCATCTTTTCCGCATATATCTGCTTCAGGCTCGCAATCTTCCGCGCACTTTCGTTTGTCAGGTAGCCAAGTATGCTTTCCATCCTGTTTTTCCCATCCAGTATGTCTGCGTTCTTTTGGATTATTGAATTGACATCCGCTTTCTTTGCAATTAAATTATCAATGGCCTTCAAGTCCTTTTGCGAAGTTTTGTAGTCATAGGTGAACAGCGCTTCGCTTGTCCCGCCTTTCGCGTCATCATATTGCGCTATGTAAATAACAAGGACCTCGTTGGTCCGGCCTTTTAGGGCATTTGATTCTGCCAAAACTACATCGTATTCATCAGCGGAATTAGAACTCTTGTTCGCAACCTTTGCTTTCACTTCTTCAAGCCTTTTCTGGACAGCTATCGCATCTTTCAATTCCCCGCTTACATCCAGCTTTGCCATTGCGCTTTCAAAGTTTGCAAATTCGATAGAGTCAATTGCCCCGCCGTTTGCTTTCAGGTAATCATTTTTCAATTTATTGTACTCATCGCTTGAAGCTTTCTTTATCTCTGCCGCCTCCTTCTTTTCCCAGCTGTAATCAAAGTTTTGCATGTCATTCTGGTTGTTTCCGGCTATTGTAGATTCTATGCTTTCCTTTCTTGCGCCCAGCAGTGCAAATGTGCTTGAACTGGAATTAAGCCCAACTTCATTTGCGTATTTTATCACTTCATTTATCTTGTCTTTTGCATACACCAGCTTGTCTCCCGCCTTTTCTTTTTGCTCTTCGGCTTTCAGTTCTGCTATCCGTTCCGTTTCAATTTGGTTCCTTGCCTTTTCAACATATTCAAGCGCACGCTTGCTGTCGTTTTGGCTGGCAGCGGATTCCGCAATAAGCAGGTATCCGTTTGCAATGCTGCTCCCAATATTTCCTTTCATTATCGCTATCTGTTCTTTTGCATAATCCAATGATTTCGAAACCGTATAGCTTGCCCGCAGAGTTATGCTTTGCTCTGCCTCAAGCCCGGTAATTTCAAAAGAGTACATTCCGTTTCCTACCTCCCTCCTATTTCTTATCCCAACTCCTGCCGAATAGGGCGTAACTGAAAATCCGCTTGTCGAGCCGGAAGGCTTATTTATCAAAACTGAAGCATAATCCATGCTTATTTTCGGGTCAATTATTATGTCATAATTCATTTCACTGTCCAGCCCGGTGGTTATCGCCCGATAATCGCCAGTCGTCATTAAGAATCCATCTTGTACGTCATAGCTTCCCTTGAGCGTATGCTCGCCTTTGGCCAATTCTCCTGTTTTTATCCCCCGCCCTTCTTTTCCATCGATTGTCCATTGGCCGTATTTTTCAGGGACAAAAATTCCGTTCACATTATAGCTGAGCTGGAAATATATAGTTTCTTCAATGTGCGCGCTTCCATCTGGGTTTCCATAGGCCGCAGTCTCCTTTTTCAAGACATTGGCCAGTTTTTCCTGTTTTTTGAATCCTATTGTTTCCGTTTCATAGGCTCCAAATGAGCTGAAAAATACATTCAACTTTCCGTTCACATAGCTGGCCGAGCTTACAAATTCCGCACCGTCAGTTATTTCGTTTTCCCGCAATTCCAGCCAACTCGGAACCGTTATCACAACGTTTTTTGCGTCATAATTGTAAGGGTTATAAACAAACAATGATGCGCTAATGTTTGCCGGAGAATCAAGTTCGATATCTCCAACCGAAATTGCAAGGTCGGTTTTCATTCCGTTTGCAACTATGGTTGGCAGTTCCTTGTCTGCCTGTGCCTCTGCGTATTGGTAAGTTTTTGCCAGTTCTGCAAGCTTGCCTATGCCCGCAGCAATATTAAGACTCCCATCCACACCTGCGATTCCGTTTTCAGACTTAGCTATATCCACTTTCAAATCGTCCAGCTTTCCTCCGCCAAGCGATATCTTTTCCATTATTGTTTCGCGTTTTTGTTCAAGATAGCAATATTTCAGGCATGCCTTTTCTTCTATGCTGGCTATGATGTTTTCATAGTTTGCAATTGCGCTGTTTGAAATCATTTCTGCAAGCAGGTTCAGTTCTGATTCTTCTGAATAAACATCTATCCCATCCTTCTTTGCGTTAGCTATAAGGTCCTGCACCTGTTTTTTTGCAGCAGTTGTCTGTGCTTCCAGGTCTGCGCTCGTCTGGCTGTTCACGTTTTTCGCTTCCGTTGCCCGGGCCGCAGAAATCTTATAATAATTGAATTTTTCCCCAACTTTTGAAGATGCATCCCCCTGCCCAAGGTTTTTTACTGCCTCCTCATAGAGCGCCTTTGCCGCAGTAGATGGCGGGAAATCCGTTGTTGCAGTTTCAAATTCCTTTATTCGTCCATCGGCATAATTCCGTTCGTCATCTGCAACTTTTTCAGCATCAGCCATAAGGTCCGAGCTTTTTCCGTTTGCAAGCTCATATTCCTTGTAGGCAGTTTTCATCTCGTTTATTGCATTTTTCATTTTTCCATTATAATCTGAAGAATAGCTTACCGTCGCATTCACGTAATGGCTGTCCCCCCACTCTGCAAGGGCAATTATCTCTGCATATCTTTGGTAAATTGTTCCCCCGCTGCTTTCAGAATATTCTGCCTCTGTTATCTCGTCTACTTTTTCAACATTGAGATTGCTTATCGACTGTTTTGCAGCCCTCATCATTTCTTCCGTGCTTGCTTTTATGGACTTGTAATCCCCGTCGGCTTTTTTCATTGATTCGTCAGCATTGCTGCCTGCTGAAGCTGCAAGCGGAATTCCGTTTGCCCAAATTGAGTTCATGGTCTCGGAATAGCCCGTCATATTTGGAACGCTCTTTTCCCCTTCATTTTCAAACGCCAGATAATAGGATCCAGAATCAGTGACCATGCTGGCCAATTCACCGTTTATAGTGAAGCTCGCATTCTTGCACAGCTCTTTAGAAGACCCAGTAAAATCATCATCGCATATCCCTGCATTGGCCGCTTCATTTAGTTTTTCCTTTGCCTGGCCGGAATCATCAGTAATTATCTCATTTGATTTTTTTATTGCCCTTTCAGCATAATTCATCGTTTCCTTCCAATAGTTCCCGTAATTTTTGCATTCGTCATAATTGTTTTTTGCCATATAGGCAGCCATGCTTGCAAAAACCCTTGAGATTACCCCTGTCGGGTCAACAACAATTGACAATGCGGTGTATGACAATTGGTCTGCTAAATTCGTGTATAATGCTTCGCAATGCGTTTTTGCGTCTTCTGCCCGCAATTGATAGTTGGTTGCCTGAATTACGTAATTTTTTACTTCTGGGTTGCTAATCCTAGTTTGATCCACTTTGGCCATTTCGAGCGAGTCTATGGAAGAGTGCATTACATTGGTGTTCCAGACTTCGACCCCGAAATACTGGTAGATATTTGTGTTATGGCCTATCCAATAGGAATCCTGCCATCCGCCTGAAAAACCCAAACTTGTAATCGCCAATGCCAGAAAAAGAAATATAATAGATTTTTTCATAAGATATCCATCTCAGGAAAGCTATTTAACCCTTTTTTGCCAGTTAACGTCATGCGCTTGTTGCTAGTCCTATCGCTATTGCTTTTGCTGGTTTCCTTGGGCTGCGTTTCGAACAGTCCAGTCCCGCAAGAAATTAAAGAGGATGTGGCGAATGGAAGCGCATCTGCAGGATTGAACACATCATTATTCGTCCCGCAACCCGAAAACAAAACAGCAATAATTGCCATCCCGCCCGCCCAAAGCGATATTCTCAACTCCTCATTTCCAGTTGTTGAATATTATTACAGTTCTTCATGCTCTGCATGCAAAGAAATCGCGCCGTTAATCGCCCAGGTGCAAAAAGATTTTTCCAGCAACATAACAATCATTGGGTTTGATGTTTCGACCGGAGACGGGTTTAAGCAATACAATAAATTTGCTGCCATCAACAATATCCCGTCCAACGCCCGCTACATTCCTGCAATAAAAATCGGGAATAAAATCCTGACCGGGACGTGGGGGATAAACCAAAGCGGGATTTATGAAGAGATTTATAATCTTCTAAGCAACCATACTACTGTCCAGTGATTGAAAGCTGGGTGAAATGTGAATTCCAATGAAAGTTACGCATTATGACCGGAAAACCGGAGAGTTGAAAGTTGCTGTAGACACCCACGAAGACCTTTGGCACCTTTCCAAGGTAATATCCACGGGTGATTTAGCCGAAGGCAGCACCTATCGTTCGGTCAAGTTTGGCGACAAGGAAGAACGGAAAAGAGTTTTCATAACCGTTAATGTTGAAGAAGTTGAATTTTCAAAATCAGTGAACAGATTACGTATACGCGGGAAGATAGTCCGTGGCTCCCCGGAAGAATTTGTCCAATTAGGTCGCTACCATACGCTCGAACTCGAGCCAGGAGACAAAATTCTAATCATAAAAGAATGGAAGAAATACCAGCTTGACCGATTGAAGGCAGCTGAGAAAGAAACCAAACGCCCGAAACTCCGGATAATTGCAATGGATGATGAGAAAGCAATAACGGCAATGGTGCACGGCTATGGCGTGGAATATGGCCATGAAATAGAAAGCTCGGCAAGCAAAAAAGATGAAAAGCACGAGGACAAGATGCAGCAGTATTTCGGGAACATTGCCTCGGACATAGAGAAACATGAGGAAAAATACGTGGTTGCCGGCCCAGGATTTGCAAAGGATAATTTCAAGAAATTCTTGGGCAAGAAAAAGCCAGAGCTGTTGAAAAGGATAATCTTCGAATCCTGCAGCTATGCTGAACGGAATGGAGTTAACGAGCTGATGAAAAATGGGGTAATTGAACGGGTCGTTGGAGAAGACAGGATTGCGAATGAATCCAAATTGATTGAAGAATTGACCAAGCAAATAAGCAAGGAAGGGGACGTAGCTTATGGATTGGCTGAAGTAAAGAAGGCGGCTGAAGCCTATGCGGTGGAAAAGCTCCTTGTGCTTGATGAGTTTTTACGTTCATCCAAGGAAGCAGAAGCCGTAGTTGAAACCGTTGACCGGAACCGCGGGGAAATAATCATTTTTTCAATCGAAGACGACCCGGGAATTAAATTGAAAGGATTCGGGAAGATTGCTGCATTTTTGAAATTCAAGTTAAGAGAGTAGTGTAGCGTTCGTTAGTAGTAAAATCGATTGGTTGGTCCTATGTTCGATAAACTTGAAGCTGCTGCAAGCCATATTTCTGAAATCCAGAGAAAAGTAAAGGATTCGGCAGTCGCACTCCACAATTCCAAGCCTGTTTTTGAAGAAGCATTGGAAAAAGAACTTACTATCCCAGTTGGAGCGTCTGTTATTAACGGAAACATCTGTGCGGTTGATGGCGGATTATTGGCACAAGAAATGTATGGAATTGATTTATTGGTTGGGCGCGCAGTTTCCGTTAACTTTAGCTATTCTGATTCCAAGCTAGTCAAGAGCGAATATTTTCCCAATGCATTTCCCGAACCATCTTACGAAGTGAAAATGGGCCTGGATGAGCACGAAATAATGCTCTACCGGACGTTGTTCAGGTTGGATTTGGAAATATCTTCAGCTATTTCAGCAGTTGAAAAATTCCATCCGTGTGCGCTTATTTTAGATGGTTCGATTGTTCCACTTGCAACTGACAGGCCAAGCGAAAGCGGGAATCATGAAGTTTTTGAAAAATACCAGGAAGTAATCGGGAAATACGGAACGCTCTATAATTTGTGCAAAACGGGCGGGACGTTACTCCTCGGAATAACCAAAGACTCGCGTGGAAGACGGTTCATGGACATTGCAGGAAAGGAAGCAGGAGGAAGGTGGCCAGATTCGGTTTTCCTTAACCAGTTATTGAAAGAAAAAGAAAGGACGTTTGCAATGAAATACTCTTCCAATCCATCAAAGCATGCAGTTCTCCGCGACCTTAAGGATTATGCGGATTCGATTTGCCTATTTTATCTGAAATGCTTCAACGAGGACAGGCCGATGCGGGTAGAGTTTTTGAATAATAGTAATCCGTCAATTACTAACTTCAATGAAATTGCTTCCATTGCCTATTCCCTTTCCGCCATAAACAAAAGCTATGCCTATCCGGCAGTCCTAATCGAAGCGGATTTGCGGGCTGCACTGGATCCGATTGAAATGGAACGGGCATTGAAAACATTATCCTCTCTTTCCGAGCATGTCCAGCCATTGAAGAGAAATTCAAGGCCGTTCAGGTAGGTTGAGGCGAATGCATGACGTGTGAAGAAATTATTTCCGAATTAAAATCCCGTTCCAACCCGAAAAACATTGAAGGAATGGCTCGATTCGGAATAAGCAAAAAAGGAACGCTCGGAATTCCTATTCCAGTGCTCAGAACAATCGCCAAACGGATTGGCAAGGACCATCAACTCGCTCTCGAATTATGGGATTCCGGAATTCATGAAGCTAGATTGCTGGCCGGATTCATCGGAGACCCGAAACAGCTAACCGAAAAGCAAATGGAAGCGTGGGTAAAAGATTTCGATTCCTGGGACACTTGCGATCAGGTTTGCTCCGCATTATTTGACAAGACCGAATTTGCATGGAAAAAAGTTTTTGAATGGCCGGAACGGGAAGAAGAATTCGTAAGAAGGGCTGGTTTTGCGTTAATGGCAGCACTTTCTGTTCACGATAAGCAGGCGAAAGATGAACAATTCGTGGCGTGTTTTCCCGTAATTATCCATTACTCTTACGATGAGCGGAATTTTGTGAGGAAGGCAGTCAATTGGGCATTGAGGCAGATTGGAAAACGGAACCTAGCACTTAACGCGAAAGCCCTAGTTGTTGCCAAGCAAATTCAAAATTTAGATTCAAAATCTGCAAGATGGATTGCCAACGACGCAATAAGGGAACTGGAAAGCGAGAGCGTAAGAAAAAGATTGAAGGAAAGGTCCAGGTAACTAAATCTACCAAAGCTAATTCATTCACTCCAATTCCTGAACCAATCCTTCGTATCCCATTACTACCTCTAATTTTCTTCCTCGGTATTTTTCAGTTCTTAACTGAGCATCTCGGAATTCCAGGGCCCGCTGGTAAATCTTTGCCAGGGCGAAATCATCATGGGTCGGTTCATGATGGCCGAGCACAACTGTTGCTACTTCAGCTTCAAGCGCATATTTTACTGCCCATTCGTAAGTACTATGCCCCCAATCTATTTTTGCAGGGTATTCTTCCGGGGTATATTGCGCATCGTAGTAAAGTATATCCGCTCTTTTTGCAAGGTTAATCAGCCTTGGGTCAAAAACATCATGGTGTTCGGTATCAGTTGCCATTATGAATGCCCTGCCATCCATTTCTATCCGATATCCAAATACCCCATCCGGATGGGTAAGCTCCTGTGGCATTAATACTAAATTTCCACTGCGTATGTACGCTGGCCTCATTCTTTTTACGTCGTTGTAGCTTATTACGCATGGCAAGTCATCAAGTTCAACTGGAAAATTAGGGAATTCTTGCTGGCCGCGCAAAGTATCTTCTATGGATTTTCTATGGTTTCTTCTGGCGTACAAGAACATGTCCGTTTCCCTGAAAAAAGCAGGGACAAAAAATGGGAATCCTTGAATATGGTCCCAGTGCACATGGGTAAATGCCAAGTGTATCTGGAATTTAGTTTGTTCATCTACGGCAAGAGGGTTGAATCTTTGTTCCGGCCCGAATTTCCGTTTCATCAGGTCTAATCCTAATTCTCGCAACCCGCTTCCGGCATCAAGAATGAGCAAAGGCGAATCTCGTGCCTGTATCTCTATACAAGTAGTATTCCTTCCATGGGTCCCAACTACTTCTAAAGGTTGGGAATCTAAAAATAGCTTAAGTTTATTTGGATCCAGACTTCCATCTGGCCCCTTGATTATATTTGTCCCTCCGGCTTTTACCAAGCCTTCAAGCAATGCCTCCGCCTTGGCCCGCACATGTTCCGGCTTAAGCGGCGCTGGTATGCTTCCAGTAACCCCCCAATACTTCACTCGTATAAGCGGCTGAGATGCGTTAGTCATAACATCCCCGTTATCCGCTAGGCAGGGAAAGAATAAAACCCTATGTCCCGCCTTAAAATGGCATAGTCACACTGATCAATATGCTGGATATTGCAAACGTTAGATTTGCACTTCCTCTCTCTTCATGGAAATGCAAATACGAATCCTCATCTATATCCAATCCAGTGTTTCTTTTCAACTCTGCCAAATATCTCCTGCGCTGGTTGTAGGTAAAAACATGCGACCAAGCAGTTATCGCATCCTTAATTAGAAGCTCAGTTTCCCTTAATGTAAAATCCCTAATTGCAAAATTTTCTTCGTCTGTAAACATTCCATCCATGAACCGGTTGTCTACTATTGCGCCGTTGAAATATATTCGTTTCCCCTCCTTTGCTAGCCTTAGCAATGCATTAATGAATGCGCAATCTGCAGCTATAATCAAATCCGTCCGGTAATAGGGCATAAGCGCCTTTACGAGTTCCAATGGCTCTTTGACTTCATGAAACAAACTTTTTCTTATGTTTGTCCTAAATGAGCGAGTTAGCTGAACCAAGTTTGGTATCATCATTCCATGAATTTCTGCAATTTTTCCAATTACACTAGAGGGCACTCTAATCATTTTTAGGTATGGAGTTATTGGTATCCCAAGTCCAGAAAGTACCTGCTCTCGGAATTCTACCCTACCCATTTCTGCGGTTACTGCGCCCCAGTATCGTTGTTCTCCTACATCTTCTCGGGCAACCCATTTTGGCATCGGGTCTCCCTCCTTCTGGTCCCACCATAAATTCGGGTGTATTACTAAAGGTTCGTCAGCATCTGCCCCTGCACCTTTCACATTCAGTATAGTTACCCTGTTTTTCCCTCTTCCTTCGGGTTCCTTAAGCACCATATCTATGCTTCTCCCATGCCGATAGGCATCGGTTTCAATTATATCCTGTTTTCCATCTGGCGCATATCTTGGATGGCAAAAAGCAGTTCCGCCAGTCAAATTTTTTACTCTGGCAAGCACTATTGGCTCCTCTTCAATAACTGTCGGGAAGCCGAAATGGGTTTTTACTGTAAGCTTTCTTCCGTCTTCGTGCTGGCACCTAAGAAGTACTGTGCCGTGCTTCATCTGCCTGAAATCCATGTTATACTTAATATCCAGAAATGTTTAAATAACTGTGAGAATTAGTTAATTTTTGGGATTTTTTATAATTCACAATGACCTTATTGTCTTCAGCAATCTTTCGTATTTTACAAACCGTTCATCGTTGAAATGGCCCGCGTTATGCTCGGCAACCAGCTCCCCGCCCAATTCATCAGCAATCCGCTTTCCTTCGCTCAATTCCATATAGGGGTCGTTATCCGAATTTATTACAATGAATTTGCTGCCTGCTTTTTTTATCCGTTTAAAGTCGAATGGCTTATCCAGGAAATTATGAATCTCGTCAATTCCCAAATCCTTAGCAAACCCGGCAACCATTATTGCAGCGTTAATATGTTCGTCCGGCCCGAACGTTTCTAACAAACGTAAAAGGCTTGGTGCGCCCAGCGAATGGGTGACTACAATCCATTTATCTTCTTTTTTGAATTTCGGGACGATTTTTCTCAATTCCTTCAGCCATTCAGTTAATTTCGGAAAATCAGTATTCGGCAAATCAGGAGCAAGTACTTCTATTCCTTCTTTCCGCAATTGGTCAGCTAGCCATCCGAACCAGCACGAGCGGCCGTTCCCGCCCCAGCAATGGATAAGAAGGACTTTCATGATAAAACACCGTCCGAGTTCAGAGTAACTTTAACTTCCCAAGCACCTTATCTATTTTCTCTTCTTCCCAAGGCCCGACTCCAAAGCAGGTAACCGTATTCGGCTCCAATTGGGTGTGCCCGGCATCCCGTATCACTTCAGCAGGGATTCCGGCTTCGCGTACTAACTCTAAATACTCGAATAATTCGGCTTCGGTTTCAACCTTCAGGACTATTTTTTTCATCCCGTTCCTTTCCCATTCATCGGCAATCTTCGGGAACTTCCTGCGGACTAGGTTATAGGATGCAATGGATGCATGGCTAGATTGAGCAGCCAGCTTGCCTGCGGACATCTTAAGATCTTTTCTAACGACGATTGCCTGTTTGTACATAAAATTACCTACAATTCCTTTTCCCTGAACCTCTTTTTATCCTTTTTTATCTGCGATGCCATAGCATAAGTTCCATAGGGTGTCGGTTTTACCGTCGCTCCAACAATGCTTGGGACCTTGTGGAAGATTATTTTAGTCCCATACATTGAAAGAATCCTTGCGATATTCTTTGCCCTCCAATTCTTTTTCTTTTCATTGCGTTCTATTCTAATTTGTAAATTTATTGTTCGGCTTATTTTTTCGTTTACCATATGGACTACAGTAGTTGGCTGCCATTTTATCGCCCATCTTTCCTCGGCAGTCCTGCAGCTGAAATATAACGAATCGCTTTTCAGGTATCTTTTTGCCGCCCGGTAAAGCACCATCTCAGGCTTGTCTATGAATTTTCCTTTCTGCTCCTCTTCGCCTGGAGTATAATATATACCCTTGAACGGTGTCGGAAATAACTTCAAACCCGCGCTCATGCTCTCTATTTCCTTGCGGGTAAATCCTTCTGACAATAAAGAAGAGTTAGTCACTACTTGCCTTGGCAGCATTTGCAATCACCTCCAAAAAACTTCTGTGAGTGTTTCCATTCAAAATCATTTTATCCAGAATATCCAATTCCAAAGGAGTTCCATATTTTTTTATCATTTCTATCGTTGTCAGTTTTCCTCCCCCGTCTTTTTTGCTTATGCAGTATATATCGTAAAGGTCTCTTGCCATCTTTCGTGTCGCGTACGTCTCTTTTTTCATCTGTAAAAGGTCTTCTATGGATGCGACAAGAATTTTATTTCCTCCAATTTCAAATTCTACGGGTTTGGTTGGCTTTGTTTTTTCTGGGACAAATATTTCAACCTTTATTGTCGTATCGCTAAAATTGATTACAAACTGGTTTGTAAATTTGGAACGTGCGGCACGGTAGCCTTTTTTTGAAAGTTCGCCTTTCAGCATTTTTGCATATTCTTCTTCGTTTTTGAAATCCACTGGTACAAAATCAAGGTCAACGCT
>Ga0172379_10007830_pt1 | contig 13706 bp, 9 predicted proteins | sample GrowelOW334metaG_FD_119756 | JGI IMG/M metagenome (GOLD analysis project Ga0172379, IMG submission 119756) | Groundwater microbial communities from an aquifer near a municipal landfill in Southern Ontario, Canada - Groundwater well OW334 metaG | ecosystem: Environmental > Aquatic > Deep... | reverse complement strand
CAAACCCACCACCAAGTGGATTTAGAACAGACCAAACTCAACTTCTTCGCCAAATGATTCAAGCCGTCGTAGACGGCAAACTAAATACCCCCAGCGTTTTAGCTGGGGGTAGTTTATTTGTCTGCTAGTGGTCTAAAGCTAAGCCGATGAATAGGCGAGGGGCCAAGCGCTCGCAATCTTTCTAAGTGAGCCTTGGTGCCATAGCCTTTGTGTTTAGTTAAGCCGTAGCCGGGATATTTCTTTTCATATTCGTCCATGAGCCAGTCACGACTGACTTTAGCAATAATAGAAGCAGCCGCTACCGAAAAGACTAAAGCGTCGCCACTGATAATGGCCGTTTGAGGAACGCTTAATTTGGGAATGGGAAATTTTCCGTCCACAAAAATAAAATCCGGCTTGGCGCTTAATTTTTCTACGCTACGGCTCATAGCTAAGAGACTGGCTTGTAAGATGTTTATTTTGTCTATTATTTTATTATTAACTACGCCGATTTCTACGGCTACGGCTCGTTCTTTAATTAAGGAAAATAAACTCTCTCGTTGTTTGGCGCTAAGTTTTTTGGAATCACGCACCAAGGTTAACTCTCCTAATCCCCAAGGATTAGAAAAATCAAAAACCGCGCAAGCCGCCACGACGGGACCAGCCAGGGGACCACGCCCCACCTCATCACAACCGCCAATCAGACGATAACCCTCGTTAGCTAGTTTTTGTTCATAAGATAAATCCATAAAATAATTATTGCCTGTAAATGAAAAAAGAGCAATCACTTAGATGATCGCTCTTTAATTTTTTTGTTCGCTAGTTAGCGAGATATTGTTGTGTTTCTTCGCCACAGTCTGGACAAGTGGGGCCACCTGTTTTATCAATGTGGCCATCAGGGCAAATTGTCCAAGTGGAAGTTTCTTTTTTGGTAAATTTTTTACCAAATTTTTTGAAATCAGCTTCAATTTTTTTATCAAGTTCTTTTGAAAGCTTTTGTTCAGCTTTATCTTCTTTTGCCATTTTTAAGCCTTCAGCAATTTCTTCGTCCACTTTTGCAAACCTAGCATCCCACATGGCCTGTTCTTCTGGTGAAAGCTCACAATCTTCCAATTGTGTTAAAATTTCGGCAACTTCTTTCTTGACTATTTCCTGTTCGATAGCCCATTTGGCTTGCTCTTCCGGGGATAGGTCAAATTCTACTTCTGCTTTTTCAAGAACTTCATTAAGCTGTTTGTTAGGTTCTGTTTTCTGTGCTGACGTTGTCATTTCTGACTCCTTTTATAAGTTTTTAAAGAGAATTATTGTTTTTATTTATTTTTATATTATATCATATTATACTATCTTTGTCAACGTTTCGACAGGCTCACTATAGATATCTTGGCTAATATTAAATAAATTATATTTTGTTTTGCCTGCCCTGATCCGCCAGCTGGCTGACGAAGGGGCTAAAATAGGCTAAATATTACAAAAAAGAGCAATCTGTAAGACTGCTCATTTCGGTTTTTTGGTTAATTTATTAACCAAATGATGGCCCGGTTTTACTACCACACTTAGGACAATTTTCGTTGTCCGTGTGGCCAACAAAATTACATTTATCTGCAGAGCTATAACAAACATCACGATAGATGTTGTTTTGCTCATCTGTATCTGCGTGCAGATCTTCCAATAAAGAACTATCTTCGTTGTCGTTGGGCTGATTAGGGCCTGACATAAGGGTTCCTAAATTTGTGATTAAAGAGTTGTTTTCAAAAGCTGCTATATTATGTCATTTTATATGATAAATGTCAACCACGTAAAGACAGCAAGCTGTCCACGGGGCAGGTCCATAAAAGTTAGGCTTATTTGGTGGTATTTTTAAAATGATGTATAATTATATTAATAAATAAGTAAAAATTATTAAGCTTCCGCCAGAGGCGGATCCGCCTCTGGCGGAAATAGTTATCTCTATGATGAACCAAGAATTTGTGGACAAAATGAAAATGCGCCTAATTGCGGAACGAGCTGAGGTTGAGGAGGAAATTAAAGAGGCTAGTGAGCCAGAGTTAGAAATGGATAATCCTGATGAGGATGATTTGGCTAACGACGCCGTGGAGGATATTTTGCAAGGCTCATCAATTGCCGTTCTTAAGGGTTTATTAGAAAAAATTGATAATGCTTTGGAGCGTATAGATAATGGCACCTATGGAATTTGCCAAGAAACGGGTGCCGAAATTCCCGAGGTGGTTTTAGACAACGAACCTTGGGCGGAAATTATCCCCCCGATAATGCGTAGGAAAATGATGGAAAAATAGACTTCAGAAGCTGTTGATTTTTTATTATTTATTCGCATGTGCCCCATTTGCCCGCCTGCGCAGGCAGGTAGTGGGGCTCCGCCGAAGGCGGATAACGTATGATTAAAGAAAAGTCTTTTAAACAATTTTTAGCCGGCGCCATCATCGCCACGCTGTTCGGAGTTTTGCTCTATGGTCTTTGGCCATATTTAAATGCGCTTCTTGGCGCGTTTATTTTATTTATTCTTTTCTTACCTTTGTATCGTTATTTAACGGTTAAATTAAAGATTAAAATAGGATTAGCCGCGACTTTGGTTATTTTATTATCTATTGTTTTAATTTTAATACCGGTGTCTTTTCTGGCTTCTATTTTGGTTAAAGAAATTCAAGTAGTTTTAACCGATCTTCATGCTCGCTTGGGGGATTGGGGGGATATTAGTAAATTATTACCCCAATTCAACTCCACTGACCTTAGTCAACAAATAGCTCAAGCCGGCTCCATGGCTAGTCGTTTTGTTTTTGGCACCTTGAGCGCTATTGGTAATCAAGTTATTTCTTATTTTATAATGTTTTTCGTCTTTTATTATTTATTAACCACCGACGAAGAAAAATTAAGTAAAATGGTTTTTGAGATTATGCCCTTTAGTCGCGATAACACGGTTAAACTACAGCGTAAATTTCGTACAGTTACTTATACGACTTTGATTACCTCAGGTTTGATTTCCTTACTGCAAGGAACTCTTTTGGCTTTAAGTTTTTGGGGGTTAGGTATTGGCGCGCCAGTGTTGTGGGGTTTGGTGGCAGCCATTACTTCTTTTGTTCCGGTGATTGGCGCGGCTGGAGTCTGGGTGCCGGCCGTCATTATTCTTTTTATACAGGGCAATATTTTTGGAGCAGTGGGGCTTTTGATTTGTGGAATAATTATTTCTAGTGTGGATAATCTTGTTAGACCGGCTATTCAAAAAAAAGTCGGCAAGATTCATCCTTTAGTTTCACTTCTTGGTGTGGTTATCGGCTTGTCACTCTTTGGTTTAGTGGGACTTATTATTGGACCATTGCTTATTTCTTATTTTCTCTTGATGCTTGGTATGTTTAAAGAGGAGTATATAAATTAACAAGATTTATAAAATTTGATATAATAAGTTTAATATATTAAATCAGAGGCTTAGCCTCTCTAAATTAAATCATATGAGAAACTTGAAATGGTTTCTAGGGTTAGCGTTAACGCTAACGTTTTTGGCGTATCAAGCGCCAAAAGTTTTGGCCGCCACTAACTTGGAAATAGCCATTGAGCGTCTCCAAAGCGCTTTGAATTTATTAATCAAAGAAAAAACCGGAAAAGTTTTAGGCGTTACTATTTATCCTATCAGTACTTGCGCTACCGGACCCTTTAAGTGCGCTGATGGTAGTATGGCGTCGGGGGATAGCACGGGTATGTGGTGTAATGATAATAGCCAGCCTATGTGTGGTTCCTCAACATCGGGTAGTGGAAGCTATACACCTCCACCATCCGGCTCTGGTAGTGGTGTTTGTAATCCGCCAACCAACGGCTGTGGAACCGGTATGACCTGGAATCAAACTAATTGTTCTTGTCAGGGTAGTGCCACTCAAACAACCAACCAAAATAATTTTACGCCGTGTCCCAGTGGACAAGTCTATTTATGTGGTAGCGCTAATCCTACTTGGACTAACGGACAAATGACTTGCGCCAACGGAGGAACGCCGACTTGTGGCGTTTTAACAAACAATCAACAACCAGTGAATTGCCCTATTCCGCCAAGTGATTGTCCACGTTGGATAGCATCAACTTCTAATACCAGTTGTGGTTCGTGTGATTACAGCAGTCAACAAAATCAACCGAATCAAAATATTTCCGGAACTTTTTATTGCAATTCCTTGGGTAAAATGACCACACAAAGCGAGTGCGATGCTTCCGATAGAAAAAATCAACCAAATCAACAAGGGAATAATCAGCAGTATCAAGGTCGTCAACTACAGCAAGGTCAACCGGGACAGATGATGGGACCGAACCAGGGTCAGGGTGATAATCAAAACTGGGAAGAACAGCAAGCTAAGATGGATGAACAAAGACTAAAGGACATGAAAAATAATGCTAATCGTATGGCTAGCGAGGTTAAACGTATTAATGCGGAAATAACTCGCCTAACTAAAAAAGGCGTAATTATATCGGATGATGTCAAGACGGCTCAACAAGCTATTACTGGTTTTGTGACCGAAGTAAAGGGGGCCACTGATCCTAATGATTTGGAAGACTCTTTTATGAATTTTCAAGATGCTATGCAAACAATTCGAGATACTATGCCGACATTGTATCAGCTGTCCAATTGGTCACAAATGAAAAAGGAGGCAACTAAACGTTTGACTGAATTAAATAAAATGTACACCAAGTATAGTAAGTTGAAAAACAGCAAAATTGATTTAAGTTCCTTTTTGGCGGACTTTAGAACAGGTATAGATGCCAAGCAAGCCCTGTTAACCCAAGTTGATAATGATGTTAAGGTTGGTAGCACCGATAGTCTGGAAAGTTTTCCAGATGATTTCTTTGGAGATTTGCAAGACCTTTTTGGTCAATCTCAAGTTATGGATATGGCTAGTAATATCGCTAAGAACATTAAAACTTTTGAAACCGGTTTAAAGTCAGATGATAAGGCGGTGACAGCTTATGCTAAAAAGAAAGGTGTTGATGTGGACAACGTTCAAGCATTAAAGGATCTATTAACTGCAGTTAAAGAACGCTTAGCCGAAATTAAACAAATGATGACCACTAAATTTAATCCGGACGAAATGATGAGCGCCATGGATGATCTAATGACAGCTAAAGTCGATTTAGGTGATAAATTACAGGAATTAACCGGCAAAGGTGGTATGCAATTTATGCCGAATATACCCCAGCAAAATATGAATTTTCAGTTTAATGTTCCACAAGCCTTCGGCAATCAAGGTCCACAACAAGGACCCGATCAAGGTGGTTTCAATCAAGGTCAAAATCAAGGTCCACAAACGACTCCTGGAACTTTCTAAACCAATACAAGAATTAAATATTAAATGAATAATATTACTAAAATAGTTAATTGGCAGAGATTTCGTAAAAGTCTTGACTAAGATTATTTTATGTGTTAAATTAAGAAAACTTTATTATTAATAAGTTCAAACTATGTTGGACCAAGAACTAGATCCTATTGAGGATCAAAACGAAGAGACCCCAGAAGAAGATTTAGCCACTGATGAGGCTGAAGAAACAGATGAAGATGAAGCCATGGACGAAGATGAGGCTGATGAAGATGAAGCCGATGAAGATGAGGCTGATGAAGAAGAAGCTCCAATTGCCGACGAAGAGGAAGAAGCCTAAATCGTTAGCCAATCCTTTAATAAAAAACATACCTAATTATAGGTGTGTTTTTTGTTTTAGTTAATTGAATCGTTAAGAATGATTTACGAAAAAACAGATGCTCGTAATTCGTGAATCCTAAATCCTAAATCGTGATTATTTGATTATTTATTACAGTTATTGTTAGTAGGGCTCTTGGAAATTAAAATTTAGTGTGTTAATATACAAGATATGGCTAAAAAAATACTTATTGCCGAGGATGATACTTCCTTATCCAAGGCTCTTAAATTAAAACTAACCAGCTTAGGTTTTGATGTGGAAGTGGCGACTGACGGCGAGGATGCTTTGATGCATTTGAAAAAAACCAATTACGATTTATTGTTGTTGGATTTAATGATGCCTCAAGTAGATGGCTTCGGTGTGCTGGAAGAATTAAAGAAATCCAAGCATAAGCCGGTGGTATTTGTGAACTCCAATTTGAGCCAAGCTTCAGACCACGACAAGGCGATGAAATTAGGCGCTGATGACTATTTAGTGAAGTCGGATATTTCGCTCAAAGAGATTGTGGCTAAAATTACCAAAGCCCTAAAATAAAAGATGTGAACACTCAAAAGAGGCAAGCGTTGCCTCTTTTTTTGTTTTTATAACTAGTGTATAATAATTGTAGACATTCAACGAATGACAATTTTTTCGTATTTTATAATAAAGTAAAAAATAATCTATATTTTTATGAGACAAAACAAGCTAAAAATCCTCGCGATTAAAATTTTGGCTAATGTGTTTATTTTGACTGTGGTAATCTCAGTCTTTTATTTTATCGGTCAAACTAGCCGAGTGCCTCAGGCTCAGGCTGAAGCTCCTAGATGTCAGTATCCTCCTAAGGGAGAGTGTGCTGTTGGCACTCCTACTATACCGACCTGGGATGGTACTACCCTTTGTTGGGCTTGGGAGTGCAGAGAAGGTTTGTATCCTCCGGAGCCTTGTTGCACGGCAGAATGCGGTGATGGTTATATTAGCGTCGGAGAAGATTGTGATGGTGCTAATTTAAATGGCAAAACTTGTGTGGACCAAGGTTACGACGGTGGCACCTTAGCTTGTTTTCCTCAAAGCTGTCTTTTTGATGAAGGCGCTTGTACGTACAATGCTACTTGTGGCAATAATGTCTTAGAAAGAGGAGAAGGTTGTGACGGTACGGCTGGTTATGATGTTGCTAGATACGACACAAACAGAGACGGAGTGGTGGATTGTCGTGACTTCGGTTTTTTGGCGGGCGACCTGGCTTGCAATGTACCGCCATTACCTTGTGTGCCACTAACTACTGGTTGCACAAACACTACTTGCAACAATAATGGTATTTTGGATCCAGGAGAAAAATGTGACGGGATGGATTTAGGAGGAGCTACTTGCGTGTCCTTAGGTTTTGCTAGTGGAACTTTATCTTGTAAGCCTCTCCAATGTGACTTTGATACTAGTCTTTGTGTGTCGGGAGGTGGTTGTACCAGCACTCAAACCAGCGAGTGGTCAGTGCCAGCTGACTGTCAGAATAATTGTTGTGGTTCGGTTAATGAGACTGTTGTTAGTGATTTAACAGTAACATCTGATGGCTTGTGTGCCGGAACCAGACAGCCTGCTGGGTTTCTTATGATTGCTAGAGACGGAAGCGAAATAGTCCCACCAGCTGTTAGTTCAGAGTTTTCTCACTGGACTTGGAAATGTGGCACTGAGATTTGTAAGGCCTACAAACAAGCTGAATGTGCTGACATGGCTTCACCGATTTATTCTGGGGTTTGTCAGCCAGACACTATTTGGGAAAGTTACGCTGCTTATATGGCGGCCATGTGTAAGCGACAAGGCACTGATGCGAATTCTCGGCTAAGTGATTCTCAAAAATCTGATTGTCTTAATAAATACGGTGTACCAGCCAACACTCGTGGCACAGACCTCGATCCTAGTGCTTGGTGCGAAGGTGGTTGGCAAACCACTGACACAAATTCTTGTTCAGCAAGAGACAAGGAATTAAACCGATACTGGCATTGTTCTGGGGCTGTGCCACCTGGTAAAGCACCGGACTATAATAGTGTTCGTTGTGGCACTGGCTGGGCGCCGGATAGTACTTGCGGTACCTCAAACGAAAAAAGGTATCAGACATATAAGGATGTGCCATGTGCTACTGACAGAGACTGGATTGATTTTTTTGGTTTAATTAATAAAGGTGACAATCCGGAATTATGCGGTTCTGGCTCTAAGGTTTATTTACCAAATTCTTCCAAATATTCTATGGCAGGCGGGGATACCGGTGATTTTTCCGGTTTTGATAATAACGCAACCAAATATTTTGATTGGCGCTGTCGTTATGATGTTGCTGGAGATCCCAGAAAAGGCAAGCCGGTTAATTGTCAAGCCCTGCTTTATTCCGATTGTTCTAGTGGTAATGCTATTTGTGGCCCGGCTACGACTAAAAAGTTTTCTGCTCCAGGCGCTGGTCCACAAACCGGTTTTTGTCAGATGGGTAAATTAGGTGGCTCTATCGCGCAAAAAGTTAGTTACAATCAGGCTACGCATACCTGGAGTTGGAAGTGTTTAAGGCAAGATGAAACTAGTTCAGTCGATTGTTCAGTGACGGCGACTGTCTGGTGTGGGCCAGCTGGAGAAAGTGGAGAGATATACGCTACGACGCAAGCAGTGAGAGATGCTGGTGCTTGCGGTGGGGCTAATGGTGAGCTTTTTCCTCCTGACGTGCCGGCTAATCAAATTAAAGACAAAGAATCTAATTGGGAATGGATTTGTGAAGACTCTACCGATTACACTGTTTATGCTGTTTGTAAGGCGCGTAACGGTAAGTGTGGTCAAGCCGGTGGTTTAGTTGTCTTGGAAAGCACCTTTGATGCTCGAAAAGGTAACAATGGCTTTTTGTGTTCTGATGGCACGATACCAACAGCGACCCTAGCCTATGATGCTAAATTTAAAATAGACAAATGGACTTGGAAGTGTGGCGTCAATGATTGTTCAGCTAACAAATTGAGTTGTGGTTGGGCTGGTGGCAATAGTTATTTTAAAGCTACCTTTGATGCGCGAACTGAAAGTAGTAATTATTTTCTATGTTCTAAGTGGCAAGGCGCGGTTAATATGGCCTATACTGATGATTTAGATTCTTCTTTTAGTAATAATAAAGCTACCTGGACTTGGGATTGTGTAGGTGATTTAGGCGACAAAGTCGAGGCTTGTTCAGCTGAGCGTTATACCTGTGGCTGGGCCAATAAACGCAATGTCCAAAAATTTTATGACCCCGTTTGGCTGGCTAGAGGTGCCTGGAATAGCGCGAGTTCTCATTCTGAGTTTTGTACTTATGATGCTATTAAGGATAATATTCGGGCCTTTAGCCTATCGGCTAACGTTGGTCCAACTAAGGCTACTTGGACTTGCGCTGACCCAACCAATTCGGCTGTATTTGAAAATTGTAGTGCTAATTTTACTACTTGCGGCACGATTACTAATTATAAAGATGTCTATAGCTCTTATAGTTCTAATGAAAAACCATATTACTACAAATCAACCTTAGAAAATTCTAGTCTTGGTTTAATGGGTGTTTCTCTTTGTGTTAATGGTACTTGGTCACAAACGATTACAGATGGTGGAACAACTCTAAATTGGACTTGTACTGATGATTTTGGTTTTGGCCAACTTAAAGATAACAGCAGTCTTGGTGTTTGCGAGGTTAATAAAATGGATTGTGGTCTGGGTAATAATAATGACTTCATCTTTGATACGCTTTCTGAATGGAGAAATTGTTATAGTCCGTTCGATAAAAGTAATCGTTGTTTGTGTAATAATGGTAATAATTCAGCAGTTGATAAAGACAATGAAAGAAATGCGGTGCCAAGACTAATAGACGTCCGACCAGGTTTAAAAAAGGCTACTTGGTATTGTCAGGATGAAATCGGTCTAAGGGGTACGAATACGACCCCTGGGAGTAATTGCTCGGCTATTTGTAATAATTGTAACTAATTTAATATATGAATATGCACAATTATCAAAATTTCTTTAAACCATGGTGGCTGGGCTTAGCTCTGGTGCTGATTGGCTTGGTTTGGTCAACTAATGCCCAAGCATCTTTTTGCTTGCCACCAACGCCGATTAACGCCATTATTAATCCTTTTACTGGTAAGATTGATTTGCACTGGATTAATGGTAGTCCGGCTAAAACTTTTACTTTAAAGATTTTAAAACAAGGTAAACTTTGTACTGATTCTCCGAGTGAGGCTGGGGAAAAAGAAATTACCGATATTCCTGGTAATATTAGTTCGTACACGATAAACGGTAATGACTTGGATTGTGGTAAATGGTTGTATTGTTTACAGGCTACTTGTTGTACTGATAGCTGTGAGACTTGTATGGAACAAGGTCTAGTTGTGCCTACTCAAGATTATTGTGCTCAAATGAAAAGTTTGGAGGCTAATCGTTGTGCTTGTCCGACCCCCGAATACCCAATATTAAGGAGAGATATTATTAGCGTTGATCCTTATGTTTATGTTTCTTCTTTTCGTTACAAGTGTGCAGATATCGCTAATAATGTAAGGGAGAGTATTACTCCGTGTGATCCTCTAATAGAAAGAACTGTTGGTTGTTTTTGGGGGTGTACTCAAGTTACCAACGCTAATACTAAATGGTGTGGTACGGATTATAGTGTTAAATGCGGTTCTGTTGACAAACGATTGGTTAACACAACCCCTTTTAATAATCTTTGCTCGGTGGACGATGGTCGTTTCGGTTATATTGACCAAGGTCGAGCTGACGCTTATTTAAAATTACCTCCGGGTGTTGTGCCTAATGCACTCCCGTCACCACTTGTCTATGATTGGTCTTGTATTGGTGGAACAGACGCTTGTCTGGCTTGCCGTCGGGCTGAGTGTAATCCTGACTATAATGATCAGCTTTTTAAGAATCTCGTTTCGGATGATGTTTTGTGTTTCGCTCCGGAGGTTCCTTCTGGTGCTCTATCAAATACGCCAACCGGCATAGTTGAAGGTTTTACTTTCGATCTCCTTACTAATAAATGGACCTGGAAGTGCGTGGGTCGTAAAGACTGTGATAAGCCAGGTGATCCACCTAATGAAGTTAGTTGCCAGGCGCTCCAGGCTGGTTGTGGTACGGCCAATAATAATTTTTATGTTTTGGCTAATTTTCAGAGTTTAGGTTCTTTCGATCGTAATTTTTTGTGTTTAAATGGTGGTAGTGTTGAATCGCTTATAGCTGGACAAGTTAATGCTCCTGGCTGGCTTGATGATTATCATTATCGTGATAAAGATGCCTTGACTGGGATTGTTACTGACAAGATGGCTTGGAAATGCACTTATCCAGCAACACCGCGAAATCCTCAAGGAGAAAGCATTGAATGTAAAGCTAATATTATTGATTGTAAAGAAGACACGCAAGGCAAAAATTTAACTAAAGATAATTTTGATACAAACTATAGCAGTTCAGCCGATAAACTGTGTCAAAACGGATTTGATGATAGCTTTGTCCCGGCCCAGGGAACATTTTCATTGACCCCCCCTGATCTAAAATGGACTTGTAGTGATAATTATGGGGGATCAATTGATTGCTCGGCTAATTTGGTTGATTGTAAAGCGCCACCTCACAAGGGTTATTATCTTAATTTTAGCGCAATGCCAAATAGCGGGTGTACGGCCGGAACCATGAGTGCTGTGTGGGCTTGGCCCGACACACCTCCAATCCACTGGCTTTGGGACTGTCAAGACGCTGATGGCTATCTTGTTCCAGGAAGTCCGCCAGGAAGTCCTAGTAGTTGCTATGCCGATCAATTGGCTTGTGCGAAGCCACCATCAGGCAAGTCTTATAAAGATTCTGCAGAATTAATAGCAGCTATCGAAGCTCTTGGTGGTAGCTGTAATAATACTTCCTATGACAACGACGAGACCACTGGCAATTTTACTTGTACTGGAGTTTGTAATGATAAAACTAAAGAAGCCACAGCAACTCTGAACGATGGTCTATGGACCTGGAGCTGTGGAGAGCTTGATTGTAAAGCCTACATCCTTAATTGTGCTAAACCACCAGCCAATGATGAAGTTAAAAAGATTTATCAATATTTTAGTGACCTAAACGAATTTCAATCTTATGTTAGAGGTTTGAAGGGAGATTGCGAAGGCGTTCCTAATGTTGACGGAGACCCAATAGACAATCAAAAGCTTTGCTTTGGTATTTGTACTGACCCAGAAGAAAAAGTTGTGGTCACTTTTGCTAATGGAAAATTTTCTTGGATTTGCGGTAAAAAGAATTGCGAAGCCTTTGGGGCTGGTTGTGGTCCCATGGGATTAGGACAGCAGAAAATCTCAGCTTCTTCTTTTAAGGCCGAACAGGCTAAATCTGCATCTACTGAACTGTGTCTAAACGGTGGAACTCCGGTTTGGTTTAATACTAAGGGCTATTTTTCTGGCGCCAATGAAGCTATGACAAACTATGGCAAACCAGAGCCGGGCTTCACGCCTTATGGTAATGGTGAGTATTCTTCTCAGGCTTCAATTTATTGGTCAAATTATAACGATATTCACACGCCTTTTCTTGATTTTCAATACGCCTCCGTTTATAAGGAAGGTACTTGGGCTTGGCAGTGTCAGTATCCTGGCAAAACTAAACTGTATCCAACTAGTGGTGGTTATTCTATGTCTGATAATAGTGTTATTCAAACCGAGTATTTCTGTAATGCCGAAGAAGCGCCAGAATGTCATGACTTACCAGCCGATACCTATACTTTAAATGAATTAATTGCCGCCTCAAACGCTACTAATCAAATGGGTAATGCTTATGATAGCGCCGGCAACAAAAAAACTGGTCTTTATCTTTGCGACCGAGGTATTTTGCCTTATTCTTCTGCAACTGGTGGTCCTTTTGGTGAAATACAAGATGCCGACACTTCTGGCGGTACTGGTCTGGATATTGTTTCTCCTAGCACAATCTACATGAACAAAGATTTTGGTAAATTACCATGGAATACTGATAGCAGTAAAACTCCTTACACTAATCCTGCTAATTTAGCTGGTAATTATATTTATCGTTGCCAATCTCATGTTGAAAATGCTGGTGGTCCGGTTTGTGCTGTAGATGTTAAGGGTTGTGCTAATCCACCAGATGGCGCTAAGTATAGTAGCGATTTAAACTTTAAGACTGCTTATACGCTTGGCGCCTGCGAAGGTGGTTTAACCCCAACTGGTCAAAACTTTTCTCCGGCAAACGGTCAAATTACTGGTGGAGGCTGTATTTGGAGCTGGGATTGTGGTGGTGATATTTGTGCTGCGACTAAAGAAAAGGCTGTGACCACTATTGGGGCGATTACCGGTCTAGCTAAGTATTGTTCAGATGTTTTGCCTGAGACATATGAAGTAGCAGTTAATGATTGCGATAACCCGACAGTTGTTTGGACTTTAACTAAAGACGACGGTTCGGCTGGTCCTTGGACTCCAACTAACAGTTGGACCAAGCCTAAGGCTAGCACGGTTCTTAATCTTGATATGGACGGTGATGGCACTGATGATTTAACTTCTGGTACTTACACTTTATCAGTGTCAGTAACTTGTACTGATGGTTGTGGTATAACTGAAACTGCCCAGACCGCGTCTAAGGGTATAGAAATAATCACTAAACCAACCGTTACTACCGGTACTATTACTGCCGAACCTAATCCAACCTGCTCTGAGGATAATACCTTATTAACTCTTACCGGTGCTAGTTGTTCTGATGGTTCTACCCCAACCTTAATTCAGTGGTTTGATGGCAATAATACCGAACTCAGCAGGGGAAATGCAACTACGCACATAGTTAATGAAACAGTTACTACAGAGACAACTTTTGATTATTATGCCAAGGTTACTTGTGGAGATAGTCCATGTAATAGTACTTCTTCAACCCCAACTATTCAGGTAACAGTTGACCCAGCTAAGACTTGGACAGCCTCAAATGTTGCCGGACCAGATCAATTCTGTTCCGGTCTCTCCAAGACCTATTCCACTACCATTGGTAATTGCACAACCCCAACCGTAACTTGGACTCTAACTGGTCCAGTAAATGATTCTGTCACCGGAACTAGT
>Ga0172379_10007829_pt1 | contig 13708 bp, 14 predicted proteins | sample GrowelOW334metaG_FD_119756 | JGI IMG/M metagenome (GOLD analysis project Ga0172379, IMG submission 119756) | Groundwater microbial communities from an aquifer near a municipal landfill in Southern Ontario, Canada - Groundwater well OW334 metaG | ecosystem: Environmental > Aquatic > Deep... | reverse complement strand
TTGGAGTCTGCAACTCGACTCCATGAAGCTGGAATTGCTAGTAATCGCAGGTCAGCTAAACTGCGGTGAATACGTTCTCAAGTCTTGTACTCACCGCCCGTCAAGTCAAGGGAGCCGGGAGTATCCGAAGTCCTCACATAAGTGAGGCCTAAGGTAAGCTCGGTGACAGGGACTAAGTCGTAACAAGGCACGGCTAGCGGAAGCTGGTCGTGGAATAATTCAATTTGAAACAATGTCCCTCCGCCTCGCGGAGTGAACCGGACCCGTTCCGGTCGGACTAATTGAGTCGGTATTGTGTCGCTCAATTGACGACACAATGTTTGCCCAACACAAACTAACAAGTTGGAGTTTGTCTGAACTTTAAACAATCTGACGATATGGAAAGACATATAAATAAAAAAGTTTAAAAAGAACGAAACAAAACAAACAACAGCAAAACAAAAAATACCTCGCGTAAGCGGGGTATTTTTTGTTATAATGCGAATATGAAACGTGTTGGTATATTACGAGGTGGAAATGGGAATAATTATACTTCTTCTTTGCAGAAAGGCGGAGATCTTATTTTACATATTTTAGAAAACTTAAATCATAAGTACAAAACTTCTGATATTTTGGTTGATAAAGAAGGAATGTGGCATATAAACGGCAGACCGACCAAACCGGCAGATTTGATTCATAAAGTGGATGTGATTTGGAACACAAGCCAACCCGGTTTATCTATTGCTCTCAACAATTTATCAATTCCTAATATTGGAATTAATTCTTTTTCTTCCATTTTGGAAAATAATCGGGAAATGCTGCGGGAACACCTGAAGGGTATTGGCCTCTTGATGCCGAAATATATACTTTTCCCTAAATCTGCAAGGGAAGTTTTGGAAAAGTTCGGAGCGCCATGGAAAGTGGAGGATAAATTAGTAAAAAATTTTTCTGAGCTGGCGGAGCTGATTGAAAATAATAAAAATATTTTGGTGGAAGAATTTATCGCTGGCAAAGTCGCTTCCATCCACTGCGTACCTCATTTTCGCGGACAGGATCTTTATATTTTTCCGCCGGTAAATGTTTTCGGAAATCTTTCCTCTAGTGAAAAAGAAAAATTGTCTTTGCTGGCAAAAAATTTACATCATCATCTCGGCAATAAGCACTATTTGAAATCAAATTTTGTTATGAATAAAAGAGGGAAGGTTTATCTCTTGGATCTGGAATTTACGCCAAATTTAAAATCATTTTCTCATTTTTCCCAAGCCTGTGAGTCCGTTGGCGCCAAGACATGTCATGTGATAGAACATATCTTGGAACAGGTTTAAGAAAATAATGCCGAGGTGGTGGAAATGGTAGACACGCTAGCTTCAGGAGCTAGTGGGAGCAATCTCGTAGGAGTTCAAATCTCCTCCTCGGCACCGGGGCATAGTGTAACGGTAACATTCACGATTCGGGTTCGTGAGATTCTGGGTTCAAATCCCAGTGCCCCGACACTGTGATATAATATATTAGATTATTTTTATCTGTGGCGAGTGGTCGCACTCACATAGGCACATATGTTGGAGTTTCGCCATCACTCGCCTCAAATGGAAATAATAACCCCGTCGCTCGCGAGCGACGGGGTTTTGTTTTTAAAAATAAATTTTAAAATTCTCTTCAAAAATAAAAACTAAAAGTTATCCACAGTTTTACTGAAAAAGTATTGCATTGTGTCTTAACATGCGAGATAATTAACTTGTTCCAGCAATAATTATTTAAAATATTTTTCTTGATTTATTCTTCAGAAAATATTTTAAGGTCGTTTTATTGCAAACTAAAATTTAAGAATTAATTTCGCGTAAGCGACAAACAATATGGCAGCAAAGAAAAAGAAGCGAGCATAGTCCCGACACAGGTCGGGATCCCGACTCTGAAAAGTGTCGAGGCCTCCTTGAAAAACTTCCGTCGAAAGTCGGAAGTTTTTCGTTTTTATGTTAATATATATTTATGAGTTTATTCAGCAAAATGTTTGGTGACGAGAGCTCCAAATTCATTGGCCAGACGGCGGAAATAGTCAATAAAATCAATGTTTTAGAGGCCGATATGGTAAAATTGGCAGACAAAGACTTTTCCCCAAAAACAGCAGAATTTAGAGACAGATTAAGAAAAGGTGAAAGCTTGGAAGACATCTTGCCGGAAGCTTTTGCTTTGGCGCGGGAAGCAATGAAGCGCGCCGATGGTAAACGGCTTTTTGATGTCCAAATTATCGGTGGACTAGCTCTTCATAGTGGAAAAATTGCCGAAATGAAAACCGGTGAAGGAAAAACTTTCGTGGCTGTTCTGCCGGCGTATTTAAATGCGCTTAGTGGAGAGGGAGTTCATATCGTGACCGTCAATGATTATCTTTCTCGTATCGGCGCAGTCTTGATGGGACAAGTTTATAATTTTTTAGGATTAAGTGTCGGGGTTATTAATTCTCAGAATGTTTCTTATCTCTATGATCCGGCCCATAAAGAAGAAGACAAAGAACGCGACACTGTCGGCGAATTTAAAATTGTCTATGATTTTCTCAAACCATGTTCTAGAAAAGAAGCCTACGCCGCGGACATAACTTATGGCACGAATCATGAGTATGGTTTTGATTATTTACGCGACAATTTAGCTGTTTCAATAGATGGCCTAGTCCAAAAAGGACACAATTTTGCCATTGTTGACGAAGTGGACTCTATTTTGATAGACGAGGCTCGCACCCCGCTTATTATTTCTTCTGCGGCCGGCGATTCCGAGGATTTTTATGTAAAATTTTACCAAATTGCCAAGCAACTAAAGAGAGATACCGATTATGAAGTGGATGAAAAGTTAAGGGCAATAACTTTGACGGATATTGGTATAAATAAGGCCGAACAACTGCTCGGAGTGGAAAATATTTATACAGAAAAAGGCATTAAATATGTGCATCATTTGGAAACGGCAGTAAAAGCGCAAGCTATTTTTGAACGAGACCGTGATTATGTTGTAAAAGAAGGGGAAGTTATTATTGTAGATCCTTTTACGGGGCGGCTGCAGCCGGGTAGGCGCTGGTCTGAAGGTATTCATCAAGCCATTGAGGCAAAGGAGGGCGTAAAAATTGAAAAAGAGACTCGTTCGTCCGGCTCTATCACTTTTCAAAATTATTTTAGATTTTATAAAAAATTATCCGGCATGACCGGCACAGCAGCCACTTCAGCTGAAGAATTTTTAAAGGTTTATGGTTTGGATGTTATTATCATTCCAACCAATCGTCCCGTTGTGCGTATTGATAATAATGATTTGATCTACCAAACCGAGAAAGGAAAATTTCAAGCAATAGCGAAAAAAGTAAAGGAATTGAATTCTAAAGGTCAACCAGTCTTGATCGGTACTATATCTATCGAGAAAAACGAACTTCTTTCTGCATATTTAAAACAAGAAGGTGTGCAACATGTCATATTGAATGCGAAGAATCATGAAAAAGAAGGAGAGATTATTGCGCAAGCTGGAAAGCGTAGCGCAGTAACTATCGCGACGAACATGGCAGGTCGTGGTATTGATATTAAACTTGGTGGAAATCCATATACACAAGAAGACTATGAATTTGTGAAAAATGCTGGTGGACTTTTTGTGCTTGGCACTGAACGTCATGAAGCTCGCCGAATAGACAACCAGCTTCGTGGGCGCGCGGGTAGACAAGGGGACCCAGGCGGAACACAATTTTACGTGTCGCTTGAAGATGATTTGATGCGTGTTTTCGGTTCAGATAAATTAAAAACAATGATGGGACGTTTTGGTATACCAGAAAATCAGCCCATTGATAATCGCTTTGTTGGTAAAACTCTAGAGAGTGCTCAATCAAAAATAGAGGGTTTTCATTTTGATGCGCGAAAAAATACTTTGGAATACGATGACGTGATGAATCATCAAAGAAAAATTATTTATGAAAGAAGGCAAAAAATGCTGAAGTCAGACAAAGAGGGAATTGAGGCTCTTTTAAAAGATTTAATGAGTATACGTGAAGGTTTAGAAAAAATTATAGAAGAAAAAAGAAAAAAATTAGGAGAAAAAATGTTTCTAGAAACTGTTCGCAGAATTGCGCTTTATACTACAGATACTTTATGGATGGAGCACATAGAAGCTATGGATTATTTACGTTCGTCGGTAAATTTGCGCGCTTATGGTCAGCGTGAACCCATTGTAGAATATAAAAAAGATGGCTTAATAATGTTTAAAGAGATGGAAGAAAGTTTCAAAGAACAAGTGGCGTCGCTTGTTAGCACTATTAATACAGATAATGCGGTAAGTATTGAGCCGGAAGAAAATCATTCAAAACAAACATTAATTACAAGTCATGAAGAAAATAGTGAAGATGTGAAGAGTGCACAAACTGATTTATCTGTCGGCCGAAATGACCCTTGCCCTTGTGGAGCGATAAATCCTACTACTGGAGAAGTCTATAAATACAAAAAATGCGGACTGATCAACGCTCCCCAGCATCGCAAGTCGTTGGTGAATTAAAATACAAAATATGCAAATAAAAGATCTTAAAAAATTCATAAAGATAATGGCTAAAAGATTGAAGAAAAAATTTCCCAATGAAAATGAGGACAAACGTATTTTGGCAAGAATGGTGAAAATTACCGAGGAAGTAGGCGAATTGGCTGACGAAGTTTTGAGCCATAACTCACTGCAAAGAAAAGAAAAGTTGGATAAATATAATAAAAATGATCTTTTGGAAGAATTTGCTGACGTAGTGATAACTACATTTTTACTGGCCGAAATTATGAAGGTTGATATTGAAAAAGCATTGAAAATGAAAATTAAAAAAATGAACGAGAAATATAAAATAAGTAAAAAGTAGCTTAATACTATAAAAATACACGGTCGTGTGATTTTATAGTATAATTGAATTGTGCGTAACGATATTGATTTTAAAAGAATTATTTTAATGACAGTTGCGACTGCGGGGATTTTAACCGTGGCAGTATTTGCGCCTAACGTACTTCAGGTTTTAAAGCCTTTTCTAAAACATAAGAAAAAATATAATTTTAAATATTACTTAAACCAAAAGGCAAAACAATTAACAAAAGAAGGTTTACTTAAAATAGAGATAGAAAATGGAAAACAATTTATATCTTTAACTGAAAAAGGAGAGCGTAAATTGCTTTATTATAAAGTTACGGAGAAAAAGAAAAATGTTAAATGGGACGGTAAGTGGAGGGTGGTGATTTTTGATGTATGGGAAAGAACTAGATCAAAAAGAGATCTTTTAAGGATAGAAATAAAAGATTTTGGATTTATACAATTACAGCAAAGTGTATGGATTTATCCATATGATTGTTCTGAGTTTATAGAACTTTTAAAGACTGATCTAGCTTTTGGGAAGAATATAAGGTATATGGTAGTAGAAAAATTGGATCACGATGAGGGTTTACGAAAATATTTTAAATTAAAGTGATTTTTTCACATACTATAAAATTACACGGTCGTTGTGTTTTGTAGTATTAAGGGTTTTGTGATATTGTTTAAATATAAATGCTATGGGAAGTAATATAAAACCGGGCGAATACAGGCATTATAAAGGTAAAAATTATCAAGTGCTTGGTGTGGCAAAACATTCTGAAACGGGTGAAGAGTTAGTTGTCTATAAAAAACTTTATGATGATTATTCACTATGGGTTCGTCCTTATGCTATGTTTATGGAGAAGGTAGAAATTAGTGGCAAGAAAGTTCCAAGATTTGAATATATAGGAGAATAGAATTAAAAATGATTAATATAGATGATTTTAAAAAAATAGAAATAAAGATAGGCAAAGTTATATCTGCTGAAAAAATACCGGAGGGAAACAAGCTCTTGAAATTAGTTTTTGATTTTGGGGGAGAAACAAGGCAAATCATGTCTGGTATTGCTGAATCTTTTCCAGACCCATCTGTGCTTGTAGGAAAAGAGATGCCGATTTTGACAAATCTTGAGACGCGCAAATTGCTAGGTTATGATAGTGAGGGGATGTTGTTAGCGATAAATGTAGATGGAAAAGCAGTTTTATTTCACCCTGCAACAGAAGTCCCTCCGGGAAGTGACATACGATAAAATGGAAAATATTAATTTACAAACAACAAATAAAGTAGAAGATCCAGCGGGGTTTATTGTGAATGCTATTTTAAAGCAATTAGAATTGGGTAAAAAAGTTTTATTTTTTGTGACGGGTGGTTCATCTGTCGCTGTCGGCATAGAAGTATCAAAAATTATTAAAGATCATCCACATCAAAATTTGACTGTAATGCTGACGGACGAGAGATACGGACCAATTGGCCATCCGGATTCAAATTGGCAGCAATTATTGCAAAAAGGTTTTTCTTTACCGGAAGCGAAATTGATTCCAGTTTTAACTGGCGACAGTCCGGAAATCACGACAGAAAAATTTAATCAAAATTTAGAAAGAGAATTACAAGGTGCTGAATATAAAATTGGGCTATTTGGTGTAGGCAAAGACGGGCATACCGCGGGAAACTTGCCTAATAGTATCTCAGTAAATTCAGAAAATTTAGCTTTTGGTTATGATACACCAGATTTTTATCGTGTTACAATGACTCCGAAAGCGATAGAAAAATTAGATGAAGTTGTGGTTTGGATGCAGGGTGAAGATAAATGGAAGGTGATAGAAGATTTAGAAGAAAAAGAAATAGACATTATAAAACAACCGGCGCAGATTTTAAAAAAGGTTCCATTATTAACAATCTTTAGCGACTATCCCACGCGGGATAAATAAAAATTATGAAAATAGCAATTATCGGATTAGGTAGGATGGGCATGCAAATTGCCAAAAAGCTTCACGAAAATAAACATAGTGTCATTGCTCATAATCGAAGCAAGAGTTCTGTTGAAGAAGCGGTTTCTTTGGGGATGAAGCCGGCGTATACCAAAGAAGAGGTTGTAAAATCTTTTGGTAAAAGCCAAGTAATTATCTGGCTGATGATACCATCCGACACCGTGGATTATGAATTAAATGAATGGCTAAAAATAATACCAAAGAAAAGCATTATCATTGATGGAGGAAATTCTGATTTTCGTCTGACCAAAAAGCGAGCAAAATTAGTGACGAAAAAAGGTTCTATTTTGATGGACGTCGGCACGAGTGGAGGCATTTGGGGTTATAAAAATGGTTTTTCCATGATGGTGGGCGGCGACAAGAAATCATTTGAAAAAATTAAGCCGGTATTAAAAACTTTAGCACAACCGGAAGGGGCTTATTATCATTTCGGAGAAAGTGGTGCCGGTCATTTTGTGAAAATGACTCATAACGCCATTGAATACGGCATGATGGAATCTTTGGCGGAAGGTTACCGGCTTTTAAAAGAAGGCCCGTACAAAAACCTTGATTTATTTTCTGCGGGTGATGTTTGGCAGCATCACAGTGTCGTTACTTCTTGGCTTAATGAACTGACTCGCGATGCTTTAAAAGAAAACCCGAAATTAATGGGCATAGAAGGATTTGTAGCTGAATCAGGAGAAGCGCGCTGGGCGTTGGAAACAGCGAAAAATTTTAAGATAGAAACGCCGTCCATTCAAGCGGCTTTTGATGTCAGACTGAATTCACAAAAAGGAAAAATTAATTTCGCCACCAAATTATTGGCCCTAATGCGTAACGCTTTTGGCGGACATAAGATAAATGGATAAAAAGATGCCGACAATTCTGGTTATTTTTGGAATAACCGGCGATTTAGCTCAAAGGTATTTATTGTCCGCGATTGAAAAGATTGCGAAAGCAAAAATGTTGCCGGATAAGTTTGAAGTCGTGGGAGTCACTCGCCAAAAACACCCCAATCTTTATCAAATGGATCTTACGGATAAAAAAGATTATGAAAAGCTGAATGATTATTTAATAGAAATAGAAAAGAAATTCAAAGAACCAGCTCAAAGACTATTTTATCTAGTGGTGCCGCCTAACGCCTGCAAGAATATAATCACTTTGATTGGCCGGTCCAGCTTAATCAAGCATAAAAACAATAAAATTTTACTGGAAAAACCCTTTGGAGCTGATTTAAAAAGCGCGAAAGATTTGATCAAGCATACTGACAAATATTTTAATTCAAAAGATACATATCGGATAGATCACTATCTGGCGAAAAACGCAGCCAAGCAGATAATTTTATTAAGAAGCCAGAAATCTTTTAAAAATACATGGAATAAAGATTTTATAGAGAATATAGAAATACTGGCCAGTGAAAAGATTGGCATTGAGGGACGCGTTCATTTTTACGAGCAAACAGGGGCCTTGCGTGATTTTATTCAAAGCCACCTTCTGGAACTTCTCGCTCTCGTCTTAATGAAATTACCGATAGAAAAAAATTTAAAAAGAAAAGTAAAAAATGTGCCACTTCTGCGGTATAGAGCTTTAAAGAATCTGGATATTGTTTGCGATATTACAAACAATGAATGTGTCAAGCGGGCTCAATATGAGGGTTATCGGGAGGAAGTTGGCAACCCTAATACTATGACTGAAACTTTTGTATCTCTTAAACTTTCCTCAAGCGATAAGAGATGGAAAGGCGTGCCGATAACTCTTATTACGGGGAAAAATCTAAAAGAAAAATTTACCAAAATTAAGATCAAGTACAAGGGAGAAATAATTGATTTTGACTTCAAGGATAAAGAGAATGTTCTCGGAGCGTATGAACAAGTATTGTTGGGCGCGATAAATGGTGATCATAATTTTTTTACTTCCAGCAGGGAAGTAATAGAGAGCTGGAGAATTCTTGAAGATGTCCAAAATTCATGGAGAAAGAGCGAAAATGATTTGGTGATTTACAAAAAAGGGAATACGATTGACGAAGTTTTGAATAATAATGAAAAATCTATTTAAAAAACCCTCGGCCGTAAGCCTATGGGCGAGGCTAAAAATTAAGAGGCGAATGATTGCTATTTTAGCGGGACTGCATTTTTACGGTAATTCATCCGCGAAATTAAAGATTGTCGGAGTAACGGGTACTAACGGCAAGACGACGATAGCGACGCTTCTCTATAAAGTAGCAACCGCCTTAGGTTATAAATGCGGTTTAATCGGCACGGTGGAAAATATGATTGCCGGAGAAAAAATAAAAGCGACTCATACGACCCCAGATCCAATTTCCCTACATAAGTTATTGAATGAAATGGCGGAAAAAGGCTGTACTTATGTTTTTATGGAAGTCTCTTCGCATGCGTTAGATCAAAGTAGGGTGGCAGGAATAAAATTTGCCGGCGGAATTTTCACAAATTTAACTCACGACCATTTGGATTACCATAAAAATTTTGATAATTATTTTGAAGCGAAAAAGAGATTTTTTAAAATGCTTCCAGCAAACGCTTTCGCCCTTGCCAACATTGATGATGAATATGGCTTGAAAATGATGGAAGGAATTAAAGCCAGAAAGTTTTCTTATGGATTTAAAAATAAGGCAAATTTTAATGAAAAATTGGAGACAAAATTGTTGGGGGGTTTTAATGAATATAACGCCCTTGCTGTGTATGCGACGACGGTCCTTCTGGGTTTAGATAAAGAAAAAGCAAAAGAAATATTGAAAAATGTAGCTCCTCCACGCGGAAGATTTGAACATTTTACTTCTTCAAGTGGGGTTTTGGTTATAGTTGATTATGCTCATACCCCAGACGCATTAGAGAAAATTCTTTTGGCAATAAGAGAAATTAAAAAAGCTTCACCCGTAGGTCTACCCTCGGGCATAGCCACACGGGCGAGCCAGCCGAGGGAAAATAGTAAAATAATTTCTGTTTTTGGTTGCGGGGGAGACAGAGATCCGATGAAAAGGAGCGTAATGGGTAGAATTGGAGCAAAACTTTCCGATATCGCTATTTTTACCTCAGATAATTCCAGAAGCGAAGATCCAGAAAAAATTATCAGTGAAATGAAAACTAACTTGTTGGCCGAAGAATCTAAAAAAGTAAAAGCCATTAGTAATAGGCATGAGGCGATACTTGAAGCGGTAAAGTTAGCTCAAGCTGGGGATATTATCCTTTGCGCCGGTAAAGGTCATGAAGACTATCAGGAAATCATGGGAGTAAAGCATCATTTTGATGATGTGGAAGAATTAAAAAAGGCGTTCCATTAAACGAGGTACAGATTCTGCCAGTCCCAAAAGCGAACCAGAAGAGACAAGGACGACAAGGTCGCCCTTTTTTATTATTTTACGAACTATCGCCAAAGCTTCTTTCTCGGTTGTGGCTTGGCGTGCCGAGACATATTTTTTCACTTCATTATAAATTTCATTAAAAGTTAATTGGTCATGAGTATTTTTCCCGTGTTCAGGCGGTGGCAACAAAATGACTTCTCCGACACCGTCAAAAATATTTTTATACCACTTTAAGGCGGCGCGATTACGCCAAGAAAAAGTATGCGGTTCAAAAATTGCCACGATTCTCTTTTTGGGAAAATGCAAAGTCAGAGCGTCAAAAATAACTTTTGTTTTTTCATACGAAGAACCAAAACCTTCATAAACCGGAATACTAGAATTTTTAGCCTCGCCCGTACGGCTATGGCCGAGGGTTTTTAATTCTATGCGTCTTTTTATGCCCTGAAAATTTGCCACTGCGCGAGTAAAATTCTGGGCCGGAATGGTTTTATTTTCCAAGAGCAATGCCCCACATCCGATAATATTTTCAATGTTATGGTTGCCCAAAAGTTTTGTTTTGATATGGATAATTTTTTTGTCCTTCCTCATTAAGTCAAAAGAAGTTTCTGCGCCATATTTTATATTTTTCGCATACCAACTTGCCCCGTTTGCGGAGTCTGTTTTACTTAAGGCATAACTCACTTTTTTACTTTTAGCGTATTGGGCCAGCTCTTTATTATTTTTTGCTTCTTGATTAAAAACCAAAAGCCCGTTCTTTGGAATTTTGGCTACGAATTTTTTGTATGGTTCCTTGTATGATCTTTCAGTCGGAAAGACATTTAGATGATCGTGTTCTGCGGAAATCAGGAGAACGCTCAATGGATTAAAATATAAGAATTTAGAGGTATCGTCCCAGTTTGAGGCAGGGTATTCATCGCCTTCCAAAACAAATTCTTTACCAGTTCCCAAATGTGAAGACTGATTGAAATCAATCGGCACCGCGCCGATAAAATATGAAGGATCTTTTTTATTTTGTATTAAACACCACGCTAGAAGCGCTGAACAAGTGGACTTGCCATAACTTCCAACTACTACTATATTTTTCTTTTTCCTTGTAAGCATTGATAAAGTTTCAGGTAGAGATTTTACTTCTATGCCTTTCTTCTGTAATGCAAAAGCTTTTTTTACTTCTTTATTTTCTTTCGGAGTTAACTTCGCATGTTTTCCAATCACTATTAAATCTACATCCTTCGGAATATTTTCCTGATTGTATTTTTTATAAAAAGTTATTTTATTTTTTTTAAGATACCCTAAAATAGGTTCGTAAAAATTTTGATCTGAGCCGGTTACTTTATAACCAGCTTCTTTCAGCAAGATTGCAAGAGCGGACATTCCAGCTCCACATATTCCAATTAAATGTATCCCGCCGACGTAGCCCTTTTTTTTATTTTTTGTCATTTTTTCTTTCACTGCCAGTAAAATAACTTTCCAATAATGTTTTTTTCATAGGCAATAATAATTCACCGAACGAAGTATTTTTATCAGGTATAAACTTATCTCCAAGTATTATATCAATCGGATAAAGTTCCGGATTAAAAGGGAAAACCCCAGTAGTTAAATTAGCGGTCGGCACTCCCTGAACATTATAGTCTTTTAAAAATTTTAATTCGGCAAGCTTTTTTTGATAAACCGGCAAATATTCTACTTGAGCAAAAGATCCGAGACACTTAAATTCATTTAAAAACGCCAAGGCTAAAAATCCAGTAAGCAATGCCGGACAGAGTCGGCCCTCTTTTAATTCTTTTATTAAACTTTTTGGATCACCCAAAGTAATTTCTTTGTGTTTGCCTTTTAATATGTTCTTGAAAAAAGTTATGTTTTCCATTCGCTCGTATTTCCCGTCCAGAAAAGGAGAGTAGAACATTATTTCATTTGGGAAAGTCTGCATGAATTCTGCGCGGATTTTTGGATTAAAAAAGATTTTATGAAAAACATGATTCTCTTTTTCTAAAACTTGCACTAAGTATTCGGTAACTACCTCATTAATATCCAGATAGACCATATTTTCCTTTTTTAATATTTTTTGTTCAATATTTTGGCAAGTTTGGAGAGCCCATTTGGTGTATGAGTTTCCCAACATTGCTTTAGGTAAAAACTTTCTTATTTCCTCTTCCAATTCTGGCTCAGTTTTTATTAATTTATCAGCAATAACGCTTCTGTAAACTAAACCATCTTGCATACTGCTCGGAAATAAATTTATTGAATCCTTTTTTCTATTAATCCTGCCGGGATGAGAACGGTTAGAGAAGGGAATACCAGAAAACATAGCTACTATATAAAAGTCTTTCAGTGATACCCCTAAACTGCCCAGCCAGTTGATGCAGAGCATGCGCGGATTTTCCGTAGCGCCCAAATGTGGCGCGGTTTGCAAGATTCTATTTTTTTCAATGTTCTTCAAGATTTTTGAACGATCTGTTTTTTCAATATCTAATCTGGTTAGTTCTTTATTAAAAGCAGAAAGAAACTCTGGTTCCATTTGTCTTGTCGGTTTCCAAGCATTGAGCTCTTTGGAATAGGCGAGGGCAGTTTTTCCCCAGTTTTGATCTATACAGGCACTCAGTCTGTCCTTTTTTGCCTTCTTTAATGTTTGGACTATGCTTGAAATCTCTTGTTTCAGGCTTTCTTTTGGGGTTTTTAGCATTTATTCATACTACTTTCTTTCCCCATTCTTTGCAAATATCCCTCGGTCTGTCTTTTTTATCCACAAGCCCTAAATTAGTCTATTTTAAACCCTATTTGTCAATGGGGATATCTCAAAATATCCTTATTTTACAAGGTATTTTATATTTGACATACCTTAAAAATGTTGTCTAACTATTGACTTTTTAATTAGAATATGCTAGTATACAAGCATATCCTTAATATAGCAGCGAAAGCTTGTTATGTAAGGGTTTTTTAGTTTAAGCCAAAGGCTTAGACATTCGACACGAAGTTCGGCGGAGCTCAACCGCCACATTATGACGAAAAAAAATAAGGTTTTAAGTTTTATGCATTCCTTGGTTCTTTTACCTGTTATGAGTATGTCTATCACGCTTGGAGGCATTCATAATACTGGGATTATTCAAACTGTATTAGCCCAAAAAGTTAATATAGAGGCTCAAAGCGATGCAGATATCGCCTTACAAAAAGCTCAACGAATTAAGGCAGATGCCGTTGATGCTTATTTTAAGTCTAAAGATATGCCACTTGAAGGTACGGGCATGAAAATGGTTCTAGAAGCGGAGAAGAACGGCCTTGATTGGCGTCTATTGCCTGCCATTGCTATTCGTGAATCAACTGGAGGCAAACATGATTGCGAAAAGGTGAAAAACAACGCCTTTGGCTGGGGTTCTTGTAAGATTGGTTTTAAATCAAATGAAGAAGCGATTGAAGTTGTCGCCTGGAACTTGGGAGGCAACAATCCGAACACAGAAAGACACTATGATAATAAAACCACTAAACAAATATTGCGAGCTTACAATCCGCCATCAATAGTGCCTCATTACGCGCAGCAAGTGATGGCTATAATGGATGCTATAGGCAAGGCAGATGAAATAACGATTCCCAATACAACTGTATAGAAGAAAAACTT
>Ga0172379_10007828_pt1 | contig 13708 bp, 10 predicted proteins | sample GrowelOW334metaG_FD_119756 | JGI IMG/M metagenome (GOLD analysis project Ga0172379, IMG submission 119756) | Groundwater microbial communities from an aquifer near a municipal landfill in Southern Ontario, Canada - Groundwater well OW334 metaG | ecosystem: Environmental > Aquatic > Deep... | reverse complement strand
ATGGTTAGGTCTTCATACCATGCAGATATTCAGGCTAAAGCTATTATTAATTGTTGACAATTCCAATGCTAAATTGTACTGAACATCGCTAATTTGTACTCTACATCGCTAAACGCTACTGAGTAACAATCATGCGAAAGGCAATCCCAAGAATCAAGGAATTTCCAGATGATGGGCGCATCTGGCGAGTAGATTGGTTTGGCGGCGTGGAACGGAATCACATGGTTCTCACCGAACCTAAAATTCAGCTCATCATCAGCCCGCTGCTGGACGGCGTAACAGACTACGCCGCCTCAAGTGCAGTCAATCACGAAGAGCGCCGTACAATCAGCATCGGTGTTGGCCAACTGCCTCTTGTCACAATCGGATCGCTCTGGCTCAACCGCCGCTGCCTCGTTGAGACGGCAGGCAAAGATAAAATCTTCCATAATCTCGCAATTTCGCCTGACACGGTTCGCTTAGTTAAGTCCGATACTAAAGTGGACGGACAGCCTCTCATCCTCAAGCGCTTCCATCAAATCGGCGCCGGACTCGCAGCAAACTGTCTAGCCATCAAATGGCGTGACGATCCCTACGGCATCATTGTACCTATTGCCGAGATCATCCGATTTTACTATGCCACCTCTACCGACTTGGCTAAGGCCATCTTTGCCGGTGACTTCCGCCACGACCTTGGCTCGATCGTGAACCCGACTGAGTGTGCTTTCATCGAGCAGGAAAAACGCTGTTTGCTCAAACTGCGTAAAGAGTTCGCAGATGCAGACGCTTGGATTATTGGTCGCATTCTGAACAATCAGGAAGCCTTTGCAGGAGCCACTCTCGTACATGATTCCATGATCAAGGAGGCTGTGCAAAACAAACCACGCCTATATCCGGAAGCCGTACTCCCTTTCGTTGGTTCAACCAACCTGCGAGCACGGGTGAAACCAATGCGAACGCCAGATGATAGCGGCTGGCGTTATATCGTTTTCGCCTTGGAACATTGCACCGGGCCGTTTCCTTTTGATGCAATCACTTGCGATCGAGATAATAGCAACCTGCGCCCGGAAAAAGGCGAAGATCTTCCAGACAACCAGAAAAAACCAGCATTTCCGGCTAAACCGGCTTCTGGTAAAAACATAACCGATGGGGAATTGCAGAGCGACAACGAACCTTCCAATAACATGCAATCGGCAGTTGTTACACTGCCAGAGGATCGTTTTGGCGCATTGGCCTGCATGGAACTGGAAAAACCAGAAAAGGAGATGTGCCATTACATTAGCGCCGGCGTTGTTCGACCACTCGCTTTGCCAACAGATGTACTTGGTACTGGTGATGGCACCTATTCGGACAACGGAGTGACCCCAACGGCGATAGAAACTGAACGCGTGCGTCAAACTCCTCTACCGGTCAGCTTCGAAAATTTCGAGGCTATGATACGGTATCTGGATGAGTTACCAGGATACCAGGCTAGAATCCGGCCGATAAAAGACTCCATAGCACACATTCCGCTAACAAAGCCTAGTTGGACTAGACAGTGGAATTACCTGGATTCTGAACAAAAACTCAGACGTGCCGTAGTAATCGCCGATGTAATTCATAATCAGCAAACCTATAGTTTGATCGAATTTCAGTGGCGTGAAGGAGAATCGTTCAAACTTGCCTTGATGTCTTTACCCAGTGGCGTGCGGCTAAGTGATGAGCTGATAAATAAGTTGCTCTATGTGCTGGCTAAAAAAAATGGGCGCTGGGAAAACACAAAGCCTCTGCCAGCAGATATTCTCCTCGCAACGCTAAAACATACATGGCCATGCGTAGGAGCATACGCTGATGCAGTGATATCAAAAATCATTACAATTAGCTCTTAAGGCAAAAGATTAGCTGATTCAAGGCTTGTCGAGTTTTTAGTTTATCTGGTTCTGCTAGGTATTCTTCCACCAGTTACACTAGTTCGGGAGGTTAAATGTGTCAATACTTTTCCGGACACACGGTTAAGCAGCCTTTTGCTGCAATTCGTAGTCTACGGCTAGCATATCGCCAGACGCTCACGCTTGTAAAAGACCTCAATAGCATGTGCCATGGCTCTAATATTCCCAGCTCTGTTAATTAACATGCAAAATTTACCAGAAGTCTAGGAGAAAACTGGAAGGCGGTATTTTATCAGCAGAGAGTCGATCAGTTTGATCGTTTGAGCAAGGAAGATAACTCGGCATTGCAAGGAAAAATGCATTTTACAACTTTATTTCGGCGAACCAGGCGTGGATAGCCTGATTTTCTTTTGTTTGTTTAAACGCGGCACTTTTCATGTTAGAGTTGCCAAACATTTTAAAAACTCTTAAGAGATAGTTGCGTGACTTCCAACATAACAACTGAAGAATCAAAAGAAAGTGGATCAGCTGCGGCATCAAAATTCATACTAAAGTTTTCTCACAACATCATTGAACATCTAGGACTTAAGCTTTATCAGAACAAGCCCACCAATGTCATTGCCGAATTGGTGTCCAATTCATGGGATGCCGACGCCGAAAATGTATGGGTGCATCTGTACACAACGACAGATGGTAAGCCCTCAAGCATTATAGTCGCCGACAATGGCTGCGGAATGAATGATGAGATTCTTACAAAAAATTATCTCGTAGTGGGAAAGCCTAAAAGGTCGAAAAATACGCCGGCGGAGAAAACCCCTGGTCAAAGACTGCCAATGGGACGTAAGGGTATCGGTAAGCTCGCGCCTTTTGGGGTCGCCCGTGTTATCGATATGATCACAGTGCAGTCAAATAAAGTGACGTGGCTAAGTTTTGACTACACTGAAATCACGAAAAAAGGATCGGAAGATGTTAGTCTTAGCGAATACGCACCACGACTTAAGGCGTTTGACGTAGATATCGTCGATAGCATTAATGACAAAGATACCCCCCCAGAAGTTAGCGATCACCTGAGGAAAATTCAGAGCTCAAAAAAGTCTGGTACGATCATATGGGCCCATAATTTAACATTGATTCGACCAATTGCGCCAGCTGCTATGCTTGAATCATTGGGGCGCCGTTTTACAGTAACGCTTGCGAGGCCAGACTTTATAGTCAAAGTAAATGATACACCCGTCAAAGAAGAACATGTCTTTCCTAAGTGGGAACTGAGAATTCCAGAGATAGACAGCGTAACAGTTGAAATTGAAACTCCTTTGGGAATCAAACCAATCAGATTTTGGGCTGGCTTCGTTAGCGAAGCTTCTTGGCCGAGTGAGCAAGCCGGTATTGGCATATATGCGCACGGAAAAATAGCGCAGGATAGACCTTATTTTTTTGGCAATAAGGGTAACGAAATTTTTACGCGCTACCTTTTTGCGGTTGTCGAAGCGGATTGGATTGACGAGCTTGAGGATGACGCCATATCAACCGACAGAACCAGCATAGACTGGGAAAACCCAGCCTTCACTAAACTAAAGGAATGGGGTAGCAATGAGATTAAGAATTGGCTTAGAAAATATCAAGCTTTGAGAAAAGAAAAAGCGAAAGAGGAAAATACTCAATTAGTTGCTGCCGTACTCAATAAAAATACGAATATCAATTTACGGGAAACCGAACGTGAACATTTGGTAAATTTATTGAGCGACGTGACTCCGAGATTGGGTAAAGAATCGGAAAACAAAGAGAAGCTTATTGAGGCGACGGCGAAAGCATGGATCCATGAACCCGCAAGAAAACTGATTAAACAACTATGGGAAGAAGCTTCTCAGTTCGAAGCCGATAAATTCGCAGTTATCGTTAATAAATTGTCAGATCAACTGATTCCCGAGAGCCTATCTCTCGCCGTGGTTTTTTCTCAACGAGTATATGCCTTAACGCAACTCGAAAACCACATCATGCTGGGAAAGGAAACGCAATTACAAACGCTAATAGAAAATTTTCCTTGGATATTGGATAACTCTTTCGAAAAATTTATACCTAGACGCAATTTAACGACAATTTGCCGTGAAGCAGAAGAGCAAGGTCTATTTCATACGCGTCACATTCATACGGTTGCAGGCGATAATACAAAACCCGATTTTGTATTCATAGGTGATGCGGACGAAAGAGAGGTTTTGATTATTGAATTGAAAGGCCCAGACTCAATAGCGAGCTGGGCTGAAGATGAACAACTCGATTCTTATAAGCGCTATTTGCAATCTCGTTTAACAAACTCAACTGTAAGAGGTATATTGGTCGCAGGAAGCTTCGAGGAGAACGTAATAAAACAGAGAAGCATTACTACCGATTACATAAAATGGAAAGATGTATTACTACGTTCGAGACGTGATCACATGGAACTATTGGCCGCTCTTTTAGCTGGAGCCGAAGCTAATCATATGGATGCTCGCGTTCAACAAATCTGTGAGCTAGGCGGAGCACCTGTTCAAGGCTTCTTAAAAGATATGAGCAAAACTACTCCAGAACTACAGGATCTTGTAAAAAGGCTTAGTCCTCCAGCAAAATCTTAGCAATAGCTTTACCTAATCGAAAGGAAATGATTGGTGGAACTGCCTCGCCGATCATTTCTCTAAATTTATGTCCTTTTTTATTTAACAACTCAGCCGGCCATATGAAATGATCGGGGATTGCTTGCAGTCTGGCGCATTCTCTTACGCTTAGAACCCGATTTTGAGTCGGATGTAATTTCAAATCACTGCTAAACGATCCGCTAGCCGTAGTAATAGTTGGCGCTATGTCATCGGCCGGCATTCTTTTATAGCTCGTTTTAAATCCTTTAATAAGTCTAACCTTACCATCCTCTTCAACAACATGCGGTCTATTGAATAATATGGATCCGCATTTGCCACATTTTATCGCCCCTACTTCAACATCATGCCCACAATCCAAGCATGCGTTTTCCCATGCGCTTTTGTTGCTCCCACTTGGTATACTTGAAATCCATGCGTAATGGGTTGGCGAGGCGACAGGAACCTGATGTAACGCATCCCTGGTGCATACTGCTTTTGAAGAGTCAATGCTATCCAATGCGGGCAAATCACCAAGGACATCAATTATTGTATTGGGTATTGCCTTTGGACATGACGGCCAATTGAAGGGAATCAATTCCAAAGGAAATACGTGAGCATCATTATCCAATAAATCGCGTCGGATAAATATGGCTATGGATCGTTTACGACGTTGCGGAAGACCCAAGTTTGAGAAACACACGACGCCCGACCATTCAACATAGTCGTTAAGGGAAGCACTGATGAACTCTCTTACTCTGCCAGTGACTTTACCGTTTTCAGCCTTGATTTTCCGCTCAAGAAAATTTGGTACATTCTCGAAAAATACGATTTTGGGCTTTATTTCACGCGCAATGCTTAAGGCCTCGAAAAATAAATGATTGCGAGAGTCTCGGTCAGCATGCTCCGGATCTTCCCTTAAACCACGTTTAGCGTTCGCGGTAGAGAAGCTTTGGCAAGGCGGTGTCGCGATCATCAAATCAATATTGATCCCTTCCAGATAATCGATCAAGCCACCCTTTTCCGTTCTGATATTTCCCCAGATTGGCGCTTTTATATTTGCTTTGTGTACGCTCGCCCTGCTGGGATCTATTTCGCAAGCGCCAAGACAACGCCCCCCAGCCAAGCTTAAGCCGTAATCTCCTAATCCTGCGCCCGAGAACAGACTTACAAAATTAAATGACTTCTTTTCCTCAATTCTCGTTTCAATAAAGTCTTTATATTCCATTGGCACTTATATTGATGTAATTCCGCTTTGAAATAGTTTAAGAACATCAGTTACCGATGAGATATTTTCTGACTAAATGCATCCGAAATTATTAATTGATAACTAACGGTTATAAGTGACGGCGCACCAATGTCCAGTGTAACAAAATATAGCGTTTGAACCTATCGTCTTAATATGTTTCCAACATTCTTGGAAACATAAGGGGGTAATGCTACCTTCCATCGCAACTTAATCAAAGCAACCACTTCATCATTTCCGATTTTATAGTTAACCGAATTGGCACATTTGTACCATACACCAATATGTTATTGAAAAATGGAAATGCTTTTGCAACTTAAAGCCTTGGCTATCCCAAAAAATCACACAGCCTGATCTCTAATTTCTGCAAGTCATTCAGTTCGCATGTCCATACCGTCAAAATATTCCATCCCATCGATTGAAGTTCGGCAATGTTCTTTTTATCTCTTATCACTGTTTTTGAAAACTTCTCTTTCCAAAATTCAATTCGACTTTTTGGCATTGATGAATACTTACAGTTCTGATGTCGATGCCAAAAACATCCATGAACCAAGATGGCTTTATGACGGCTACTGAAAACAATGTCCGGTTTTCCGGGGAGATTTTTGTCGTGTAACCTATATCTATACCCGAGCTTGAACAGTAGACGGCGAACGACAAGTTCGGGTTTTGTGTTCTTGGTTGGAACACGGCTCATCTGCCAGCTGCGCTTTTCTGGGGAAATGTTGTCCATTTTGAAACAATTTATTATTTTTCGTTCCTATAATTACATAAAATTGACCTTATGAAATAGTCTTTTCGGTTGATGTGAACATTGGAAACTATAGACACTAAAACATTGAGAGAGCTTGCAATCTGTTCGAGTCATTGCCGACAAAGATGGATTTAGATTGCTGTTGTCTTATGGCAGCGCGGAGCATCTGCTAGAGTCAGCCAAGGGTCATGTGCACATCTTTCGCGCGCTTGATAGTATCGCGTCTTATCTTGGCGATTTAGGACTTTTTGATTTTCGGGTTAACATTAATAACTGGCATTCGCAAACACATAGCAACGGAGAAACGGAAAAATGACGCGAAAGTATCGGATGCGGATTAACCGCATGACAGTGGACAAGCTAGGCGTGAAGCTTTACGACCGTGTTTATGCCGTTATTGCCGAATTGATTTCCAACAGTTACGACGCGGATGCCGAGCTTGTTACTGTGAGAGCGCCAATGGGACAATATTTAGCATCCAAAGTTGGCGGAAAAGTTCAGTCAAAACCAACATCCATTGAAGTTGAAGATAATGGTGGCGGCATGTCGCCTGATGAATTGCAAGACTTCTATCTTATTGTCGGTTCTGAACGGCGAAAGGATCCGCGCCGCGGCGATAAATCAAAAAAATATGGCCGAAAAGTCATGGGTAGAAAAGGTGTAGGTAAGCTTGCACCGTTTGGAGTTTGCAGATTCGTTGAAATACTTAGTGCAGGAGGAGAAAAGATCAATGAGGGCGAAACAGAAGGTTATCGAATCGCTCACGTAATTCTCGATAAAGACGCCATTTTGGATGATTCGGTTGACGACTATGAGCCAAAGGTTGGTGATCAAGATGGGGCATTAAGTTCAAAAACGTTTACCAAAGTCATACTAAGAGAATTTGATTACCGATATGTAGGTAGTATTGATGAATTATCTCGACAGCTTTCTCAGCGATTTGGATTAACCTCTAAGAATTGGCAGGTTGTTTTAGAAGATACTTCAAAAGCTTATTCTCATTCTGAATATAAAAAAGTTGTTGGTGGGTTTGATATAGCAGTAATGCCCGGAACGAAAATCGAGTTCAAGGGGGCATTGCCAACGGAGTCAACATCTTCATCTACAGGATATTCCGTAGTTAATACTGGTACTCAAAATATTAATTTTGAGGCAGGCTTTACAGTAGAAGGGAAGTTTTATCCAGTTGTCGGCTGGATTGCTTATGCTGAAAAAGCTTATAAAGATGAATTAATGGCTGGGGTTCGTATTTACTGTAGAGGCAAATTTGCTGCGCAAACTACTGTATTTAATCGAGCTTCCGGTTTTACGGGTGAGTTTGGCATTCGTAGTTATATTATTGGCGAACTCCATATTGATTGGCTCGATGAAGAAGAAGATCTTATTCAAACGGATCGTCGCGATATTTTATGGTCTCACGAACTTTGTAGCGAATTTCAGCAATGGGGTCAAAAGGTTGTTGAATGCATTGGAAAATTGGCCCGCAATCCAATGCGTAAAACATCCATGGATATTTTTTTCAAGGAAGGAGACGTTCAAAACAGAATAAATCAAGAGTTTCCAGGTAAGGATCAAAAGGACTTGCGCGACGGAGCGGTAGAAGTTGCAAAGCTTCTTGGTAAATCGATGCGGGGTGATGAAGTTTACGATCCGGAAACTATCGAAGATATGTTACAGCTTAGTTTGATATTAGCTCCTCTTCGTACTCTTGATGACAAATTGCGTGAAGCTGCTGACGAAGATAATACAACTCTTAGTGTTGTCAACGATATTTTGCGTACTGCAAAATTGGCGGAAATTGCAACGTTCGGACGGGCGGTACAAAAACGTATTCAGATTATTCATCGTCTTGAGAGTTTGAAAGACTCAGAAAATACTCCTGAAAGTGAGCTTCAAGACTTAATTGAAGAGGCTCCTTGGTTGGTTAATCCGCAATGGGTTCCGATAATTGCCAATCAATGGCTAAATACCTTTAAGAAGGAGTTTGCAAAGTTTTACAAGGAGAAAACTGGAGATGAGATTCATTTAAGTGACTTTACTGAATCAAAAAAACGACCTGATTTTGTTTTGTTTGGACAAGATGGAAAGTTGCAAATTATTGAGATCAAACAACCAAAGCATGCATTGCAAAAAGATGAGATGGATAGAATCATTACCTATTATGAACAATTCGAAGCTTTCATATCCGATCCAAAGCATAAGGACTTTAGCAGTTTGGCAAGTGATTTTCATATAACGCTTGTATGTGACAAGGAGAATCTTAAAGGCGCTCAGCTTGCAGCTTATAATTCTTATATTAGACAAGGGCGATTGACAGCGATAGATTGGTCATCTTTTCTCTTGCGAACCGCAAAAGCTCACCAAGAGTTCTTGGATGAAGCTGCGCGTATAAAAGAATTGCGTTGATTACATAGCTTCTATTTGTGGTTCACGACAATGACGGCAAAGCCAAAATCATGATAATTAATGATGAATCTTTAATCTATCCCGCCAGTCTGCCAGTCGCCCCACAATTCTTGCATACCATTCCGGCGGCATTAAAAAATCCTTTAGCAAGACATTATATCGGACGGCACCCGCCCGCCACGCTACCGGTATCCTGAACTCAGGATCCATAAGTATCCAGGCGGCTAATTGGATTAGATGATGGCGTTCCTCAATCGACCGCTGTTCGATCGAAATATAGCCTTCGGTAAGGTGGATATCGGGAGCTCCAACTTGATCGAGCAAAAATTTCCGGAGACGCGCATGCTTATACTTTGTAGTCATGATTCTGCATAGCTGATGCATGACATCGTACCGCCCTAAATCCCATTGCGTATTATCTATATGGCAATCAGGATCAAGCAGGCGACTCGCCTCAAGCAATAATGCGGATGCTTGGTTATCATAAGAAATTGGCATCACTTTAGGCGCGGTGCGCAAATCACATCCGCACATATAGCAATACGACATTTGTCTAATGTCTAAAATATCCTGCTTTCCGACATCAAGCCTATGGACTGCAATGGCAGACCCGCATTCCGGGCAACGATCAAGGAGCATATTTTTATGGCATGTGCAGATCGTATTGAATGCAACACGCCAGCGTTTCCTGAAATAGGGAATCTCATCCTCGGCCAAGCATGCAGGACAGAATTGCAGACCATGCCCCATGCGTTTACGGTGATACATCTTGAGTGACAGTATCCACTGTTCCGAGCCTGCCATTCTAAATTTGCGATACAACAATCCTTCATATGAACGCAGCGTTGTGTTCCATGTCATTTCAGGAGGAGTTCCAGTTCGGCGGCTAACCTCATCCACTAGCCACGATGGTGCTAGACGATCAATATCCCGATTCCACACCTGTTTGCGATTTCCGAATACCTGATTACAGAAAGTCTGCACTTTCATGCCATGTCCATGCGCTAATCGTACAAGCCAGCATGACAGCAATTCATCCGGCAGCGGCTTAAAGTGAACTGGCCAAAGGCTACCGGAAAGCATGCTCAACCGCCTCGATCGATTTGTCGTTTGCGATCGGAAGGCGATACCCAATCAATGGCACTGAGGACTTTCTCATCGATGCGCTCCTTTCCCGACTCGACAGCGTATACACCAGCCATAGTCAGCAACCGCGACAACTCCCCGATATAGCCTTCGCTCATCGAGAACAATTTGGCGGACAAGGTCGTATCGTGTAATAAGGATGGTTCGCGCAGAGGCAGCATGCGTTCAAAGCTCGCGAGCAGGCGCAGAAAATCGGTATCGAACTCCCACCGAGGCAACAGCACCGGTTCGAAACGATTGGCCAGTTGCGAATCGGTCTGGAGAGCACGAAAAGCATCACGCGTTCCCACCGTCACAATTGGCACCTGCAATTCGTTGCCCAGATACTTAAGCACGTTCAAAAACGTACGCTGCTTGTTCAGGTTACCTGCCATGATGTGGTGGATTTCGTCGATCACCAACATACGCAGACCAACGTATTTCAACAGTTTAATAACTTGAAATTGCTTTTTGTCCACCCGGTCATTCGGTTTGTAAGGCGCAAATAGCAGCTCAAGGATGGCATTATAGAAGCGACCTTCATCCGGTATTGGCGGTGCCTGCACGAAGAGCACAGGTACGTGCACGCCATCACCACTAGGATTATTGTCGGCTGGGTGGAGAGAACAGAAACGTTGCACCAACATGGTCTTGCCGTTATTGGTATCCCCAACCACCAGCATGTTAGGCATCCGATGTGAGCGTGGATAGACCAGTAAGTCTTCCAGCTTGGACAAGACAACCTTGGCCCTTGGATAACCGATCCAGCGAGGGGATCGAATCTTTTCAATTCTTTCTACATTGCTCAATTCCAGCTGCTTGGCAGTCGAGTCGTTCAAATGGCTCACGTCAAGTCATCCATCTCGTCGAAAGGCTGAATGGCAGGTGTCATGATCGGTGCCGATGCCGGTAACGGTGCTGGCTCAGATTTATCCAAGACTTTGGAGATACTTGGACGAATTGCTTCTTGCCCGAATTTTCGGCGTTGAGCTGTCCGCCGAGCTGCTACAGTCTTGGCTTGGGCACACTGTTCAATTTCACGCATCCGCCCGTAAGCATCAAAGATCGCCCGCTCATCGAGATGTCTGCGCCCATCTGCTTTAATTTGGCGTTTTGCCTCTCGTAGCTCCCAAATACTGATCGGCGGATGGGATGTATTACGGTATGGTATCGGGTAATAGGCATTGACCTCAGGATCATAAAACCAGATGGCACTGATATCGCGCGGGTCACGCCGGAACATAAATTTACGCTTGTATTTTGATGCCGCAGGATCTGGAGCATTGATCCAGCGCCGCAAAACATCGTGGTAATAGTGGATTTCATCGATCACCACTCCATAGTCCTGAATCGTTCGTTCTTCGTATGGCATCAAGTCGAGTCGCAATCGATCCTCGTCCACAACCCGTGTCGGCAACCCCCGCCCCGGTATATCCTTAGTACCAAACACGCCTTGTCGGCACTTTTCCAAGGGGGGCATGTTGATGCCCGAATGAACACGCTGGTGGTAGACATTGACGATAAAAGTCACAAACCATTCTTCGAACTCTGTCAGAGTCAGAGCTGCCTTGGCTTCGGAATCGTAGTCGCCGCGCTCGCGGGGATTAGAAAACGTGGTGCCAGGCAACGTATGTATTTCTTGAGCAAATGAGCCAAGCAATCGTTCGATATGTCCGCCGAAATGCGGCCTGGCTACCGGACGCCATTCGATATCAATGCCATACTCCAGGCAAGCACGCTGTAGCATGTTGCCGCGAAATTCGCGGGCATTGTCCATATGCAGTTTTCCCGGTATACCCCAGCAGGGCCAGTCACCCTTGATGTCGTGTTTGGATAGCCAGGCATCTTTTGGCAAAATCGCACTCGCCAGACATTGGCCCGCAGATAAAGCACCCGGAGGATCGAACGATACGTAGAAACCAGCGACCATACGGCTGAAAACATCAATTGCCAAAGTGATCCAAGGCTTGCCTACCGGCCGTCGATACACGTCATCTACGAGAATGATATCCAGTGGCGTGTGATCGATCTGTAACACTGCGAACGGCCAATCCGCATCAGGAAACTTCCCCTCGACTGGCGAGTAAGCTTGGTTGGCCGCTTTCCACCCTTTGCGCTTGGCCATAACATATTCGTCAGCTAACGCCTTGAGGCGGTTGCGCACGGTATTGTTATGCGGGGGATTGATGCCTGCATTGACGCAACGCCGCCGAATTTCGTCACAAATCTTTTGCTGGGACTTGCGCTGTTTAGTTAGATAGTCACTTTCGACTACGGCCTGAATGATGGTTTCAACTTCGGTCGACAGTTTGGTCGCACCCTTATCGCTCCTGCTCCGCGGTAGTAGCGACGTGAGCAGCCCGGTAGCTTCATAACGTCTAATCCAGTCATAGAGTGTGTTTTCATGGCGTTCGAATGCTTTAGCTCGCGTAGCAACATCCTGACGGCTGCGATATGGCATATCAAGTAGCGGTCGAATAATATCGAAGCGCTTGGTTGCTTCCTCCCAGCCTTCATCTGGAACCGAAACTAGGTCCGGTCTAGCTTCTTCCGATGGCGTAACAACAACTGCAGGAGCGAGATCACCTATTTTGGCGTGGCTAACTTGCCGAGTCTCATCGTCCACAACAAGCACTTCATTTAGATCGATAACGTGAGTAATTCGGTGCAAACGATCACGATAGAGAACAGCAGTGCCGGGCTGAAGCTGCAACAGCTGATGTGATGCGCTCATTTGTGCAAACTCCAAATTGGGCTATTCATGGTGAGCTTGGCATCCATGTCAAACCCTATTTGCCGCGTTCCTACCATATACCAAAGCGACGGTAATAACCTTGCTTGGTTCCATTCGTCTTGAAATACCCTGCCAAGCAATTCCGCCGGGGTCGTATTACGCACCTGTCGTATCTGTTCATCCAGCATATCCATGTGCGCTTCCTCGGCTGGTCCTTGTCTTACAAAAGAAAGTAGGAATTTCGCATTCTCCAGATAAGGTGTACGGATTTCCACTTCAGTGATAATCTTAAAGCGCCATCCATGAGAACGAGCGAATCGTACTGCTGCTCGGAACTTGGGACGCAGCTCAGACCAACGCTGTGCCAGTTCAGAACGGTATTTGACCTCGTACAGCACCTTGTTGCGGTGCTCATGCAGCTTGAACGTAGCAAGGACATCGGGCGTATAACCATGCGTACCACCCACATCATCAATCCAGTCCAAAACCAATGGTTGAACTTCGAACATTTCAATAGCGGGGTCAAATTCCAGCAAAGTGATAAAGTCACGCTCCAGCGTTGATTCGAACATAGCTTGGCCTTCGGCCTTGCGATGTGCGGCGATACCGGTCACGTTACGATAGTTCTTGGGGATTCTGCGCACGGGCATGTCATACCTCACTCGGTACCCTATAGCACTGTAAAATGCATTCTAGTACGAAAGATCGGTGTATGCTAGTAGCGCTGATCGTTGTAAAACGAGAAAAATAATCGCTTATTGGTACAATTTAGCAATGTAATTAACAATCGCTTTTCGCGACTGATCATCGTTATTCGCTACTAATAAAAGGAGTTGGGCATAAACAACATGCCCAATCTACAGGACTACGGATTGTGCTTTGCTCCAGTCGAGATAATCGAAGTCGTTGGATTCCCAAGAAGCCCGTTCTTCTGCTTCGTTTGCGAATTATGAGATGTTTTAAGTCATTTGCTCATAAATAGTACGCTCT
>Ga0172379_10007827_pt1 | contig 13709 bp, 14 predicted proteins | sample GrowelOW334metaG_FD_119756 | JGI IMG/M metagenome (GOLD analysis project Ga0172379, IMG submission 119756) | Groundwater microbial communities from an aquifer near a municipal landfill in Southern Ontario, Canada - Groundwater well OW334 metaG | ecosystem: Environmental > Aquatic > Deep... | reverse complement strand
TCGGTCATCTCCTTCTTTTCGATATCCATGCCTACATTGAGGGCCCAAACTTTGAACCAGGGGACCGCCGGTGAATAATACAGCCAGCTGAGAATGAAATTGGCAAAACCGACAATGAGAAACGGTACAAGTGAAAAACTGAAATCGAGCATGGTGAGGGCCTCCTTATCTGCTTTCATACAGAACGCTAATCATTACTATAATAATAAACATTTGGTTTGGGTTCAAATGTATAATGCGGTACAGTATGTTCCTGGGAAGGTGATGTTGTACAGGAACCGGCAAGTTCTTGTCAGCGAATTCCGGCATTTTACCATTGGCGCTTACAATCAGGCAGGAACGTAGGTTAACCTGATCACATCCTCGTCAACACGGTCATGAGTCATGAGGTGGAGCGGCGGCCGGGGTCCGGCGAAATATGGTGTGCCGTGGCCAAGAACGACGGGGTGCAGGTAGATTCGATACTCATCGATCAGGTCAAGTTCAGTGAGGAGGTGCGCCAAGCCCGGGCCGGCAACTTCGATCTCCCCGTCACGCCCGGCCTTCAACTCACGGATCGCACCTTCAAGATCACCCTCGACAAGTCTGGCGTTGGGGCCGACCGACTTCAACGAGCGCGAGACGACCCATTTCGGGTGGGACCGCCAGGCCGCCGCGAAGGCGTGTTCATCTGCATTCCATTCAGGCTGATCTTCGTCCCAGTACCGCATGATCTCATACATACGGCGACCGTACACACTGCCCGCCTGCCCCTGAGCCTCTTCGATGAAGTGACGGAATAGCGCGGGGCTTGGCGAAAACGCCGTATGGTCGACGTAGCCGTCCAGGGACTGGTTCATTCCGAACACGAGCTTGGCCAAGTCACTACCTTCCTTCGCACGGCATGTCCGCGCGGTTTTGAGGATCGTTGATTACTGAGACGTTGCGAGTTGTACAGAATGACATATTTTTTATTGTAACCGATGCTGTACATTTTGCATGACTGATGCTTCCATTTCTGCATGTTTCCTGAAATTTTCCAGTATGGCTTGCCAACCATGTTTTTGAAGATCAAGGGAATTTTCGGTTTCAGCTTCAAAAGTCTCGATCACTTCGGTTTTGTCATCTAGTTTTCGAAATACGATTGACACTTTTCTATCGTCTCCAAGGGTATAATCAATCCGGTTTTCAGGTACAACCTTTGTGTAGGTTCCGTAAAAATCGAATCCGTGTTTATGGTCTACTGATTCCATCCTGTAATTGAAGGAACCGCCTTCCCTTAGATCATTGATAGCCTTTGGACAACACCAGTCATCGGAAGCAAAATTCCACTGGGCGATTGAACTGATGGAGGTAAAAGCCTTCCATGTTTGGGTTAGGGAAGCATTCACAATGACGGAAACAGTGATTTTCGTGAAAGTTGGCATCAGTAGGTACCTCGATCTAATATTACTATAATAGTCATAAATATGCAAATCAAAAACCACAGTCCTTGCGCGGGCTTGAAAACCGAAGCTGCAAGGTATAAAAAGGAACCTGCACAATGAAGACTATCAACATCAATCCAGTCCGAATGACTCCTCAACTCATGCAGATGCTGGAAGACCTCGGCCTGATTATCCGGCTCTGTCCTTCCCGTCACCGGAAAGATGTCCAGCCCTATGACTGTGTCGGCACCGATCTGTACGTCAGCGCACCTGGAACCGGCACCCACAAGCTCATCGCCGTGACCGTGGACAGGATCGAATTCAGCATGTTCGGCTGCCACGAGGACAATGAGGAATTCCTGCTGTTGGGAGGGGAGGGCGAGAAGCCCATGTACCTTCTGGTGGCCCTCCATAAAAAGCGGGAACTGCTCGGGAAAATCCGGGAGGGCACCCTTTCCGATGACGATTTCATCTGCCTTGAGTGTGTCTTCAACGATGCCCAGGTGAGTTTTTTCACCATGCTGAAGGACGTGCCGCACGGCGAGGCCACAAAGGATGACGGTGGTTTGCCGGCAAGTTTCTATGTGACTGAACCTTCCGGTATGGGCCTTGATGTCATGGACCTTGGGGAATACCGGTTCAGGATGGGAAAGTAATCCCGGACCACCCCACCACCGACTATCTTTTCTTGGCCTCTTTTTCCATCGTTTCAAGTTTGCCGTAATAATCCGGGATTTCCTCGAGGTGATCGGTCGCGATTTCGAGAGCCTGCATTGTATTGGTGGTGTGCTCCGCTTCGATGGCTATTCCTTTCAACAGCTGGGTCAGGTCATAGCGGGTAATGTCTTGGCCATCCGCCCGTCCACCTTTCAGATGTTCCCGAAAATGTCTGATATCCAGATTCGTCTCAGACATGATGGCCATCCGGTAGGCTTCGAATACATCAGTCCGCTCTGGGGAAAATAACCGCAGATCCGATTTGACGAGAGCGATTGCGACGCCGGTCACCACTACCGCGAGCGCGATTCCCCCTCCAATGAGCTTAAGTGATTTTTTCATTAATCGTCCCCCATCCAATTACTGTTGGCCGTCCCGTTGTCCCAAAAAGTCCAGAAGTTCGAGGTTCACCTGCTTCGCATGGGTCCACGTTATCCCGTGGGGTCCGCCCGCTATGGTTACGAGTCGGGCGCGCCTCACCGCTTCCAGCATTCTGGTCCCCGTATTGGCGATGGGCAGTATCCGGTCAGCGTCTCCGTGGATCACCAGTACGGGTATTTCTATCCCCGAAAGGTCCTTCCGGAAATCGGTTCCCCAGGATGCGACGCTGTCGAGGGTAGCCTTGGGAGAGGCTCCTGTTGCAACGTTCCAGGTACTTTGGATTGCCTGTTCGCTTATGAGGCTTCCTTTCAGGATGTCCGCGTTGAAGAAATCAGCCAGGAAAGTAGAGATAAAGGCTGGTCTGTCCTTCAGGATCGCCTTTTCAATCCCCTCGAAAACACTCCGGTCGAGGCCGTCGGGATTGTCCGCAGCCTTGAGCAGGCAAGGTGTGACACAGGAGATGAAGACAGCCTTCTCCACGCGCTCCGAACCGTGACGGCCGAGGTAACGGGCTACCTCGCCGCCTCCCATGGAGAAGCCGACCAGGGCGGCGTGGCGCAGGTCCAGTTTGCAAAGGAGGACGTCGAGGTCCTGGGCGAGGGTTTCATAATCATAGCCCTGGTAAGGGCGGGATGAGCGGCCAAAGCCCCTTCGGTCATAGGCGATGACACGGTAGCCTGCTTCCACGAGGGTGGATACCTGTTTTTCCCAAGAGTCGCAACTCAGTGGCCACCCATGGATCAGGACCACGGGCTTACCCTTGCCGTAATCCTCGTAATAGAGGTCGATGTCGTTTGAATATTCCTGTCCTATGCTGACAAAAGGCATGCTTCCCTCCTCGGTGTTATTCGACATTTCCTTTTTGGCCTTCCTGTTCGAGCCCCAGTGCCTTGGCCACTCCCTTTCCATAAGCCGGATCGGCCTTCGTGCAATTGCCCACATGCCTCAGCTTGATTTCCAGGGTGGCGTCCCCAAGGGATCTCGCGGTGTTGCCGAACAGGGCCTGTCGTTGACGCTCATCCATCAGGGCGAACAGTTTTCCCGGCTGGCTGAAGTAGTCAGCATCCTCCCGGTGGTTCCAGTGGTCCGCGGCACCCTCCAGTTCCAGCGATGGTTCCGCGAAGGACGCTTGTTCTGCCCATTCCCCATAGCTGTTCGGTTCATAGCTGATAGCCCCTCCGAAGTTGCCGTCCACCCTCATGGCGCCGTCGCGGTGGTAGCTGTGGCGGGGACAGCGGGGGGCGTTCACCGGGATGAGGCCATGGTTCACTCCCAGGCGATAACGCTGGGCGTCGCCGTAGGAGAAGAGCCGACCCTGCAGGACCTTGTCCGGCGAGAAACCTATGCCGGGAACGATGTTCGCCGGGTTGAAGGCGGACTGTTCCACCTCGGCAAAGTAGTTTTCTGGGTTGCGGTTCAATTCAAGTTCGCCCACCTCCCTAAGGGGAAAATCCCCGTGGAACCAGACCTTGGTCAGGTCGAAGGGATTGTAGGAAAGCCTCGCCGCCTCCTCTTCCTCCATCACTTGTATGTAGAGGGTCCACTTGGGGAAGTCTCCCCGCCCGATACTTTCGTACAGGTCCCGCTGGTTACTGTCCCGGTCCACCCCGATGACGGCCGCCGCCTCCTGGTCGGTCAGGTTCACGATGCCCTGCTGGGTTTTGAAGTAGAACTTGACCCAATGCCGCTCGTTCTTGGCGTTGATGAGGCTGAAGGCGTGGCTCCCGAAACCGTGCATGTGGCGGTACGAGGAAGGAATGCCACGATCGCTCATGGTGATGGTTACCTGGTGGAGCGCTTCGGGGAGGGAGGTCCAGTAATCCCAGTTGTTGTGGGGGCTGCGAAGGTTGCTGCGGGGATCCCGCTTGATCGCGTGGTTCAGGTCTGGAAATTTCAGGGGATCGCGCATGAAGAATACCGGGGTATTGTTGCCCACCAGATCCCAATTGCCTTCGCCTGTATAGAATTTAAGCGCGAAGCCGCGGATGTCCCGCTCCGCGTCAGCCGCTCCGCGCTCCCCTGCGACTATGGAGAATCGGGCAAACACTTCCGTCTTCTTGCCTGGTTTGGAGAATATATCGGCCTTGCTGAGGGCTGTAATGTCATGGGTCACCGTAAAGTTGCCGTAGGCCCCGGATCCCTTGGCGTGCATGCGCCTCTCGGGTATCACCTCGCGATCGAAGTGGGCCAGTTTTTCCAGCAACCAGACGTCCTGGAGAAGTGCCGGCCCCCGCTTGCCCGCGGTGAGAATGTTCTGGTTGTCCGCCACCGGGGCTCCGGCATCGGTTGTGAGTTTCTTGCTTTCCCCGTCGTGCATGCCTTTCCCCTCCGGCTTCCGGTGCTGGATTTATGCGCCTGGATCAAAGGATGAATATAAACCCGATCGAGTGCTCCGGGCCGTCAGAAGGGTTCTGATTTAATTGTGGGACAGTAGCAGCCGTAGCGTAAGAAAAATCCTACAATCCGGGCGAGGGTTTACGAGAGCAGTTGCAGCCTGAAGCCGCGGGGGGATTTGCCTTCCATTTTCTTGAAGACCCGCGAAAAGTAGAATTCATCGATGAAGCCGGTTTGCCAGGCTATCTCTTTTACGGCGCTGTCGGTATGCAGCAGTAATTCCTTGGCCTTGTTGATCCTGACCTGGTTGATATATTCCACGGGGGTTCTGCCCAGATTGTTCCTGAAGAGTTTGATCATGTTGCTTTCGTTCAGATGGACGCAATCGCACAGCTCCTCGATCCTGATGGTTTTCATGAAGTTGGCCTCGATGTATTCGATGGCCTTGTCCAGCCGCTTGAGGTTGAGCTTGTGGTCCTTGGGAAAGAACCGTTCACGGCAGACCTCGTGTACCAGTTCCTGGCAGAGTATGGATAGCCGCATGCCATAGCCGACTGGCTTGTCGTGGTAGGTCCCGTGGAGGCGTATAAAGAGGTCCTCGATTTTTTCGTAATTGGATAGTTCCATCGTGCTGGGGAAGGGGAGCAGGCCTGGATCCACCGAAAAGGACCATTCCTGTCCATTGGCAGGTACGTTCTTGAGAAAATAATTGATATCCCTGTCATACCGCCAGTTTTCGTGTACATGGGTGGCGAGCATCCAGGAAAAATGCACAGAATAAAAATTGATGGTAGTACCAGGATTGGCTTCCATGGAGTGCCATTCGTCGTAATGCAGGTACAGCAGGGTTCCTTTTTTAAGTGGATGAATCCTGTCCCCTATGCGCAAGGTTCCTTCCCCATCGGCAATAAGTACAAGCTCATGGTCCTCTATGGTCCGCTCCCGGACCTTCCAGCGGGTGAAGTTCGGGCGATTGATGACGAAACTGGCGTAGGGTATGAAATTGCTTTCCTCGAAGAAAAACGGGCAACCTTCCATCCAATTATTGTAGCATAGCTTCCGCAACAAAATAATCCATGTTTTGGATAATTTAATCTATTCACGGCTGGCGTAACTGGCCGCATCCTGTCGTTGAATCACCACACTCGGTACTGGAGGAACGTATGAAAAGAGTTATGGTCGTCGCATTGGTGCTTTTGGGCGTCACGGGATCCGTGTTCGCTACAGGAGCGGCAGAAACCACCCAACAAGTCTACAAGCTCAGGGCGTCATCCAATCTCGCACCCGGCGGGACGGTTGGACGGGGCCTGAAGTATTTTGTGGACGAGCTGAACACGGCCGCCGGCGGACGCATCACTGCCACCGCCAACTACGGCAGCGAGCTGGGTACCCAGCGCGAGCAGGTGGAAATGGCCAAGACCGGATCCCTGGAAATGGTTGTCTCCGCCCCCGGTACCGGTCCTGGCGCCTATGTACCGCAGCTCCAAGCTATCGACCTGCCCTACCTGTTCAAGGATGAGGAACATTTCGTGCGCGTCCTCAACGGCGTGGAGTCCGAGATGTCCCGCCTGCTGGCACCCTACAATTTTGTAGCTATCGGCGGACAGAACATGGGCTTCCGGCACATGCTCATCAAGCAGCGGCCGGTCAGCGTGCCTGCCGACCTCAAGGGCCTCAAGATGCGCGGACCCAACCCGGTATTCGTGCAGATGTTCCAGGCCCTTGGCGCCAGCGGCGTCACCACTGACTGGAACGATATCTATACTTCCCTGCAGACCGGCGTCATCGACGGCATGGAAGCCTCCCCCGATATGATCTACTCCATGCGTTTCCAGGAGCAGGCCAAGTACTTCAGCAAGACTTTCCACAACGCTTCCTGCGTCTTCTATTTCTTCAACAAGCAATGGCTCGAAAGCCTGCCCGCCGATCTCAGGACCATCGTCCTGGATACCGCCCGCAAGGCAGCTGCCTACCAGAATAAGATCGACCTGGAGGCCCAGCAGGCTTCCATGCAGAAGATGATCGACGAAGGCACCATCGTGAATGAGGTCAAGGATATAAACGACTTCAAGAAGCTGACTGCCCCAATGATGGAAACCTTCAAGGCCCGTGGACCGGAATGGGCTGACTTCATCAACAAACTTACGGCCATACAGTAATCATCTCAAACAACGCGGAAGCCGTCCAGAGGCGGCTTTCGCGGATTCCTTTTTCGGGGGAAAGCATGGACCGCTCATTTTTGCGGAAGACGTATTTCATCATCGACCGTATCCGTACGGTGACGCTGATCGCCATCTTCGCCTTCATCATGACCGTCGGTGCGGTCCAGATCTTCATGCGCTACACCCCTGGCATCAATGCCATGAGCTGGGTAGACGAGATCATGCGCTATCTGAACATCTGGGTGGTGCTGCTGGCATCGAGCATCGGAGTCAAATACGGGACCCATCTGAAAATGGATTACCTACTGAACAAATGGACTTCCGGAAAGGGCGTCAGGATAGTCCGGTTCATAACCGAGCTGGCGGTCATCATCGCCCTTACGATCCTGATCTTCTACGGCATCCTCCGCACGGTTGACAACCGCCGCACGGTAATCCAGTCGTTGCCCATATCGATCTCCTGGTTCTACGCCGCCATACCCATCGGGAGCGCCCTGATGCTGCTCGAGTTCCTGCTGATTTTCATCAACGGCAGGCATCCCTACGTGCAGGCTAATGCCTGCGAAGATATCGCAAACATCTAAGGAACACCGCAATGCTGTATGTAGCACTCATTTTCCTGATGCTCATCGTGCTTATTTTCGCCGGAGTTCCGGTCTTCATGGCCACGCTGCTTACGTCCATGACGTTCATGCTGGCACTGGATCTGCCGTTCTCGATAATCGTCATCCGCGTTTTTGGCGGCATCGATTCCTTCAGCCTGATGGCCATTCCCTTTTTTATCCTTGCAGGGAACATCATGATGGAGGCCAAGATCACCGACAAGATCGTCGGCTTCGCCGATGCCATGGTTGGCCAGTTCAAGGGTGGCTTGGGTCATGTGAACATCGTGTCGTCCATGCTTTTTGCCGGAATCCAGGGTTCGGGTGCTGCTGACGCCTCGGCCATAGGCGGGGTCCTGATACCGGCCATGACCAAGCAGGGCTACGACAAGGATTACTCGGTTGCCGTGACGGCCTCCTCTGCGGTTATCGGTCCGATCATTCCGCCGAGCATCGCGATGATCATGTACGCGTACTACACGGACCTGTCTGTAGGCCGCCTGTTCCTTGGCGGGTTGCTGCCCGGCATCATCATCGGTTTCGGGTTGATGGGAGTCCATGCGGTCTATTACCGCATCCGGAAATACGCCATCCCGACCCGGCCGTTCAAGATTTCATACCTGCTGACCACGATGAAGGGATCGGCCGCGGCCCTGATCATGCCATTGATCATCCTGTTCGGCATTGTCTTCGGCGTATTCACGCCCACCGAATCCGGCATCATCGCCAGCGCATACGGACTAATGTATGGTTTCGTGTTTTCGCATGAACTGACCATCAAGAAACTGCCCAAAATCTTCATCGACTCGGCGGTGATGACAGCGGCGGTGATGATCACCATCGCCATGGCCGGTGTACTAGGCAACATCCTCGTCAGGCTGCACTTCCAGAGCACCATCATACAGTTTGCGGTGGACACAGTCGGCAACCGTTATTTTGCTTCATTACTGATAATGCTGTTCCTGCTGATCCTGGGGTGCTTCCTGGACCCGCCGGTTCTGATAGCCATGTTCGCGGCTCCTGTGCTCGCGGCAGGCAAGGCCATGGGCTTCGATCCGATCCATTACGGTGTCTGCATGGTCATCACCATGCAGCTTGGCGCCATCACCCCTCCGGTCGGTGCTTTCCTGTTCATATCAAGCTGCATCGCGGAGATTCCATTGGAAAAAGCGGTGAAGGCACTCATGCCCTTTTTCTTGGTTCTGCTTGTGGTCACCATACTCGTCTTGTTTTTCCCGCCGCTTACCATCGGCCTCAGCAGCATATTCTTCAAATGACCAGGAGTGCATGTGACCCCACTTGAACGCATGAACCGCGTATTCCGCGGCGAGTATCCGGACAGAACGCCCTTCGTGCCGTCCATCTACGAGCACGGAGCCGCAGTGATAGGCAGTACCCCCTCCATCGCATCCTGCGATGCTGCCCTCATGGCTGCCGCAGCGGTGGAATCCTACCGGGCCTACGGCCACGACCTGGTTACCGTCGGAATAGACATCTACAATATCGAAGCCGAAGCCTTCGGTTGTCCGGTGCGCAGGTTTGATTCCCACGACATCCCTGCCGTGTACGCGCACCCGCTGGGAGCAAGCGAGACCCTCGATTGCACCGACTTGGCCATTCCCGACGAGGACGACGGGGGCAACAGGCTGGGCTTGATCGTGGAAGCCTGCCGCAGGACCTATGCCGAACTCAAGGATGAAGTGCCGGTGTACGCCTGCATGGGCGGCCCCTTTTCCCAGGCCGTGGAACTCCGTGGTTTTGACCGTTTCCTGATGGACATGATCGACGATCCCGCATCAGCCCATTCGCTCCTGCGGAAGACCACCGAATTATCCATCCGCCATGCCCGGCGATTATCTGACCAAGGTGTCGGCGTCAATGTCTACGAATCCTGGGCGACCCTTCCTCTGATCAGCCCGGCCATCTTCAGGGATTTCGTGGTGCCCTACGAAAAGCGCATAGTCGCCGAAATACGGTCTTCCTTCGATACCCCCGCTCCCGCCGTAATTCTGGGTGGCAACACCAGCATGCTTATAGATTTTTTCATCGAGGTGGACACCTCCCTGGTGGTGGCGGACTACATGACCGACTTCACCTTCATGCGCAGGAAACTCAGGGAAAATGACAGCCGCATGGTTGTCCGTGGTTGTCTGGATCCGAAGCGCATCGAGCGCGGTGAATGGAAGGAATTGCAGGCTCCCATCGATACCCTTGCCGCGGCGTCCGCCGACATGCCCAACTTCGTATGGGGTTGCGGGTGTGTGTCCATAGGCACAACCAAGGAAAACCTGATCCGTTTCAAGGAACTGTGCCTGGAGGCATCTGCCCGCAGGAGGGGCGACCGGACATGACGAACGCACATTGGGACCTATTAAAAAAACTCGTCTCCGGACAAGCGGCGGAGCTACACTCCGCATTGATCGTGGACAGCCCCTGGATTCCTCCCTTTTTCGGCTTGTCCACAGAGGACTATATAAACAAACCGGAAGTGCATTTCAAGGCGAACATGGATATCATGGAGCGTTTCCCCCAGATCATATTCTTTCCGGGTTTCTGGGCTGAGATGGGCATGGCCGCCGAACCATCGGGTTTCGGTGCCCGACTCACCTATTATCCCAACCAGCCACCCTCGGTGCATCACATCATCGATGACATCGAACAGATGGACAGACTCAGGCAACCCAATCCGCATAAAGACGGGTTGATGCCCAGGATACTCAAGCAGTATGAGGGCCTCCTTCCCCTGGTCCGCGAACAGGGTATGGACATCAGGATTGTCGCCGCGAGGGGACCCATGACCCTGGCGTCCCACCTGATGGGTGTCACCAATTTCCTGGTTGGGCTGAAGACGGAACCGGAAAAAACCCACAAACTCATGAAGATGATGACCAGGATGGTGATGGACTGGCTGGATGCCCAGGCCAGCGTCCTCCCGGGCGTGGATGGCATCTTTGTGCTGGACGACATCATGGGTTTCCTGAGCGAGGAAGACTACCTGGAATTTGCCCACGGATATTTCAAGCAGATATTTGCCGGCCACACCACCCTCAAGGCCCTGCACAACGATACACCCAATCCGATCTCGTTCAGGTATCTTGCGGACCTGGGTGTGAACCTGTTCAATTTTTCCCATCTGGTACCCATCCCCGACCTGCGTAAAATGGCCGGCGACTCGGTGGTCCTCATGGGCAACATCTCGCCGTTGGACATCATGGTCAACAGCAGCTACGACGAGGTGCATGCCGCAGCCATGGACTGCATCGCCCAGAATGAAGGGCACCCCAAGTTCCTGCTGTCGGCGGGGGGAGGGGTTTCCATGGGTACACCCGAAAGCAGCCTGCGTGCCATCATCGACGCGGTCGCCCAAACCAATACCAACGCCGGGAGGCAGAAGCCATGAGCGGAATGTCAAAGGCGGGTGTGACAGGCCCTACTGGTTTAGCCACCACAATAGGGGTGGCAGTCCTTGGCACCGGGGCCATAGCAAAAGTCCATGTGGATGCCTACCGCCAGTTCGGTACACGTTGCGCCATACGGTCGCTCTGCGACATATACCCGGAGAAGGCACGGGCCCTGGCCAGCGAGAAGGGCCTTGATGGGGCCACCTGCCACGCGGATTACCGGCAGGCCATAGACAGCCCGGATGTGGACCTTGTGTCGATCTGCCTGCCGCCATCCGCCCATGCCGAGACTGCCATCTATGCCTTGGAGGCAGGCAAACATGTCCTGCTGGAAAAGCCCATGGCGCCGTCCCTGGAGGAATGCGACGCCATACTTGCGGCGGCCACCCGTTCCGGTGCAAGGCTGTCGGTGGTTTCACAGAACCGTTTCCAGACCACCATGTTCAGGCTCAGGCATGTCCTGGACAGCGCGCTTGCCGGCCGTATACTGCACGCCGCCGTCAACTCCTACTGGTGGCGTGGCCAGAGTTACTATGACCTCTGGTGGCGCGGCACCTGGGAAAAGGAAGGCGGTGGCTGTACCCTCAACCATGCTGTCCACCACGTGGATCTGCTTTTATGGATGATGGGCATGCCCCAGTCCGTTTCGGCGCGTTTTGCAAACCTGAACCATGACAACTCGGAGACCGAGGATTTCTCGACTGCGGTGCTGTCCTACAAAAATGGCAGCATTGCGCAGCTTACCGCTTCTCTGGTGCACCATGGTGAGGAACAGGAAATGATCTTCCAGTGCGAGAAGGCCCGAGTCTCCTTCCCGTGGAAGGTATCAGCTTCCGCCCCTCTGGAGAACGGTTTTCCCCGAAAGGACAGCGCAACAGAAAAACTGATCCAGGATGCGCATGATTCCCTGCAGCCCTTGTCCCTGGAAGGCCATGCAGCCCAGATTGGCAACCTGCTGGATGCGATTCAGACAGGAAGCCCCCTGCTGGTTGACGGCGCCGCCGGACGAAATACCCTGGAGCTTATCATGGGCATCTACAAATCGGCCCGGTCAGGATCGGAAACGGTTTTTCCCATCCTGAAGGATGATCCGTTTTACCGCAGTTCGACCATGTTGCCCCTTCTGCCCCGGTTCCACCAGAAGACCCGGAGTACGGACAATTTCGCCACCAGCGACATATCACTGGGGAGGAAGGGATGAGCCTGCAGAAGAAAGACAGCGGCATGACCTATGCCCCCAAGACACCAGGCGGAAAGCTGAAGCCCGTGTGCGGGCCAGGGGAGTTTCCCATCGGTGTGGTTGGACTTGACCATGGCCATATCTACGGCATGTGCAACGGCCTCTGCGAGGCGGGCGCGGAAGTCAGACTCGTCTACGATCCGGACCCGCAGAAAGTAGAGGCCTTCCTCAAAGCTTTCCCCGGTGCCCGCGCGGCCCGCGAGGAGGCCGAGGTGCTGGAAAACGCAGCCATAAAATTGATAGCCGGGGCTCCCATTCCCGCCTGGCGCGGCGAACTTGGCCTCAAGGCCATGAGCCACGGTAAGCATTGTTTTACCGACAAGCCGCCGTTCACTACAAAAAGCCAATTGCGGCTGGCCAGGGCAAAGACCGCCGAAACCGGACTGAGATGGGCAGTGTACTATTCGGAGCGCATCCACGTGGAGTCGTCGGTGCTGGCTGAGCGGCTAATAAACGAAGGTGCCATCGGCAGGGTAGTGCAGGTGCTCACCATAGCCCCCCATCGCATAAGCCTGCCCCAGCGGCCCGCCTGGTTTTTTGACAAGGAACAGTACGGTGGCATCCTCGTGGACCTGGGCAGCCATCAGGTGGAGCAGTTCCTGTATTACACCAAAGCCCTTGATGCAAAGGTCGATTCAAGCAGGGTGGCCAACTACAACTTCAAGCAGTACGGCGGTTTTCAGGACTTTGGCGATGCTACCCTTACCGCCGACAACGGAGCCACCGCCTACCTGCGGGTGGACTGGCTGACCCCCAACGGCCTGGGCGCCTGGGGCGACGGCAGGCTGTTTGTGCTGGGTACCGATGGCTATATCGAACTACGCAAGTACATCGACGTAGCCCGGGACAAGGAAGGCGACCACGTCTTCATGGTGGACCACGAGGGCGAGCACTATTTCAGCGCCGCCGGCACGGAAGGCTTTCCCTTCTTTGGCCGTCACATCCGCGATTGCCTGGATGGCACCCGGACAGCCTTCAGCCAGGAGACTGCCTTCAGGGCCATAGAATTGTCCCTTGAGGCCCAGGAGCGGGCCGTGGTGGTGGAATAGCAGGGAACCAGCTCGCCGCCACCCGCCGTGACTGAGCCCAGCCCACCCGGTGCTCGTAGCCGACCGCCGGAGCTGTGCCGCCCTCCGGGATCGCCCCAGCTCGCCGCCACCCGCCGGAGCGCCGCTCCCGCCCTATTTCTTCTTCTTCAGCAGTTCGGCAAAGGGATTGTAGGTATCCGAGCCGGTTTCGCTCTCCAGGTACTTTTTGGTGGTCGCGTCTTCCTCAATAGAGGACGCCGGTTTCAGGGCTATCCGTCTTGCCGCGACGTTCACTTCCAGAATCTGGACGGTGAGGGTATCGCCTTTCTTCACCGGAACACCCGAGCTGCCGTACTTGCTGTCGCTCTTGAATTCGGAGATATGGATAAGTCCGTCCAGGCCGCTTTCCAGGGAGACGAAGGCGCCGAATTCGGTAAT
>Ga0172379_10007826_pt1 | contig 13710 bp, 15 predicted proteins | sample GrowelOW334metaG_FD_119756 | JGI IMG/M metagenome (GOLD analysis project Ga0172379, IMG submission 119756) | Groundwater microbial communities from an aquifer near a municipal landfill in Southern Ontario, Canada - Groundwater well OW334 metaG | ecosystem: Environmental > Aquatic > Deep... | reverse complement strand
AGCAAGGGTATCGCTATTAGCAGCATAAAGGATACGACACCAGTGCCACACAACGGTCCTCGTGCTCCTAAACCACGTCGCGTATAAAATTTTTATGTTAGTTGGACCAAAATACAAAATCTGCAAACGCCTTGGGGCATCGGTATTCGAAAAATGCCAGACCCAAAAATTCCAGCTCGCGGAAGCGCGTGCTCCTCGTCGTACTCGCGCTAAGCGTGGCGGAGGCGGTGACTTCGGTACACAGCTTCTTGAAAAGCAGAAGGCACGTTTTACCTACGGCCTTACTGAAAGCCAATTCTCTCGCTATGTGCATGAAGCTATGGAGAAGAAGGGAACTGAGACAACCTCAACCCTTATGACTCGCCTTGAGTCTCGCCTTGATAACGTTATCTTCCGCAGCGGTATCGTAAAGACACGCCGCGCTGCACGTCAGCTCGTATCTCACGGCCACGTTACTGTTAACGGTCGCCGCATGACCATTCCATCACACGCAGTACAGATCGGCGATGCAATTGCTATCCGCCAGGAAAGCCGTGGTAGCGCTTTGTTTGCAAATCGCAGCGAACAGATGGCAGAGCAGAAGACTCCTCACTGGATGAAAATGGATGAAGGAGGTCTTTCGTTTACAGTTACCGCATCTCCGAGCGTCTCAGACACTGAAAGCCCATTCAGCCCAGCGGTTATCATCCAATTCTACAGCCGTTAAGTGCGTTAACAATATATTTATTTACTTAGTAACTTTTGCGTATGATGGAATATTCAATCACATTGCCGAGCAAGCCTCGAATCATCTCTGAAGAAGAGCATTCTGGCGTGTATGAAATAGATGGTCTTTATCCAGGCTACGGCCACACTCTTGGCAACAGCCTCCGCCGCATCATCCTTTCATCTCTCCCAGGTTCTGCTATCACCTCAGTTAAAATCGAAGGTGTTGAACACGAGTTCTCAACTATGGACGGCGTACGCGAAGATGTCGTTACTATCCTTTTGAACCTCCAGAAACTCCGCTTTGAAATGCTCACTTCTGAGCCTCAAACAGTTACTATCTCAGCAAAGGGTCCTAAGAAGATCACTGCTGCAGACATGAATGTTCCAGGTCAGATCCGTTTGCTTAATCCAAACGCATACGTCTGCGAACTTACAGACAAGAATGCATCTTTTGAAGCAGAATTCCGCATTGAACGCGGCCTCGGCTATGTTCCACGCGAAGCTCTTAAGAAAGACCGCGTAGAAATTGGCGAAATTTCAGTTAACGCAATCTTCTCTCCAATCCGCCGCGTAAACTACGAAGTAGAAAACATGCGCGTTGGTGATCGCACAGACTTCAACCGCCTCCGAATTGCAATTGAAACCGATGGCACTCTCACTCCACGTGTAGCGCTTGAACAGGCAATTGAGGTAATGATTACGCAACTTAAGGCAGTTGTTGGCTTCCGTGAGGAAGAATTGCCTTCAGCAAGCGTTGCAGCTCAAATGCCAGCATCAAACGGTACTCAGGCAGGTGAAGCAAATGCTGAAGCACTCAAGACTCGTATCGAGGATCTTGATTTCTCAGCACGCACCATCTCAGCACTTGAGAAAGCAAACATCCGCACCGTTGGAGGTTTGGCACGCAAGAAGGAAGCTGATCTTTTGGAGATTGATGGTCTTGGACCAAAATCAATCCAGGAGATTAAGCGCGCACTCGCAAACTTTGGAATTATCCTCAAATAGTGTATATAAGTAAGGCTTTATGAGACACGGAAACAATGTAAGAAAATTCGGACGAACCACAAATCAACGCAATGCGTTGCTCAAGAGCCTTGCCCGCAACCTCGTTATCAAAGGTAAAATCAAGACTACTGAAGCTCGTGCGAAGGAAATTCGCCCGATGGTAGAGAAGCTCATTACCAAGGGTAAGAGTGTTACGCTCGCTAATCGCCGCTCACTCGTTGCAGAGCTTGGCGATATCACAACAGCAAACAAACTCATCAAAACAGCAGCTACTTACGAAGGACGCTCTGGTGGGTATATCCGCATTACCAAAATGGGTCCTCGCAAGGGCGACGCTGCTCAGATGGCGGTAATTGAATTTGTATAATTTTATGATCACCATTGACGCACAAGACAAGACACTAGGACGCGTTGCAGCTGCAGCGGCTAAGGCACTGCTCGGCAAGCACTCAGCATCATTTGCTAAGAACAAGGTTGATGAAACTGGCGTAACTATTGTTAATGCATCGAAAGTTAAGATTTCGGGCAATAAGCTTAAAGATAAATCATACATCCGCTATTCTGGATACCCAGGTGGCCAGAAGAAAGAGTCGTATGAGATGCTTACAACACGCCGTGGTAAAGAAGAAGCTATTCGCCGAGCAGTACTTGGCATGCTTCCTAAGAACCGCCTTCAGACACCTCGCATCAAAATGCTAAAAATCGAACAATAATATGGCTACCGCTACTAAAGAAAAATATATAGAGACAGTCGGACGCCGCAAGACCGCAATTGCACGCGCACGTATCACTCCGTCTGCAAAGACATCAGTTGTCATCAACGGTAAGGATATCAACGACTATTTCCCAACACAGACACTCCGCGCAACTGCACTTGATGCATTTTTGAAAGTTGCACTTGCTGCGCAGTTCACTACAACAGTTATTGTGTCTGGCGGTGGTATCGCAGGACAGGCTACTGCAGTTCGCCACGCAATCGCTCGCGCACTCATTGAATACGATCACAATCTTCGTGGCGTCCTTAAGAAAGAAGGATTCCTCAAACGCGACCCTCGCGCAAAGGAACGCAAGAAACCAGGTCTCGTCAAAGCTCGCAAGCGCAAGCAGTGGTCAAAGCGTTAATCGCACCAAAAGATCTCCTTCGGGGGATTTTTTGTTATACTCTGTATCTAAGTATCTAACTAATATAATTTCTTATGAACCCCGATTCTGTATACGAATTCACACTTCCTGTTTTTATCAAAATGCTTGGCGGTCTTAAGGGTGTCCTTAAAAAGGCAGGCGAGCATGGCTTGGATGAAGCTACTCTTTTGAACGATCGTTTGGCGCCAGATATGTTCCCACTCGTAAAGCAGGTGCAAGTTGCAACAGATAACGCAAAAGGTGTTGCCGCACGCCTCTCTGGCAATGAAGTTCCCAGCTATCCAGACACTGAAACAACACTGGCAGAGCTTGATGCGCGCATTGATAAGACGATTGCGTATCTACAAAGTATTACAAAAGAATCCTTCGCAAATGCAGAGCAAGTACAAGTAACATTCCCGTATTTCCCAGGTAAATTTATGGCTGGGTTCGAGTATGCTCGCGAATATGCGATACCGAACTTCTTTTTCCATGTCGCAACAGCGTATGCAATCATCCGTAAAAACGGAGTAGCTATTGGAAAAGCAGATTACATCAACGGTTTGCCACTCCAGGATTTATAAAATTTGACACCTAGCTTTTTTTCGGTAGAATGGTGCAATGTTGAACGACTCTGATGAAGAATTTATAGAAGAAGAGGAAGAACAGAGTCCTGCGGGCATCAAAAAACTCCGAGAAAAACTGGCCACGGCAATAAAAGAGAAGCAGGAGTATTTGGATGGCTGGCAAAGGGCTCGCGCTGACTTCGCTAACTTCAAAAAAGAAGAGGCTTTGATGCTCGCTGATAAGGAAGATCGCATCAAAGCAGAATTTGTAGAAGCGCTTTTGCCGACCCTCGACTCGTTTGAGATGGCACTCAAACACAATCCTTCAGATGAGCTCAGATTAGTAGAAAAACAACTTATAGGTTCGCTGCAGAAGATGGGCGTTGAACGGTTCGGGGAACAAGGAGAGACATATGACCATTACAAACATGAAGCATTAGCTCAGCAAGGTGATGGAGACACAGTTAAATCAGTAGAACGCAGTGGATATAAAGTAGGAGAAAAAATTATTAGACCAGCACAGGTAATCATATAAATCTATGGCAAAAATACTTGGAATCGATTTGGGTACAACAAACTCTGCAATGGCAATTATGCGTGGAGGCGAGCCTCAGATTATTGAAAACGCTGAAGGCGCACGCACTACGCCTTCTGTTGTTGCTGCCTCTAAAACAGGGGAGCGCTTGGTTGGTTTGATCGCACGCCGCCAAGCTGTAACTAATCCTAAAAATACTGTCTACCAGATTAAGCGCTTTATCGGACACAACTACGATGAAGAGCTTGTACAGAAGGACAAGGGGGCTGTTCCGTTTGAAATGCGTAAATCTTCAAACGGCGGTATCGAAGTAGAGATGGGTGGTCAATGGTCTCGCCCAGAAGAAATTTCTGCAATGATCCTCGGTAAGCTTAAAGCCGATGCAGAAAAGCGCCTTGGCGAAACTATCACAGAAGCAGTTATTACTGTTCCTGCATACTTCAACGATGCACAGCGCGCAGCAACTCGCGATGCAGGTAAAATCGCAGGTCTTGATGTAAAGCGCATCATTAACGAACCAACAGCCGCAGCTCTTGCATACGGGTTTAATAAAAAGAAAGACGAGAAGGTTGTGGTCTTCGACTTCGGTGGCGGTACATTCGACATTTCGGTACTTGAAGTCGTTATGGCAGAAGGCAATGAAGGCTCTATCGAAGTACGCTCAACTGACGGCGATGCACACTTGGGCGGTAAAGACATCGACCAGAAGATTATCGACTGGATTGCAACTGAATTCCAAAAGGAAAGCGGTATCGATGTCCGCAATGACCCTCTCGCACGCCAGCGCCTCGACGAAGCAGCTGAGAAGGCAAAGATTGAACTCTCAACCGCAGTTGAAACTGAAATCAACATTCCATTCATTACCTCTGACGCATCAGGTCCACGCCACCTTCTGCTTAAGATGACTCGTGCAAAGCTTGAAGAACTCTCTCGTGAGTTTATCGACCGCGCAATCGCAATCACTAAGCGCGCAATGGAAGCATCTCCATTTAAGACAGGTGATATCAATGAAGTCATTCTTGTTGGTGGTCAGACTCGTATGCCAGCACTCCAGGCAGCTGTAGAGCAGTACTTTGGCAAGAAGCCAAACATGTCAGTAAACCCAGATGAAGTAGTCGCTATCGGTGCTGCAATCCAGGGAGGTATCCTTGGCGGCGATGTACGCGACGTCCTTCTCCTTGATGTTATTCCGCTCTCACTTGGTATTGAAACCATGGGTGGCGTTGCAACAAAGATCATTGAGCGCAACACAACTATTCCTACAAGCCGCTCACAGGTATTCTCAACTGCGGCTGATAACCAAACTTCAGTTGAAATCCATATCACCCAAGGCGAACGCGCCATGGCAGGGGACAACAAATCTCTTGGACGCTTTGTGCTCGATGGTATTCCACCAGCACCACGCGGCATGCCACAAGTTGAAGTAACCTTCGATGTTGACGCAAACGGTATTCTCTCAGTTAAGGCAAAAGACAAGGCAACTAACAAGGAACAGAGCATCCGTATTGAAGCATCATCAGGTCTCTCTGATGCTGATATCGAAAAGATGCGCAAAGATGCAGAAGCAAACGCAGAATCTGATAAGCAGAAGGCTGAAATTGTTGAAGCTAAGAATATGGCAGAACAATCAGTCTACTCTGCAAAGAAAGCACTCGATGACAACAAGGACAAGCTCCCAGCAGAACTTGCAGCCTCAATCAACGAAAAGATTGCTGCAGTTGAATCAAAGAAATCTGGAGAAAATGCAGCTGAGATAAAGGCAGCAGTTGAAGAACTCTCCAAGGAGCTTTCAAAGGTATATGAAGCAGTGCAGAAAGCGGGTGGTACTCAGACCCCACCAACTGAAGGAGGTCAGCAATCAGCTCCTGAATCGGAAACTCCTCCGCAGCAGTAAACCTATCTACGGCGTCGAGCGCGTTTGATCTGCTTTTTCAAAAAGTAGGGATGCGTTAGCTCAAGTACAAGTAGAGCAAGCAAACTTATCCAAAAAAGATACATACCAGCACCCCACAAGACGTTGGTGGTAATGCTGCCTCCCTGTATTTCGCTGGAACCAAGAGCCATAGCGCTTGCGCCTACACACATAGCATCGCCACACGCAGAAAAGATAGCTGGCACACTTGCGACCATAGCGACTAATCCAAGTACAAATAGGGCAGAGAGGACTCTACGGGTCGAATTTATCATGCCTATATACTATCAGAAAATAGTAAGGCTTTATGCTATTGTGAAAATTCATGGAAGAAACAGGTAAAAAATCTCCAAAGAAAATGGCGAGCGCTGGAAGAGTATTCCGCATGTACTGGGGACACGCAAAAGCACATCCCATTGCTATCTCCTTCGTCATTATTGCCGCACTAACACTACAAGCTGCAACACTTGCAGGCCCTTTGTATTTGCGCAAAATCTTCAACATTCTTGCACTACCAGTACATAGCCAGGAAGCCGTTGCTACACTCATCCCATTAATTGGATTAGTTGGGGCGATGTATATGCTTGAATGGGCATCTCGCCGCACGCAGGCCATCGCCATGGTAGTAGCAGAATCAAAAATTATGGCGAGGCTCTTTGATACAAGCTTTGTGTATTTGCTAGGACACTCGTATAATTTTTTCTCTTCAAACTTCTCGGGCTCTTTGACCCACAAAGTAAGCAAGTTCTCTCGCTCGTTTGAGATATTGTTCGATAGTATCTTCTTACAATTCCTACCCACGTTCTTGTTTGTCGGCGGAGCAGTAACCGTTCTGTACATACACAACCATGTAATAGGTCTTATGTTGGGCATATGGTCTATCTGCTTTGTGTTATTCCAGATCTTTGTCGCACGTCTGCGCCAGCCTATCCGCGAAGCACGCGCTGAAGCTGATACAAAAGTTACAGGAACCTTGGCCGATGCGATATCAAACCAAAACACCATTGCGCTATTCTCTGGTACTACGTATGAACGTAGCCGCTTTGCTGCTGTCGTTAATGATTGGCGACAGAAAACAATAAAATCCTGGTTGTCGGACGAATATATCTGGGCATGTGTCGGCATCTTTATGGTCGCTATTGAGATTGGACTACTGTACGGAGCCGTACTCTTCTGGAAACAAGGCTTGTTTACTGTGGGAGACTTTGTGCTTATGCAAGCATATCTCTTCACTACCTTTGACCGTCTTGTAGCGATCAACCGCGAACTTCGCAGATTCTTCGATGCATACTCAGACGCAAGTGAAATGGTGTACATCCTTGACCATGCACACGAAGTAGCGGATGCCAAAGACGCTCAAAAACTTACTGTCAAAGAGGGTGAAATCAACTTCAGAGATGTACTATTCTACTTCAAAGAGGGAAGCCCTGTTCTCGATAATCTAAACCTGACACTTAGATCTCATGAAAAGGTCGCACTCGTTGGTCCATCTGGTGCAGGTAAATCTACAATTACAAAACTGCTGCTACGTTTCTTTGATATAAAAGGTGGCTCAATTGAAATAGACGGACAAAATATTCTAAAAGTCACTCAAGATTCACTCCGTGAGGCAATCGCCTTTGTACCGCAGGAACCAATTCTGTTCCACAGAACGCTTATGGAAAATATTCGTTATGGACGTCGTGACGCGACAGACGAAGAAGTCTATGAGGCGGCAAAGAAAGCGCACTGCCATGAATTTATTGCCCAGCTTAAAGATGGATACGACACGTATGTAGGGGAGCGTGGAGTGAAGCTCTCTGGAGGTGAACGCCAGCGTGTTGCTATTGCTCGTGCAATCTTGAAGAACGCCCCAATTCTTATCCTCGATGAAGCAACTTCGAGTTTGGATTCTGAATCCGAAGCATTGATCCAAGACGCACTCCAAACACTTATGCAAGGCAAGACAGTTATTGTCATTGCCCACCGTCTTTCAACAATTATGAAGATGGACCGCATTGTTGTAATTGAACAGGGCAAGGTTGTGGCAACAGGCACGCACGAGGAGCTGCTTGAACAAAAAGGTTTGTACCAAAAACTCTGGAGCATCCAAGCAGGTGGCTTTATCCCAGACGACGGCACAGGGATTGAAGTGTCTGAGGAAGAGGAGGAGATTAAATAGCAAAATCCCCCAACCAAAAGTGGTCGGGGGATATAAAACTGTTTTCGCGTTTACGCCATCTGTCTGTTCAGAAAGAGGATCTCTTTCGGGAGCACCACCTTGCTGAGCAGAAAGCTCGCGAAGCGGAACACGCCGTAGCACAGCGCCATCAGGCTACAAACCATGATGATGCCGGTGAAGTCCAAGACAAGCACCGCGCCTGCGAGAGTAAGAGAGTCGATGAACGCGGAGTCCATCACCCAAACCATCAACCTTGCCTCAAAATACAAGACAAGGCCCACAACCAAAGCGGTTACCACAAATGCAACTTGGTTACGCACTAACGTCTCCTGATAGAGTTCAACCTGGGTATATTATACTCTTAATATAATATTTGTCAAGTACAGCAATGCGGCTTCTTTTGCGAAATAAGGCTATGTTTGTTAGACTAATCTCAAGATGGCTTCTAAAAACTACTACGATATATTGGGAATTCAGAAGAGTGCAACCAAGGACGAAATTAAAAAAGCGTTCCACAAGCTGGCACACAAACTCCACCCTGACAAAGCAAGCGGAGATGCGGACAAATTTAAAGAAGTAAGCGAAGCATACAGCGTTCTCTCTGATGAGAAGAAACGCGCAGAGTACGACTCATACGGACGCGTCTTTGGAGGAGGGGGCGGGCCAGGTGCCGGCGGTTTTAACGCAGGTGGCTTTGATTTCTCACAATTTCAAGATGCCTTCCAAGGAGGGTTTGCTGGGTTCGATTTTGGCGATATCTTTGGCGATGCATTTGGTGGAGGAGGTAGGCAGCGTCGTGGCCGCGATATCTCTATCGACCTCGAGCTTTCATTTAAAGAAAGTGTCTTTGGTACAAAGCGCACAGTGCTTCTTGCAAAAACCGCTCAGTGCGACACCTGTAAAGGTTCTGGCGCAGAACCAGGTGCAAAGATGGAGACATGTAAATACTGTAACGGTAGCGGCAAACTCCACGAAACAACAAACTCATTCTTTGGGCAGATAACAATGCAGAGCCCATGCCGCCACTGCCATGCAACCGGCAAAATTCCTGACCAGAAATGCCACACGTGCCGCGGTGAGGGCGTCTACAAGAAGCAAGAAGAGGTAGATATTGTCGTACCTCCAGGTATTGAAGGCGGCGAGATGATTCGCCTTACAGGCGCAGGCGAAGCTGTACAGGGAGGTTCGTCAGGCGATCTCTACATCAAAGTCCATGTACAAAACGATCCACGCTTTAAAAAAGATGGGCAAAACCTCGTAACAGAGCTTTCTATCAAACTCTCTGATGCGCTCTTGGGCAGTGAATATAAAATTCAATCACTCGATGGAGAAGAAAGTCTTTCAATTCCGCCTGGCGTAAATCACGGTGAGCTTTTGAAAATAAAAGGTAAGGGTGTTGCAAGTAACCAAGGCCGACGTGGTGACCTTGTCGTTCGTATCAAAATCAACTTGCCTCAAAAACTCTCTCGCACCGCAAAGGGTCTTATAGAAAAACTTAAAGAGGAGGGGATTTAATTCACTATATGGAAAACAGCAGACTGGAAACACTTTCCTTGCTTGGACTAGTTTGCGGCGTTTTTATTTTGTTGTTTTTTGTATTTGCACCATTCTTCCAAATACTTACGCTTGCAGCCATCTTGGCAATTTCTGTATATTCTCCGTATAAGAAACTCGCAAAGTTTCTAAGGGGTTCAAACACTATTGCAGCAACCAGCATAGTGCTACTTGTCCTTATATTCTGTGTCGTACCAGTTCTATTACTTGGATGGCAGGTATTTCTCCAAGCACAGAGCTTGTATATAAGCCTTCAAGGCAATCCTCAATACTTCCAGACATTGCAAAACAGTATCGTGTCGCCACTTCAGAGTGTGTTTCCTTCGTTTTCTATTAACTTAAACCAGTATGTTGGAAACGTTGTAAGTTTTGTTTCAAATAATCTTGCGGGACTCGTGACGGGCACATTTACTGTAGTGCTTCAAACATTCCTTATGCTCTTTGCATTCTTCTTCTTTCTTCGCGATGGAGAAAAACTCGTCACAACAGTGGAGAAATTAAGTCCATTTAAAGAACAGCATACGCAGGAAATCTTGCTTCGCATGAAGCAGACAACTGATTCAGTCATCAAAGGAACCGTGTATGTTTCGCTTATTCGCTGGGCGCTTATAATAATCGGTTTCTATTTCCTCGGTATTCCAAATGCTATTTTGTGGGGAACCATTGGAGGTATCGTTGCAGCGCTTCCAGCACTGGGAACAATACTTGTGTTTATCCCTGCAGTTGCATATCTCTACCTAACAGGCAGCATAGCGTTCGCGGTGGGCCTGGCATTGCTTGGAGTTTTTATCACCATCTTTACAGACAATGTTCTTACCTCGTACTTTTTTGGCAAAGGCCTCCAAGAAATGCCAGACATATTTGTGCTCTTCTCAATTCTAGGAGGTATTCTCTTTTTCGGTCCTCTAGGATTTATCCTAGGACCGCTAGTGCTTTCACTGTTCATCTCCATGCTTCATATCTACCGAGCCTTCTATCGAGCGTAAGGGCAGAGTTTTCCTTTTTCGGGTATACTGAAGCCCACATATGGCAGAGAAAAAACGCCTTCTAACAGGCCTACAATCGAGCGGGCAGCTACATATTGGAAACTATTTTGGTGCACTTAAACCATTTCTTACTACCTACGAGGAATACGAGAGCTTTTTGATGATTGCGGACTACCACGCGCTCACATCTCTTAAGGATCCCGCAGCCCTCAAACAGAACATCATCGACGTTGTGAAGGACTACATGGCAGTCGGTGTTGATCCAACCAAAGCAGTTATCTTCCAGCAGTCACGCGTACAAGAGCACACAGAACTCGCGTGGATTTTTGATTGTTTAGTTACTGTTCCATTTTTGGAACTTGGTCATGCATACAAAGACAAGGTAGCGAAGGGACTTGAGGCAAACGCAGGGTTGTTTACCTACCCAATGCTTATGGCCGCAGACATTCTTTTGTACGACACAGATGTTGTACCAGTAGGGGAAGATCAGCGTCAGCATATTGAATATGCTCGCGAAGCAGCAGCGAAGTTCAATAACGCGTATGGTCAGACATTTAAAGAGCCGCAGGAAAAAATCCAGAAAGAGATTGCCATTGTGCCCGGTACTGATGGAAAGAAAATGAGTAAAAGCTACGGCAACACCATCCCGCTCTTTGGCTCAAAAGAAGAAATCACAAAAGCGGTTATGAGCATTGTTACAGATTCTTCAGGTGAGAGACCTGAGAATGTATACGCGATACACAAACTCTTCCGCCCACAGGTAGAACATGAGGAATTGGATGCCGCATACAACAAACTCCGTGGAAGCTACAAAACTCTTAAGGAACTACTTATTGAAGATATAGAAAATGTAATTGCCCCAATGCGTGAAAAGCGAAATTCTATTTCTGACGAAGATGTCAAAAAAGTAATTGAAGAGGGCAGCGCAAAAGCAAAAGCTATCGCATCTGCAAAAATGGCAGATGTTCGAAACAAAGTTGGTGTAAGTATATAAAAAAGAATCGCCCACCGTTGAATCGGCGAGCGATTCATTGATGGGCGAAAAACAGACTAGTCTTCGCACACAGCAGGCGCTATCTCGCGAGCGAGAAGATTCGCCGGCCATATACGGATGCCTTCAGGGGCCTCCTCGCCGACACTCCGTTCACCGTTGCTCGGTGGCTCCACGAAAAAGAGCCTCGAACCCAGCAGCCGGACAACGCCGCCGATGGTGGTGCCGAACACTGGAAACGTGTATTGCTCAGGATCGGCTTTTGCCTTCTCATAAGACATAGGGTTTCCTTTTCTGTTGCAGAGGGACTAAACAAACTGTACACAACATTTAACACATGCGTCAAGTTTATATTTATGAAGAAAAATAAGAACATTTCTGGTAGAGTATGAGAAATATGCAACGAACACTTATAGGCGATTTAAGCGCGCACAAGGGTGAGGAGGTAACCATTAAGGGCTGGATTTCTGTCCGCCGTGACCAGGGCAAGATGGTCTTTTTTGATTTCCGCGACAGAAGCGGCACCGTACAAGGCGTTGTGCTTCCATCATCTGCTGCAATTGAAACTGCGAAAGAGATTCGCAACGAGTATGTTGTTTCAGTAGATGGCAAAGTAAATGCTCGTCCTGAAAAGAACGTTAATGCAAAAGTGCAAAATGGCGACATTGAACTTGAGGTAACTGGCCTTACTATCCTTGCTAAGGCAGAGCCACTTCCATTCGACATGTCAGTTGATGGCTACAACCTCGACCTAACAACAGAGCTCGACCACCGCGCGCTGACACTCCGCCACCCACGCCTCCAGGCAATCTTTAAAGTACAAGCCGTTATAATCGATTCATTCCGCGAATACATGAAGTCTCAGGACTTTATGGAATTCCAAGCTCCTGCTATTACTCCAGCCACAGCAGAAGGCGGGGCAGAGGTGTTCCAGGTGCAATATTTCGACAAGAAAGCATATCTCACTCAGTCTCCTCAGCTCTACAAGCAAATTGTGATGACTGCGTTTGAACGCGTCTTCTCTGTAAACAAAGTATTCCGCGCAGAACCATCTGCAACCACTCGCCACATCACTGAAATCGTTTCTCTCGATGCCGAAATGGCGTTTATTGAATCATGGACCGACGTTCGCGACATGTCAGAGGAAACAGTTCGCTTTGTCCTCCAGCAAGTAGAAAAGAAGTGTGCAAAAGAACTTGAAGTGTTGGGTGCAGTACTTCCTACGATGATAGAAAAGACACCGACATACTCTCTTACTGAAGCATTTGCAAAACTCGGTGTTCCAGAAGACAAAGACTTGAACCCAGAACAGGAGCGTAAGCTTTGTGAAATTGTAAAAGAAGAAACTGGTTCAGATTTCGTATATGTATACGGCTATCCGACGATGAAGAAGCCGTTCTATGTGTACCCAAACCCAGAAAACCCAGAGTTTAACGAAGGTATGGACCTCCTATGCCGTGGCGTTGAATGGCTCTCAGGCGGACGCCGCATCAACGACTACGCGCAGCTTATGAGCCACGTTGAGAAGTGGGGGATGGATCCTAAGAAGATTGAAATGTTCCTCGAAGCATTCCGTTATGGTGCACCACCCGAAGGTGGCTTTGCTCTCGGTGCAGAACGCATGACTATGCAGATCCTCGGCCTCAAAAACATCCGCGAAGCAACTCTGTTCCCTCGCGACATGAACCGCATCGACTTGCCACTTTCTGAGACTGAAGAGAAATAACATCTATATGGGAGGGAAGATTGTAGAAATTTGGAACATCATATTTCTTAAAAAATATCTTCACAAAAATATCAGTCTGAATCAGGCGTCAAAGGTTTCAGAACATACCTTAGCCTACTCAAAATACTTAATCACGCTTTCTTCAAGTGCAGTAGCGCTGACGTTTATATTGCTTCAGATTAAATCGAATATAAATAATTTTGAAGTTATAAAGGTAAGCTGGTGTTTCTTTACACTAACTATTCTAATTGGGCTCATTGTACATATATTGGAAATATTAAAAACTTTTTTTGAAGCAAACTCAGACCGATTAAAAGATAGTGTAAACAACTCCGAGCCAGGGCGAGAGATACAAATGTACGATAACATCTTAGCTGCATTAGCAATGGCGAGATATTCGTACATTGCTCTTATCCTGCAAACGGCCTCCTTCTTTGTTGGAGT
>Ga0172379_10007825_pt1 | contig 13710 bp, 6 predicted proteins | sample GrowelOW334metaG_FD_119756 | JGI IMG/M metagenome (GOLD analysis project Ga0172379, IMG submission 119756) | Groundwater microbial communities from an aquifer near a municipal landfill in Southern Ontario, Canada - Groundwater well OW334 metaG | ecosystem: Environmental > Aquatic > Deep... | reverse complement strand
GGACGCTTCCGCATGATCTGAAATACCGATGATTCCGCACATAAACCGCCTCGCCGATAAACTTAGGTTGCCTCAAAGACAAAAATTAAACCATCATAACGCGCTGCCGTGCGCGTAACGATTTTACCGGCTCCGAGCATAGTAGCTCTGAAGCGATTCAACATCAAAACCTTCTTTTAAACTGGCCTCAATACCATGTATCGCGGCTGACGCGCCCTGAATTGTCGTAATACAGGGAATATTATGCAAAATCGCCGCCGCACGGATCTTGCGCATATCAAGCTGGCTTTTTTTCCCCGATGGCGTGTTAATAACAAGATTAATCTCATTCTTACCGATGCGGGTCAAAATATTGTTATGCCCTTCACCGGTTTTATCCACAAGTGTTACAGCCACTCCGCTGCTGCGCAGAACTTTGGCAGTTCCCTTGGTGGCAAATAATTTAAAACCGAGATCATGCAGACGCTTGGCCATAAAAGAAATCGCGCGTTTATCCATCTCGTTAACACTAATAAATACGCCGCCTTTTTTGGGCAAACCCTGATTGGCCGCCATCTGACTTTTGGCATAAGCTGCGCCGAATGTGGGCGCCAGGCCCATAACCTCACCCGTAGACTTCATTTCGGGTCCGAGAATAATATCCACACCTGAAAACCTGGAGAACGGCAGAACGCATTCTTTAACGGCCACCATACCGAGATGGTCAACATCGGGCAATTTGAAATCGGTCAATTTCTCACCCGCCATGATCCGCACAGCCATTTTGGCCAGCGGCAAACCAATGGCTTTGGATACGAACGGCACGGTGCGCGAGGCCCGGGGATTGACTTCGAGAATAAAGACTTTTTCACCCTTGATCGCAAACTGAATATTCAGTAAACCAACGACTTTAAGCGCCAGCGCGATACGGCGGGTATTTTCTTTGATCTCGGCTACAATTTCCTCACTGAGCGTATGGGGCGGAAGAACGCAGGCGCTGTCACCCGAATGAATACCGGCATTTTCAATATGCTCCATGATGCCCGCCACATAAACCTGTTCACCATCGCAAACGGCATCCACATCCACTTCCATCGCATCTTCAATAAATTTATCGATCAGGATAGGATGACCGCGGGAAACATCGGTGATCTCGTCAATAAAAAACATCAGTGACTCTTCATCATACACAATGCGCATCGCGCGCCCGCCCAAGACATAGGAAGGCCTGACAAGAACAGGATAACCCACACGCAAAGCCGCGGCCACAGTTTCTTCAACAGTTGTAGCCGTCGCATTGGAAGGCTGTGTGATCTTTAGCTCGTCCATCAAAGCTGCAAACTTTTCCCTGTTCTCTGCGGTATCAATGGAATCTACGCTGGTGCCGATGATCGGCGCCCCGGCCTGCTTTAATCGACGGGCGAGATTCAGCGGAGTCTGCCCGCCGAACTGAACAATAACGCCATCGGGCTTTTCCACATCCATGATATTCATCACATCTTCAAAAGTTAACGGCTCAAAATACAAACGGTCAGATGTATCGTAATCGGTGGATACAGTCTCCGGATTGGAATTGACCATGATAGTCTCAAAACCCCGTTCCTTAAGCGCAAAAGACGCATGACAGCAACAATAATCAAACTCGATCCCCTGGCCGATGCGATTAGGGCCTCCGCCAAGGATCATGATCTTTTTGCGGTTATTGCCTTTAATTCTGGAAATCTTCTCATTCTGCAGGATCGCTTCATCCTCAGTTTCGTATGTCGAATAAAAATACGGAGTATACGCTTCGAACTCGGCCGCACAGGTATCCACCCCTTTGAACGTGGCAATAATGCCGCGTTCCTTGCGCAGCGTGCGAACAGCGGTTTCGGATACATCCATGATCTCGGCGAGCTGAGGATCGGAGAAGCCCCATTCCTTGGCTTTACGCAGGGTATTATCGGACAGTTTCTTTTGCGCCTTAAACTCAACGGTCATCTCATTCTCAAAATCCAGGAGCTGCTTGATCTGGGCCACAAACCAGATATCAATGCGCGTAATTTCAACCACCTGATCCACCGTCATCCCGCGCTGCAGGGCGTACTTGAGATAAAAGATCCGGGAAGCATTTGGCTCACGCAGGCGCTGAAACAGCTTATCCTCGTCAATATTACGGTAATCGGTTTTATTATCCAGCCCCGTATGATGAATTTCGAGCCCGCGCAGACCTTTTTGCAGGGCTTCCTTGAACGTACGGCCGATCGCCATCGTTTCACCGACAGACTTCATTTGAATACCCAGAATGTCTTTGGCTTCAGGGAATTTTTCAAAAGTAAACCGCGGGATCTTTATAACGCAATAATCGATGGCCGGTTCGAATGACGCCGGGGTTACACGGGTAATATCATTCTGGATCTCATCAAGTGAATACCCCACCGCGAGCTTGGCCGCGAATTTGGCGATCGCAAAACCGGTAGCTTTGGAGGCCAGCGCCGAAGACCGTGACACGCGCGGATTCATTTCGATCACCACCATCCGCCCGGTTAAAGGATGCACCGCAAACTGAATATTGGACCCGCCCGTTTCAACTCCGATCGCGCGGATAAGCATAAGAGACTGATCGCGCATCTGCTGATATTCACGGTCGGTCAGTGTTTGGGCCGGGGCCACGGTGATTGAATCACCCGTATGCACCCCCATCGGATCAAGATTCTCAATGGCGCATACGATCACCACATTATCTTTGTTATCGCGCATAACCTCAAGCTCGTATTCTTTCCAGCCTTCGATCGATTCCTCGATCAGGATCTCGGAAATGATACTGCTCTCAATGCCGCGCTGGGCTTTAGCATCAAACTCTTCTTTCGTGTAAACGATCGATCCCCCGGTACCACCCAGCGTAAAGCTGGAACGGATAATGCAGGGAAAACCGATCTCTTTCACAACCTCGCGCGCCTCTTCCAGCGTGTAGGCAAAAGAACTGCGCGGCAGATCAAGCCCGATGCTCTGACAAACCTTCTTGAATTCTTTGCGGTTCTCGGCCTTCTTGATAACCTCGTAATTCGCCCCGAGCATTTCAACATTATATTTCTGTAAAATACCTTTTTCCCAGAGCTCAACCGCCAGGTTCAACCCTGTCTGCCCGCCTAAAGTGGGCAAAATAGCGTCGGGTTTTTCTTTAACAATGATCTGTTCCAGAAACTCAGCATTCAAGGGTTCAATATAGGTATGCGGAGCTGTTTCCGGGTCGGTCATAATGGTGGCCGGATTGGAATTCACCAGCACAATATCATACCCTTCTTCTCTCAGCGCCTTACACGCCTGGGTGCCGGAGTAATCAAATTCACAGGCCTGGCCAATCACAATAGGGCCGGAGCCGATCAACAATATCTTTGTTATATCCGTACGTTTTGGCATTTATTTCGCGTTCTTTTCCATTAATTCAATGAATTTACCAAACAAATATTTAGCCTCATTAGGACCCGGCGCGGCCTCTGGATGATACTGCACCGAGAACAGCGGAAATTTTTTATGCCGTAAACCCTCAACGGTTTTATCGTTCAAATTAATATGGATGGCTTCAACATCATCCTTGCTGAGAGTACTGATATCCACGCAAAAACCATGATTTTGAGAAGTGATGCTGATACGTCCGGTCTCAAGATCCCGAACAGGATGATTACAGCCGTGGTGACCGAATTTGAGTTTATACGTGCGTGCGCCCAAAGCCAGGCCGATCATCTGATTACCCAGACAAATACCGAAGATCGGTTTCTTGCCGATGAGCGCCCTGACAGTGGCAATCACATTGGTAACTGCCGCAGGATCACCCGGGCCGTTAGAAAGAAAAACCCCGTCAGGATCTGACGCCAATATCTCGGTCGCCGTCATCGTTGGCGGAACCACCGTGGTCTCGATACCAAGCTTGGCCATTTCACGCAGAATATTGAGTTTAATACCGCAATCAATGGCCGTGACCTTATACTTTCTCAGACCTTCCGCTTTCCATACATAGACTTTGCGGGACGCTACTTCTTTCACCCAGTCCGCGCCTTCCATCGAAGGGATCTGAGCCAATTTGGTTTTCAGGCTGTCCTTGTCAAAATCATCAGTGGAAACAAGTCCGCGCATCGCGCCGGAAACACGCAAATGACGGGTTAAAGCACGGGTATCTATGCCTTCAATGCCGATAATATTACGTTCATCAAGATATTCGATCAGGCTTTTCTTGGCGCGGAAATTGGAATGCGTACGACAGAATTCTTTAACAATAAAACCCTTAACATGGATCTTGACCGACTCAACATCCTCGTCGTTAACGCCGTAGTTCCCGATCAGGGGATACGTCATCACCACAATCTGGCCGGCATAGGATGGATCGGTCAGCACTTCCTGATAACCGGACATGGCGGTATTAAAGACAACCTCTCCGCCAGACTCCCCATGCGTATTCAGAGACCTGCCGTAGAAACATTTGCCATCTTCGAGGTACAGGACTGCATCTTTCATGACAATATTCTTTTTTTGTGGAGTAAAATGATGGCAAAAACTTCCTAAAAACCTGCACTACTATACCATTGTTTCTTTTTCTGTCAATACGACAGGAACTTAAGCAGCGCTCAAGTCAACGCGCCAGGATGCGGTTGCGATTGGCTTGAAAAGCGGTTTCACCCAGAACACCACGGGCGAGGTCGTCCTTGTTTTTGCCGTTCTGGAAATCATATTCCACAATCGCCGCGTAACTGAGCACATTGGGGAACGCGGCATTAAGAATATCCGCATTATCCCTGGCCAGCGAATCGATCATTTTAACATAATCACCCGGTGGACGCCGGATAACAACACCGGCCTTACGGAAACGATCTATAAACTCGGAAACTGTCAGTAATTTAATCTCTTCATCCATGATCTGTGTCCAGGACCTGGCCGTCAACTCCAGAGCATTCCACAGCTCATTAATGCCGACAGTCGTTTCAGAAAGATCAGACTCGGCATTTCCGGATTGCAGAGGAAGCGTGGACTTTGCCGCCATTACATCCGCCGCCAGTTGTTTACCCTGCCGGCGACTCATCACATCCTGCTGATACGCCGCGTTTAACTCCATCCGGTGTTTCATCGCCGCGGCTTTCTGATACGCCGCATGTTCCATCAACTGCTTTTCCGTGATCGCCTGCGCCACCTGAACCTGTTGGGCTTGCATAACGGCCTTGCGCTTGGCCATGTATTCGGCATACTGCCTGATCTCGCCGTTCAATTGAGCCTGTTTCTGCACTTCCTGGTACATCTTGACTTCCTGGGCCTGTTTATAGGCTATTATCTGCTCAGCGTTTTTATATTCGGCCAGCTGTTGAACCTGTGCTTTTTGCTGCACCGCCGCCGCCTGCTGCTGCACCATCAACTGCTGAACTTGAGCCGCCGCCTGCATCCCGGCATTCTTTTGGGTCACCGCGGCTTCCATCGCCTGCTTGTAAACCGCATACTCCATTGCCGCTTTTTGCCGGGCAGCCTGCTCATACGCCGCCTTTTGCTGGTACTGTTGCTGCATCTGCGCCTGCTGATAGACGGCCACCTGCTGCGCCTGCTGCTGCGCCATCATCTGCTGCTGATACTGCTGTACCTGCTGTTCCTGCGCCTGCTTCATCATTTGCGCGCGCCGCTGCGCCACCGCTGCGGCATGAGCATCGTCGACTGTGAAGATGGATCCAAAAAACACAAGCACATAAAAAAGAACAGGTTTTTTCGATAGTTGTTTCATAAATGTGATTATAACAAACCCCGCGCAACACAATACAAAAAGATCGCCGAATCGGGTGTACGGGGTTTGACTGGTCTTTGGGGTTATGTCCACCTGCACCCAGCCGGACGTTTGTAACGGAGCACTCCGGATAACACGGCCGCGGTGATCGATCCCGCCGGTCCAGCCGGTATTCGCGGCACGCACCAGCGGACGGCCGGTTTCAACCGCCCGCAGCACAGCCATGCGCGTATGCAGTATCAGGGCTTCCGTACGGGTAAACCAACCGTCATTGAGCGTGGTCACCCACATTTCGGCCCCCTGGCGCGCCATTTGCCGGAAAAGACCAGGATACCCTTCTTCTGAACAGATCGCAACACCCGCCGTTATCCCGGGACGCTCCAAATACATAGACCCGGCCCTTTGCCCGGCCAGAAAATTATAAGGGGTTATTCCGGCGGCACGCGCCAACAGGGTTGATACACCATCCTTGGGTAAATACTCCGTAAACGGCACCAGATGACGTTTATAATACGCATTTTTCCAAAGCCCCGCCGGATCGATCAAAAGCAGGGCATTGATATCGTGCCCGTCGTCCGCCAAAAGAGCCGAACCGATCAACAGATACGCATTAAAGTTCCGGGCTACCGTCTCCATCCTGGGGCGCCAGAACGGATCACGCAGAATGTCGTCAGGAAACGCTGTTTCAGGCCAGACAATAATATCGGGATGAGCCGTCACCACGCTCTTTTTACTTAACGCCAGATGCCGGGCGGCATTATCACTATAAAGCTTTACATTGGTTTTTTCGGCATAGGAAACAGCCGGCTGGATCAAAGCCACGCGTACTGATCTTTCCACCGCAGGAGTATCCAGCGCCAGCACCAGCGCACCGGCGATCCAGACGATCAGAGGAAAAGCCAAAAGAAATAACGACGGTGGGTCCCTGAAGAAATCCGTTTTCTTGCGCTGCAGCCGAAGAAAAACAGCGGTAGCATAAAACACCATCAGCCAGCCCACTGCATACATGCCGCCGAAGCGCGCACTTTGAATAAATTCCGGAATCAGCGACTGGGAATACCCGATCCCCCAGGAAAAACCACCCAGCAATACCGTTCGCATATGTTCACTGCACACCCAGGCCGACGGAATATAAAAAAGAAAGATAACCGGTCGGGATAAAAAATTCCAGGTGGAACACACCAATACAGCAAAAACAACCCCCTGCAGCGCGAGGGCCAGAACAAACAACGCATATCCCGCCGGGGATATCCACGCCAGCCACCAAAGCAACAACCCGTACGTCAGCACCCCCCAGATCAGACCGGAAAGCAATCGCGCGCGCCAAGACTGTTTGTGAAGGACAAACAAAAAGGGAATGGCCATGAGCCATCCCCCCAGGGAAAATCCGTTAAAACCGCCACTATTCAAAAACGAAACATAATTCAACCCGGCAGAAAAGAGCAACAACAAAAAGTCTTTAACAAGAAAAATGTTTTTCATGTGCGTTCTGAATGATGGTATAACCGTTATTACACCGGGCGGACACAAGGTTCGCTCCTACGCACAAGAGAAATAATTCTCATTCCTGTAAACATCCAGCAAACAACTCAGTTCCCGACCAAAACTTTTTTATTTCCCCGCCGGAACAACTGGTTTTTCTGCCAGCGTTCTTATTTCATACGCTTTTATTGTAACCGTTTCCGGTGTCGCTATCGGTGTTGATGCCGCTATTGCTTCTACTGCTTTCGCCGCATCTTTAACCGCATTCGCTGTTGCCGCATCCTCGCTCTGCTGCTTGGCTCTCTGAATCAGCGTGGCTAGAAGGATCGCGCTGCGTTTAACCCCGTCCTCATCACGCCGGGCATTGAAGATCTCCACACTACGCCGGGCTGCCACGATCGCGGGCAGGCTCTGTTCAGCTCCTTCATACGCTATCGCCAGCAGATAATAGGCCAGCCCGTTTTCAGGAAACTGACGAACTGCTGTTGAAAGCACCGCAATAGCCTGGGGATATTGCTTGAGGTGCACAAACGTTTCGCTTAACATGAAATACGCTTCGAAGTCATCGGGCGCCGTTTTAATAGCTGCCGCAAAATTCCCGACCGCATTCTTTACATCACCCTGTTTCAGATACACCGTACCTTCAACCAGGAATTTACGCGCAACGGGGTTTTTATCTTCCGGCTTCTGAACCGCTTCTTCTTTCTTGGCACAACCTGTTAAAATCACTCCCACTGCCAGAAACGCGACCATTAATCTTCTCATTCTCACACCCTCTCTTTGGCAAATCGTTGCAAAGCTCCCTGTGCCCCTGTTGATAGCGTTTATTCGCCGGTGCTGACAAATCAGCACCCTACACTCAAATGACAGCGCGTGGAAACGTCACTAAAACTTGCAGCTTTTTACTGTGCCAGATACTGATGCACGCCTTCGGCTGCGGTGCGACCCTCATTGATTGCCCACACCACCAGAGACTGGCCGCGCGTCATATCACCGGCGGTAAAAACACCGGAGACCGACGTCATCTTATGCGCATCCGCTTTCACATTCCCGCGCGGATCAAGCTCAACACCAAGCTTCTCAATCAAACCGCCCTTGACAGGGCCTAAAAAACCGAGTGCCAGAAAGACGAGATCACATTCCACCTCAAATTCAGAACCCGGAACTTCCTTCATCACCGGCCGGCCGTTGGCATCTTTCGTTAACCAGTCCAAACGCACCGCATGAAGCTTTTTAACATTACCATTGGCATCACCGGAAAAACTTTTGGTCAGAATGCTGTAATCCCTGCCGCAGCCTTCCTCATGCGAGGTAGACGTACGTTGAATAAAAGCCCAGTGCGGCCAGGGATTGTCCCCCGCGCGCTCTGCCGGCGGCTTGGGAAGCAATTCATACTGCTGTACGGAAACTGCCCCGAGACGGTTGGATGTTCCCACGCAATCAGAGCCGGTGTCTCCACCACCAAGCACCAGAACTTTCTTGCCCTTCACCGCAATTAGCGCATTGGCATCAACAGCCGTCCCCATCAACAGCCGTGTTTTCTGAGTCAAATACTCCATGGCAAAATGAATGCCTTTAAATTCACGCCCCGGAATTGCAATATCCCGCGGATACTCCGCGCCGCCGCACAAAACCAGTGCGTCATACTGTTTGCGCAGGGCATTCGGTTCCACATCATGCCCGACATTAACACCCGTTCTAAAAAGCACGCCTTCTTCTTCCATCTGCCTGACACGTCGGGCTACCACCGTTTTTTCAAGTTTGAAATTCGGGATACCCAGTGTCAGCAAACCACCGACCGCTTCATTCTTTTCATAAACAGTAACTTTATGGCCTTTTTTGTTCAACTGATCCGCACAGGCTAAACCCGCCGGACCTCCGCCGATCACAGCCACTTTTCTGCCGGTGCGCGATTTAGGCGGCTGCGGAATGATCCAGCCTTCCTGATAGCCCCGCTCAACGATCGCCAGCTCAATATTCTTAATGGTAACAGCGGGATTATTGATCGCCAGAGTACACGAATTTTCACACGGCGCCGGACACACCCGCCCGGTAAATTCAGGAAAATTATTCGTTTTATGAAGGCGCGCCAAAGCATCTTTCCACGCCCCCTTGTTGACCAGATCATTCCAGGAAGGAATGATGTTGCCGATCGGGCAGCCCCACTGGCAGAACGGCACTCCGCAATCCATGCAACGGCCGCCCTGTTCTTTAAGCCCTTTTTCGTCCGGAAGTTTTATGAATTCCTTCCAGTGAGTCAGACGGCTTTCGACAGGCTCTTTCATGTATTCTTAGCGCTTGTATTTTAGAAATCCTTTAACTTCACCCATAATTTTTTCTCAAGCCCCCTCCCCTGGCCCCTCCCGCATGGGAAGGGGTATATTACTCACGAATCACCCGCTCTGCGATTCTATCCAACCATTTTTCATAAAAATTATGCCGTCATCACTAATGCCTGTAAAAACGGTAATACCAAAAATTATTATCGTTGATTTGCCGGTGCCGATAAAGCGGCACCCTGCGCAACATTACTTTACTGCTGCGAACTTCTGCGCTTCTTCTACCGCTTTGCGAAAATCGCGCGGGTATACTTTAACGAACTGCGGCAGAACATTATCCCAGTTATCCAGGATACTCTTCGCCACTGCACTGCCCGTGTAACGCAAATGCGTTTCGATCATACCTTTGAGCTCAGCCATATCCTGCGCTTCCTTAACAGGAAAAAGGTCAACCATACCCATATTGCAGCGCCGTGAGAACTTGGCATCCACATCACGCACATACGCAATACCGCCCGACATACCGGCCGCAAAGTTGCGGCCGGTAGCCCCCAGCACAACCACACGCCCGCCGGTCATATACTCGCACCCGTGATCGCCAACACCCTCAACGACCGCTAAACCACCGGAGTTACGCACGCAAAAGCGTTCCCCCGCGATCCCGCGAAAATACGCCTCCCCGCAGATAGCCCCGTACAGCACAACATTACCGACAAGAATATTTTCCTGCGGGACAAACGACGCTTTCTTTGACGGATACACGATCAGACGGCCGCCGGATAACCCCTTGCCCACATAATCATTCGCATCCCCTTCCAGTTCCAGCGTGACACCCCTGGACAGAAAAGCGCCAAAACTCTGCCCGGCCGAACCGGTGAATTTCCCGTGAATCGTCCCCTCCGGGAGACCGGCCATACCATGCCGGCGTGCTATTTCAGAACTCAGCATTGTCCCAACCGTGCGATTGGTATTCTGAACTTCCATGGCAAAGGTTACCGGTATTTTCTGCTCGATCGCGCCCTGACACTGCGCTATGATCGCATTATCCAGCGCTTTTTCCAGGCCATGCTCCTGCTTGAGGCAATGATAGATCGGCGTATCTTTCGGAACATCCGCCCGGTGTAAAATATTCGTAAGGTCGATCCCCTTCAATTTCCAGTGATGAATAACATTCCTCGGTTCCAGCAGATCCACGCGGCCGATCATGTCATTGAATTTTCGCACGCCCAGGGACGCCATAATCTCCCGAACTTCTTCGGCGAGGAATGTAAAGAAATTCACCACATACTCCGGCTGCCCCCGGAAATTCGCGCGCAAAAGCGGATCCTGGGTGGCTATCCCCACCGAACAGGCATCCAGATGGCATTTGCGGAGCATGATGCAACCCAGTGTTACAAGGGCAATGGTAGAAAACCCGAATTCATCCGCACCGAGCATCGCCGTTATAACAACATCGCGCCCGGTCTTCAACTGACCGTCGGCCTGCATGCGGATACGCCCGCGCAGGTCGTTCATCACCAGCACCTGCTGGGCTTCTGCCAGCCCAAGCTCCATCGGTAAACCGGCATGCTTGATGGAAGTCTGCGGAGAAGCACCCGTGCCGCCGTCATAACCGGAAATAAGCACATGATCAGACTTGCCTTTCGATACTCCCGCCGCCACTGTGCCAACACCGATCTCGGAAACAAGCTTCACGCTCACATCCGCCCGCGAATTCGCGTTCTTCAGGTCATGGATCAGCTGAGCAAGATCTTCGATCGAATAAATATCATGATGCGGCGGCGGTGAAATAAGCTGAACGCCCGCCGTAGTGCCGCGTGTTTTCGCGATCTCTTTGGTAACCTTATGGCCGGGAAGCTGACCGCCCTCGCCGGGCTTGGCACCCTGGGCCATCTTGATCTGCATCTGGTCGGAATTCACCAGGTATTCAATGTTGACGCCAAACCGTCCCTGCGCCACCTGCTTGATACGGCTGCGCCGGGAATCCCCGTTGGAATCTTTGGTGAAACGATCAGGATTTTCGCCGCCTTCACCCGTATTGGAAAAACCCCCCAGGCGGTTCATCGCAATAGCCAGCGTTTCATGCGCTTCCCTGGAAATGGAACCATAACTCATCGCACCCGTGGCAAAACGTTTGACAATCTCACTGGCCGGTTCAACCTCGGCCAAAGGCACCGGATTACCTTTTTTAAACTGCATCAGGCCGCGGATATTCGCGATCGTCTGGTCGGCTTCATTGACTGTCTTTGTGAACTTTTTGAACAATTGAAAATCGTTCACCCGCACCGCCTGCTGAAGCAAGCTGATCACTTCGGGATTGATCTGATGAAACTCGCCATCTGTACGCCAGTGATACCAGCCGCCTTCATCCAGCAGATTATCAGTCTGGGGTAATTCAGGATAACCCTGAGCATGCCGGCGTAATGTTTCCTCGGCAACCGTGAGAATATCAATGCCGCCGATGCGCGAAGGCGTAGCCGTAAAATATTTCTCGATCAACGCTTCCCCTAAACCCACCGCTTCAAAGATCTGCGCGCCGCAGTAAGATTGAATGGTAGAGATCCCCATTTTCGAAATAACCTTGAACAAGCCCTTACGGGTAGACTTGATGTAATTCTTCTCGGCATGATGAACATCGAGCCCCGTGCCTTTGTAGTTCCCCTTGTTAATTTCATTCTCGATCGTCTCAAACGCCAAATACGGATTGACTGCATTAGCGCCGTAGCCGATGAGTACCGCAAAGTGATGCATCTCCCGCGCTTCACCGGTCTCAACAACGATCGACACTTTCGTGCGCGTTCCGGTGCGGATCAGATGATGATGCAGGCAGGCACAAGCGAGTAAAGACGGGATCGCCACATTTTTTTCGTTCATGGAGCGGTCTGAAAGGATCAGGATATTGACCCCCTCCGCGAGGGCTTTATCCGTGCGCTGGCACAATTCAGTCAACGCCTTTTCCAGGCCGGAAGCTCTGTCAGCCCGTTTGAACACGACAGGAAAGGTGGCCGCTTTAAGCCCGTGCACATTCACATGCGCGATCTTTTCCAGCTCTTCATTATCGATCACCGGACGCGGCAGCCTGAGACGGCGCGCATGCCGGGGAGTTTCAGTCAGAATATTGCATTCCGGCCCGAGATACACATTCTCCGCCATCACGATCTCTTCACGGATCGCATCCACCGGCGGATTGGTAACCTGGGCAAACAACTGTTTGAAATAATTGAACAGGAGCTGCGGCCGGCCCGACAATACCGCCACCGGATTATCCGCGCCCATTGATCCCGTCGCCTCTTCGGCCACTTCCACCATGGGTTTTAAGACGATCTTGATGTCTTCCTGGGTATACCCAAACGCACGTTGACGCTCAACGAGCGTTTTTTCATTCAAACCCTGCGGTTTCTTCGGCAGAGCCAACGTCCTGATATCAACAATATTATCCTTAAGCCATTCCCCGTAAGGTTTACGCCGGGCATAGGTTTCCTTGATCTCTTTATCGTCAATAATACGGCCTTCAACGGTATCGATCAAAAACATCTTCCCCGGTTCCAGGCGCCACTTCCTGGCCACGCGTTCCGGCTCGATCGGCAGCACACCGGTTTCCGAAGCCACAATGACCAGACCATCTTTCGTAAGGGTATAGCGCGACGGGCGCAGGCCATTGCGGTCCAGCAGGGCGCCGATATAACGGCCGTCCGTAAAGCAAATACACGCCGGGCCGTCCCAGGGTTCCATCATGGTGGCATGATATTCGTAAAAAGCTTTCTTCTCTTCGGACATTTCTTCATTACCCAGCCACGCTTCAGGCACCATCATCATCATCGCATGCGGCAAAGGCCGGCCGGCGAGAATCAACAATTCCAGCGCATTGTCGAAACAGGCGCTGTCACTGCCGCCCGGTTCAACCACCGGATGGATCTTGGCGATGTCCGCACCAAACGCTTCCGAGATAAACTGTTTTTCCCTGGCTTTCATCCAGTTCACATTGCCGCGCAAGGTATTGATCTCGCCGTTATGCGCAATGAAACGATAGGGATGCGCCAGCCCCCACGTTGGAAAAGTATTGGTACTATAACGGGAATGCACCAGCGCCAGCGCCGACACCATGTCCGGATCAGCCAGGTCTTTAAAGAAAGTATCCACCTGCTCGGCCATTAGCTGGCCTTTGTAAACAATCGTTTTGGATGAAAGTGAACACACGTAGAAATAACTTCTCTGATTGATCGGGGAACTGTT
>Ga0172379_10007824_pt1 | contig 13712 bp, 10 predicted proteins | sample GrowelOW334metaG_FD_119756 | JGI IMG/M metagenome (GOLD analysis project Ga0172379, IMG submission 119756) | Groundwater microbial communities from an aquifer near a municipal landfill in Southern Ontario, Canada - Groundwater well OW334 metaG | ecosystem: Environmental > Aquatic > Deep... | reverse complement strand
TTTACCTTATTCCCTGAGCACTTTTTACAGATTTTATTTTGCATATATAAAAAATTAGCAGATAAAACAGTTACCTACTAATGTTTCATGGTGTTTTAGCCACCCCTTTTATTTAATTATGCCGAAAAAGATGAGATTGATAATAACGGAAAGTATAGAAGCAAAAGCCAAAAAAATCTGAATTACCTTTGACGATATATATGATTTCATCAAAATGAATCGAAGTAGCTGATTTGAGGAGTTATGTTCTCCAGTGTACAATACGATAGCCTACAAATGATATATCAATCGCCATCAGAGAATGCTTATTTTTGTCATAGTAGACAAGGGAGTAGTATATCCTGTATATATTTGAGATAAAAATGATCCGATAGCTAAAAATATTACCGTACAGGCAGTAAGAAAGAATTCCATAAAGCGAGAAGAAGATATAAAGTCAGACATAAGGAATCATAAAATCAAAATAAGACACTTTTAATTTAGGCTTGCAAATTTAAACAATATTGTTATACAATGTATAACATTTACCTTCTAAGGAGAAATATGACCACTACGCAATTAAACATAAGAGTTCCGCTTCTCATCAAGGAAAGAGCAAAGAAAAAGGCAGAAGAACTTGGCACCAATATAAATTTTTTGGTAAAACTCTTTTTATCATCATTTTTAAAAAATGATTCCGTAGAAATAAAGCATAAGGTAGATCTTGAGAAAGTATTTGACCAGTGATTCATAGAGTATTTTACAAGCAAACAATGAAAACAAGGTGTTAGAGAGATAAATAGCATGCTGGAAGAGATTGTCAAAGAAGAAGATAAGTACTTGGTGTAAAATTAAACCCATTCAAAACCCGCCTCTCACCATTCCAAAAATCACAAACAACGCCAATAAGTCGCTTCAATAGTAGTCAGCTTCATTTCTTGTTGAAATCTGACCACTTTTGTCTATATCCTTGAAACAGTTTTAGTTTCTTATTGGCATACTTATGAAAAAACTAATCAAGTATCTCCCTACTATCAAATTCAACAAATACGTATACGCAGGTATCGTAGTATTCTTTCTATTGTTGCTTCTGGGGATAAAGATCCAGAAAGATGGAGGAATCAAACTAGGCAACAATTTACTACTCTTGTCCGATTACAATATGTCTGTAGATCTTACAGGGGAAAATAAGGCTACATACGAAGCAGAGGTCAAAAAATATGATGAGCTTATCGCTGCATTTGCTCTGGGAACAGGAAAAGATGCCGGCAATCGAACGCAAACAGAATTGGAACGATTTCTCAAAAAAGCAGAAAACCTAGCCATGCTAGGAGAAAACAATCAAGCAATCAAAACATTGAATGGAGCGTTCGCATACTATCCAGAGTCTCCATGGCTTATGGATATGCTGGCAAATATTTACGCTAAGGCAGAAGCATATCAACGCGCGCTTGATCTCTATACAAAACTTACTGAAATAATTCCAGACAGTAAAATGGTATATGCTAAGCCTATTATCTTGATGCACATCGGACTCGGAAACGAAGACACTGCAGGCAAGCTCTACATCGACTACATCAAGAACGGATGAGCTAAAGATCTAGAACTCATCAATCAGATCAGAGCGCTTAGAGGACTAGATCCAATGAAAGAATAAAAAAATAGTGAACTGGGTTAACTGAGTCAACTGAGCGCTAAGTTTTACTCGTTTCGCTAAGTTTTACTCGTTTCGCTAAGTTTTACTCGTTTCACTAAGTTCACTCTATGCCAAAAATCCCTGAAATAGTAGCCCCTGGTGGTTCACACAACAAAGCCATTGTCGCAGCAAAATACTGAGCAGAAGCCGTCTATGTAGGTGTACCATTCACCTCGCTCAGGATGAGACAAAACAAGATTCATACCTTCGATGAATTGCAAAAAACCATCGATAATATTCATTCCTTCGGCTCCAAAGCCTATTTGACTATGAATATTTTTCCAAGAAATCAAGATATCCACATATTTGAATCTGTCGTAGAACAAGTAGCCAAACTGGGCGCTGACGGAATTATTTTTTCCGATCCAGGAACATACAGAATTATAAGAAAATATATGCCAGATACGCCATTACATCTCAGTACGCAAACCTCGACACTCAACTACGAATCCGTTCAGTTTCGATATGACTTAGGCATCAGAAGGGTAGTGCTTGCAAGGGAATTATCGATAGAAGAAATCAAAGAGATCAAAGAGAAAGTACCAGACATGGAACTCGAAGTCTTCGTGCATGGAGCGATGTGTATGTCTTATTCTGGACGTTGTTTGCTCGGCGATTACATGAACGGCAGACCAGGCAACAAGGGTGAATGTTCGCATGCGTGCAGATTCAAATACAAGCTTCGACTTGAAGAAGAACGCAGACCAGGAAAGCTTTTTCAACTCGAAAATGACGGCGACGGAAGTCATATTTTATCGTCCAAAGACCTCTGTACCATTGACAGATTGGCGGAGATTCTTCCTTATGTAGACGCGTTCAAGATAGAAGGAAGAAGCAAATCAGAATTCTACGTCGGCGCGGTAGTGAAGGCCTACAAACATGTCCGTGACTGCATTCTAGCGTGAAAAAAACCAGATGAAGATATTCAAAACTTAGTTAATGTGATCCCTCATAGGCAATATCGAGATGGTTTTCTCTTCAACAAATTAGCTGACTTCCCTGAAACCGAAGGTGAATTTGGCCCCCTTGACAAAGGGGGAAGCTGAGCCGAGGCGAAGCAAGGGGATTTGTTAGACACAGTCACCTCCACCACACTCACTTCCGCCGGCCCACTCTTCAACCGCAATTACTTCGGCGTGTTTACTGATCAATTCATTGAAAACAACAGCAAACAATATTTCCAAATCGAGCCCAAAGAAGTAGTGCAAAGAGGTATGAAACTCAAATATTTTTCACCAGAAATGATGGGAACCTTAGAAATTCTCGACATCGTCGATGCCAAAGGAAAGGCTCTGGATAAGGCCACATGCAATACCTGACAAGTCTATGTGTTGACGGATGTCGAGCTCAAAGGACGAGAAATTTTATACGAATAATGTGAAACGGATAACGGATAACGCGTTTGCCGTTTATCATTCACCGTTTTACCTTTTGTGTATTTTTCATGGAAAAAACCCTCAACTTCGGCAAGATCAGACGAATTCACCTCTCTTCGCCGACCAAAGAAGAGATCAACAAACTGATCAGAAAGTACGATTTCCACGAATTGATCGAAGAAGATCTGATCGAACTTTCCACACAAGAAAAAATCGATGTCTACGAGGACTATATTTTTATCGTCCTCAATTTCCCCAAATATAATGCCGACACCAAAAAATATATGCTCAATGAATTCAGTATCATCCTAGGAAAAGGCGTAGTCGTGACCATGACGAGATTTGAAACCAACCACATCCAAAAAATCATCGAAGACTATCAAAAAGAACTCGAAGAAAGAGAAAAGGACGAGAATTTCAAAATTTCTACCTACTATATTCTCTACAAAATCATCGACACCATGTACGACAAAACTTTTGATGTTCTCAATAAGTCCTCTAGAGATGTGACGCTTTTAGAAGAGCAAATCTTCGGCCCCAAGACACTAGAAAAAAAATTATTAGAAAATCTGATGATCAAAAAACGTAATATTGCTTTTCTCAGACATGCCTTTCTTCCGCATAGAGATATCCTTGTCGACCTTCAAAACATTATCCCAAAGTTTTACAAAGAAGATTTGGACGTATATTTTGAAGACCTTTCTTCCAAATTGGACAAGATCTTGAACAATATTTCCATCAGTTTTGAAAACATAGAATCCGTCTCAGAGACCTACAATTCGCTCATGACTATCAAGACCAACTCCATGATTAGCGTGCTGACCATATTTTCTGCTGTTACCTGAGTGTTGACCTTGATTAGTGGAATTTATGGGATGAATATCCTCCTTCCGGGACAAAATAAGGGATATTTTTTCTTGGTCGTGATGTGAATAATGTTTATTATTTCCGTAGCGATGCTTCTTTTTTTTAGAAGAAAAAAACGAATCTAAAAAATGAATAGTTAACAGTGAATAGTTAACAGTTTGTTTGCGGGTCATTTTTTCGTTGTTAGTTATTAGTTGTTAACTGTTAGTTGTTGGTTCTTCACTGCAAGACATGAAACCTTCTCAATAATCCGATAGCCGCAATTACAAAGATAGTGATTCCTACCAAGATAAAAGAGGCTTCGATGCCAAATAGTGTCGAAGCGGCGCCAAACAGTAAAATTCCGACCACTTCTCACAGCTTTGAAACAAACTCTCCGACTCCAGAAATAGTTCCCTCGTCTTTGGGACTGGTACAGTCAGAAATATAGGCGGAAATCACAGGACGCATCAATGATAAGCCCAAAGATATAGCAAAAGTGATTGTCATAATACTCCAAAAACCCTCATTATATCCCAACAGCATATACAAGAATGAAATAAATAAGAGCGCGAAAAACAAGAATTTCCTTTTGCTTGTTTTGTCTGCTATATTTCCTGTAAAAAAATCTATCAGATAGGGTACTCTCATCACAGCAAACACAATTGCGACCTCAGGTAGGCTCAAATTATTTGCTAGAGAGACAATCGGCACAAAAATAAATCCTATGTAGTTTAGAAGGTTAAAAAGGAATTCAAATCCAAGCGCATAGTACATTCTGACTGGATAATTTTTGAGTGTCAGCACTACTTTTTTGATAGACTGCAAAGAAAACACTTCCACAAAAAATTTATGTATAAAGGTGTCTTTGTCTAGAAATTCTCTAATTTTCTTTTTGCTCAGGCTAGGAAGTTGCTTGTCCGTAAAGAACGAAATCACCGCAAAAAGCGAGATGAACAAAAAGAGATAAGGGAGCTGGATGTGATCTATAAGCACGGCAGCAATCAATGCGCCTATGATATAGGCGAGATTTGCGCTCGAAAAGAACAATCCAAAGGCAGACCCTCTCGTGTGTTTTTTGCTATGTTTGCGGATAAATGCCTGATAAGTAGTCAACAAAGACGCTGTAGCAAAACCATTCAAAATAACGGCAACGACAAGTACAGGAAGTGATGTTGTAACGCCAGCAACAAAGTACAGTAGTCAGGTGAATACATATGCTCCTTTACTCAAAAATAACACGGACTTGATATTTGCATGATCATCTACTTCTCCGATAGGAATAGAAAAAATCATTTTACCTAGCGACAAGATAGCTCCGATTATCGACACCCAAAAGACATTGTCGACGATGCTTTTGATGTAAAGAGAAAAAAAAGTATCAGCACCAAGTCCCCATCCCAACAAAAAAATAAATAAAGAGAAAGAAACGATCCTTGCCGATATAGGGATTGAAAAAAATTCTTTTTGAATTACACGAAAAATTCAATTATAGTGTGGCGTCTCGAGATTGGGGGCCTGAGGATTTGTGGGAAGTACTGGCGACATAGAAAATCAGTAAAATCAGTAAAATGAGTAAAATGAGTAAACTGAGTAAAACTTAGCGCTCAGTTCACCAAGTTCACTAAGTTGACTCAGTTCACCAAGTTCACTAAGTTGACTCAGTTCACCAAGTTCACTAAGTTGACTCAGTTCACCAAGTTCACTAAGTTCACCAAGTTCACTAAGTTGACTCAGTTCGTTTATTTACTCTTCTTGTACATAGTTCTTTGAAGTTTGACCCTTACCCGTCCCGAAATTGGAGCCTGGACCATTTCAGATCCGCCTGCGGGTGTTTTAATATATCTGTAGCCATCTGGATCGATTCTTATTTGAGTTTCCCAGCAAATTTTTCTTCCTCTGAGAAATCGGTTGTATTCGTGTCACTTGGAATTAGTCTTTCCTCCGACAATACCAAGCTCTTTTGCTTCTTCTAGCGTCAGTTTTCTTTTTGGATATTCAAATCTCTTAGCTCCCTTGGTTCTGGCAGCCTGTTTTGCTTGTTGAGATTTTTTCTTCGCTATTCCTTGTTTGTTGGTTCTAGAAGCCATAAAATAATTAACAGTTAACAGTTAAAAGTGAACAGAGCAGGGACATTATTAATTAGTTATTCACTGTTCATTATTAGTTGTTAGTTGAAATGGAGCCTGAAATCCCGAAACTTCGGGACGACCTTACCCCTGCCATGGTCCCGAAACTTCGGGGTACCGACTGAATCTAAAAGCCGCAGAATTAACTTATTTTTTTCGTTCTCGGTTTCCAGCCATTATTTGTTCTATAACTCTTTTGCTTTTCATCTTTTTTATAAACAATTCCCGATAACGAGCATCCTCAATGGTATCAAATTTTTTTGAAAAAACCAATATAGGTTCTTTATTTTTTGTGGTATAGGTAGATCAAGACAAATGAAACTCCATCCTTATATCTATATTTTTAGTGCTTCATGTATAATATCTGCCATTATTCATTAGCAGAATATAAAGGTAACCCATAAAAATACGACAATATAAATTAGCCACGAACCGGGATCGAACCGGCGACCTCACCCTTACCATGGGTGCACTCTACCTACTGAGCTATCGCGGCAAAACACATTAAAACTTCACCCTTACCATGACCCCGACGCTTCGGGGTACCTACTGAGTCCCGAAACTTCGGGACGGCATTCAACGCTTCACAATCTATATTTTCGCACGAGGTTTTCAACCCCAAATCACACCTCGACATCACGCTGACACATCTAGACACAAAGACTTGCATTGTGTAAAAAAATACCTAAAACTACTTAAAATAACAAGTAAAGTACTTATTTATATTTTTACTTAAAAGAAAATGAATATGTATGTAAAAATGTTTTGTACTATGGCATGACTAGCGTCTTTTGTGATGCTATCTCCAGTAATGGCAGAAAATGTCTGTGATGGTATGGATATCTTTGGAATGAAGTGCTGTATAGAAAAAGCAATAGAGACTCCACAAGATCTGACATTGCATGATGCGACAATATACACTTTCCAAAGTGGTGCAATATATCAAAACATAGCATCAGGCAACATACAAATGAACAAAGAATTTCATAATTTCTGGTATTTTGAAATGCTTGAGAGAAGGGGATATACAAGCCTCAATTTTCTTGATGATTTTTCGATCAATGGAGAAAGATATACCGTAGCGCTTGGACAAAAATGTAATCACCCAGAAGTCAGAATAAACGGAAAGCAATATCGAAACGATCTCGGAATCTTCGACATCAAATCCGACAATCAGTATCTCAGGCTCTACTATCGTGAAAATGGAAACCTCAACGCTATGAGATGTACACCAAAGGTAGTTGAAAGTGAAACGTTAAAAGTTGAAAGTACAGGAAATGCGGAAACAATCGCTCAAGAGACAATAACTTCCACTACACCAAACACAGACAGCACGCCAGTTATCAATCCAGAAGAAGTTATTGCACAATCTACACCTTCAAATATCGTCCCTATCACCCTCGACAATGTAAAAACATACCAATACCTCAATCAGACAAATCTTTACGAATTGGTCAAACAACGAGGTTTGGACCGGAACACAGACAGAAAAGCCTTGGCTGAACAAGCAGGACTAGATCCAGATACCTACAAAGGAACTAAAGCACAGAATCTGATCATAAGAGCGTATTTGATGAACAAAATCTCCGTAAACATCCAAGCAACGAATACTCCTGACATCACACTTCCAGCAGAAAGATTTGCACGCGTACAAAACATAGCACTCTGGAGAATTGTAGGACTTCGAAATTATTCATGGAAACAAGATAGAGTAAGCATCGCCAAAGAATATGGTTACCAACCACAGAAATATTTCGGTACAAGAACCCAAAACATCAACATCAGAAACTGGTTACTCGAAAAAATTAAAATACAGTAAAATCAGTAAAATGAGTAAACTGAGTAAAACTTAGCGCTCAGTTCACTAAGTTCACTAAGTTCACCAAGTTCACTGATATTATATCACATTTCAACAATAACGGTAGTCAAACTAACACAAATTTCTCTCAAAAGTTTACAAATGATACTCCCTCGGGTATAATAGGTATATAGGTCTTCACATTCCCTACAACGAAGAGCCTAGGAATATCTTTTAATTTAAGCCGGGAAAATGGCAATTTATAGCACTGCCGCACGTAGTATCGAAAACACATCAAACAACAGATTCTCGAATAGAGAGAATGTGATAGATATTGGCAAAGATGAAAAATTAAAGCTTCAATTGCAGACCAAGGCCATGCTTGATCAAGTCAAGAATGATGCTGCTGCCAAATCATTTTTCGAAAACAAACAAAAAGAATTGGAGGCAGTAGAATCAGAAAATAAACAAGAATACGATCAAAAATTACAAAACCTAAAAACGCAAATAATTGCGGAATATGCTAAACTAAAGAACGTAAAATCTTTAAGCGACATACAAAAAGAAATAGACAATAAATTAAATATGCTAAACGATAAGTTTACGGACATGGATATGTTGGCAGAAAAACATTTTGATACACGAGTATTGTCAAATACATGAAAATATAAAACAGAAGATGAATTAGAGCAGGCGTTCAATGGCGATTTTTTGCCTTCTTTGGGTGCATTATTGCGTTTATCAAATGATGAAAATCTTAAAACTATACTCAAAAATTATCAATTTGAACTCATGGACGTAAAAGATGCCCTCTTTAATGGTTCTTCAGAATTTACAGAAGACACTCCCAAAAAACAAGAATACAACATAGATCGAAAAATAGAGAACCACAAAACGCAAGAAAGTTCGCCTACAACGTACTATAATTTATCTAATTTGTCGAATAAAGAAAAAAAACAAATTGTCGATACGTACGAATCATCTCGCAGAGACAAAAAGAACGCATTTAAGGGTATTTTGAAAGAAGAAGTGAGTGAGAGCAGGTTGCTCAGACAGCTTGGTGGAAGAATCAACAAGGAAGATTTTGTAAAACTTGCGGATGATATACTCAGTGATGCAAAAATCACAGCCCTTTTAAATGATGAAAACAAGGACGAAAAAGAGTTTAAAAAAGAGTTCAAAAACATTTTCAAACAAAATTTTATCGACACAGGAAGATATAATAAAAAATGACGAGATCTTTTGCAACGAAATGAAAATAATATCATTGCAAAGCTTTTCTTACAAGCAAGAAAAGATGATCCTCAAAATATCAAGCAAGAGCTAGAAAGAATGGCAAATGCGGCAGATCGAGGAGTAGAATACACTGAAGAACGAAATGCAGAGTATCTTGTACAAAAAATCGAAGCAAAATATGTATTTCAATTCCTTGCTGATTTCAATAGCGATGGAAAGGTAGATGGCGAGCCGGATGGTGATCGTGGATCGCTTACTGGATTGGCGATGGAAAACATTTTCAAGCATTATGCCGATACGCAGACTGATCCAGAAAATAAAAATCGCAATATCATAATTGATGGACCTCGTACATCTATACTTATCGAAAATATCTTGAAATGAGTTAGAGATCAGCAACCAAATGGTTCTAGTTTGACAGATAGTATCACCTATTTTTTGGAAGGTGGGGAAGTGACTACATCAGATGGAACAAAAGTAAAAGTAGAAAAGCCAGCGGTGACGATGGAAAACTTCCATAATTTTATGAAGGGAGAGTCTAGTTCATTCGGAGAGTGATGGGATCAAATAGTTATTACGCCTGCAAGCAAAGACATCAAAGCATATTTAGCAAGACGTGGACAAGATGTAAATGCCTCACGAGGAGCAGAAACATTATTTACTGACAAAAAAGCTTTGCAGAGCAAGATTGCGAGCTTGGCAAAAAATTATACATCATCAACAGAGGCAGGAATAAATTCTCCATACAATTCCATCAGATACAAAAAAGAATTGAATGATCAGATCAATAATCTCAAGGACAAAGACGGCAATCCATACCGAACAAAAGTAGAAGCAGCAATCCAGGGAGAAAACAAAGCAGAAAAAATGAAGCAGATGAAGGAGGACGGGGTAGGCAAAATATTCTTTTTTGTAGCTAAGTTGACTTCATACATTTATGCAAATCTTTCTGACTATCCAGAAATGCGAGCAGCAGCATTTGCAAATGCAGCAGGTCAATTGGAATTTAGGGCCTTGATGAAAGAAAGTGATCCAGAAAAAGTAAAATCAAATATTGGAAATTACTTGTTGAACAATCTAAGTCTCTCTATAGCAGAAACAGGAAATCTTCTTTCTCCAGTGATAGGATTAAAAATCTGGGAAAATAAAAATCCCCTAACCGAAAAAGCAGGCGGACGTATCAACAAAAAAAGAGGAAATATTGGAACTTCAGGACTGATCAATTTATACGATCTTTCTCAGTCAGGGCTTGAAATACATCTCTGAGGAGAGTATGTCCGACAGACCAACAAAAACAAAACGACTGATTTTGCAAGTCCAGATGCTGTGGCATGGAAGGGCTTTGGTGTCGAATGAGGAATCGGAATCCATCTGACAAAATTAAATATTTCTCCTTATATAGGTATCTTTAGAGAAAAAGATTTTGTTTTGGGTATTGAGCAAAAAGCAGGATCATACGAACGTATGATGCAAAATATTTTACCAAACACCTATACTGACATCGGTTCATACCAATCACAGGCAGAAAAAAATCTAGACAATATATCAGGTCTATCTTCAAAAAACAAGGACTTTCTCAAAGACGAAATAAATGCATGTATCGTAGAACTCAAAGCATGTGGAGTGCGAGATAAGGATTCTGGACTAGGGAATCACAAAGTCATTACAATGCTCAAAGATGCATATATCCAAGGCAACAAAGAAAATATCAGCGAAGAAGCAGGAGGAAAACTCGATCGTAAAATCAAGCTGACAAAATACGGAGTCAGATTTAATCTTCTTGGTTTGCTCGGAGCGGTAGGTAGCAAAGACACGGTAGGAAATATTGTACGACAAAATATTCAGCTTCGCGCACAGTTTACGAGGTACAAGGCTTCACGAGAAAAAGATCCAAAAAGAGCGATAGATATCTACAAGACCATGAATAGAATGGATGGCCTTTCTCGTGACCCAGAAAGTTATGAGACATTAGAATCTATGGCTATTGCACTAGAAAGTGATATCGAATGAGTAGAAAATTATCTTTCCGTCAAAGCAGAAAACAATACTATCAAGATTTCTGCAGATAGCGAAAGAGAGCTTATCGACAAAGATATTCTATCATATGTAAATGTATATTTTGATCCTAAGATCAGAGACAAGTTTAGTTACAAACAAGATGGAAGTCTGACTATAGGAAATGACGTAACGATCAATACCTATAAGGTCATCGGAGCCAAAGGTGTGGAAGTCTGTGTTTTCCTTGAAGGAAAAGAAAATGATATTGCTGAGCCAATAAATATGGTGCCATTAAGTCCAGTCTGAACTGATACAGACCCCAAAGAACTTGCGCCGATCCAACAAGAAATCATCGAATCAACTCCAGTTGATCAAACCAAACTGAAAGGATTAAAGGCCGAAAAATCAGCAAATGGAACACAAGAAACAACAGACGCACTAAATACACAATATCAAGAGTGGTTAAAAACACAGACAGACATAGCAAACAAAAATTTGGTAAATGCTACTATCGTAGCAAGCAAAACTGGCGATACATTTTCATTTGAAATCAAAGATTTGGGGTCAGCTCCAAGAGCCAAAGACAATAAAATCACTTTGATCTACGAAGAGGTGCTTCCATGAAAAGAATGAGCAGAATGAGAAGTTACAAGCACAGAGCTATTTGCATTCGACAATTTCCCAAGCGAGATACAGAATGCGCACAAGCTTTTGGAGGGATTGAAAAATGCCCTAGAAGAGGCTGAGAACGGGAAAACAAAGGCGTACGGTGAATTTATGAGCGCGATGTCCAATGTCTTGGACACTAGCTGGATTGACGCAACAGAGATACAAGCAGCTACTGACGCAATAAAGATAATTTTGAAAGATGCAAAATTTGTATCAATTGTAAATGCATTAGATGAAAGTAATGAAGTAACAAAAGCATTCATCTTAGATGAATTGAAAATGCTTTTTGCAAAGGAGCCAAATTATAGTAATAAATCATTGACTGACAAAGATGGAAATCCTATATGGCCATTTGCGAGAGGAGATCATTTTGCCACCACATTACGTTGACCATTAAATCAGGTATTTATTGGGCCATTAGCTGAAGATTTACTCAACAAGAAAATAGCCGCATTCTCAAAATTAAAAGGTGAAAAATTCAAAGACAACGCAGATGTAATTTCAAACATTATCTGATACACGGCATATTATAGAGATGGACAAAAAATAGATGGAACAAACAAAAGATATTCTATCACTGCGCTTGGACAAACGACCATGCAGTGAAGTCCAGAAGATATTAGTGAAGATCAACAATCATCTGCAAGAGAATGGTTTGCGGGCAATCTAAATGTACAAAAAAATGAAGTAGAACTTCTATCCAAATTGATAGAAAAGAAAACAAAAATAAAGCTTTGACATACAGATATCATCACGCTCGTCAGAGCAGGAAAGCTTGAAAAAGATGGTAAAGAGATTACGCTTGATTCAAAAATGGTCTTCTATCTCGCGGGCTCATGTGCCAACGAATCAGTCGGACTTCAGATAGGAAAGATTACCGTAATCGATAAAAATGCAAATGGATGAGGAGGATCTATAGGATGAACAGAGGGCGACAAGATCATCTACAAAGGAGAGATTGCACCAGACGGTAAAGAGTGATTTCGCGCTCATGGACATGGAGTGATGACACATGACCAAGATCTCAAGGTGATGTCCAGAAAAATTGATCTTGGATTTGTACCAGGCAGAGAAAGAGCAATACCGCCGATGATGCCTATTCCAGGCACATTACAGCCAAAAGTAAGTGAGCCAATACCAGAAAATTATTCAGGATGAGATCAGAATCCATCTGGAGTAAATCCGTCAAACGATAATCCATCATGAAATCAAGATGGCTCTACTGGCATTCAATGAGGCTCGTGATCTGAATGAGTAACGGGTCCATAGAAATAAAATATGTACAAAATTTAATCGTTTATTTATAGCATATGAAAACACCGACAAAAAAGATTATCTTGGGTGTGATAGTGATGGGCATGGCAAGTACCATACAGGTATTTGCAAACTTTTTGCCAACCGAGCAGCTTACTTGAGAACAGGCTTGTTCCAATATACAAAAATTGTATTTGGATAAAGATACCGATCAAGATAATTTATTAGATAATCGATTATATCTAAAGAGTAATTTTAGATTGCTTTCATCGGATGGAAGTGACCTGCCCTTTTACGCAGGACAAATTTTGCAGGATAATGACCCTACAAATTCGATAAATTCAAAAGTGCTTTACTATAGCCCAGAAGCAGAAATGTTAAAAAAATGGGCACCAAATTATGCAACATTTGCTGTATTAGATAATCAAACATTTGAAAGATATTCATGGGTATTTCCATATAATCAACGAGTAAGATGAATAGACTCAAAATTGAATAGAATTTGCTTTGAGCAACCAACAAATACATGAGCAAGTAATGTGGTTAGTTTTGTGTTTCAATACAAATATTTGTACGCATTAGAAGATAAAACTACGTCGCCAACAACGCCATATTGGTACAATAAAGTACAATCTGGAACAGACATTCATGGAATTACGCAGGCTGATTATGTGGAATGATGGACAAATAAAGCCAAAACACGATCATCGCCTATATCGATAAACAATTCA
>Ga0172379_10007823_pt1 | contig 13713 bp, 10 predicted proteins | sample GrowelOW334metaG_FD_119756 | JGI IMG/M metagenome (GOLD analysis project Ga0172379, IMG submission 119756) | Groundwater microbial communities from an aquifer near a municipal landfill in Southern Ontario, Canada - Groundwater well OW334 metaG | ecosystem: Environmental > Aquatic > Deep... | reverse complement strand
CGTATTTTTGCAGTGGTAACATATAAAATACCATACCGGGAGAACTACTTAAATCCTTGGGCAGATTGTGCCTAAAAAAATGAAAATTTAACTAAAATAATTTGGATTTAAACATAGAATTCATGTTGCCTTATGTAAAGGCCCTGGTTTATGGTGAACAAATCATTCATAAATCACCCATTTATAAATCTCATGAGGTCGTAGGTGCTGATATATTAGTCACGTTTGATAATATAGGTGGTGGTTTAACCTCGGTAAAAGAGATTACTGAACTTGAAATTGCTGCAGCCGATAAGATATATAAAACAGCAACAGCAGTTATCTTACCCGACAATCGAATAAAACTTTCCAACGCGACAATTTCAAACCCTGTACACGTTCGTTATGCTTTCAGGAATAATACTACGATTTCAATATTCACCTCAGACGAGTTGCCTTTGCCTTTATCACCTTTTAAAACCGACTATCCTGAAATAGTTGAGTCAATAACTGAAATTCCTTTTGAAAGCATCAGTGGTGCATTTGCCTCTTCCACCTATACAGGGCGACTACCACTTTATGCCATCAATGGTGCGGGTTTAATCGGAGATGCTCATGAGGCATCAATCACAGCAAAAGCATGGCACACAAATGATATTCCTTTCCCGCATTATTTTAAAATTGAACTTAAAAGTCCTGAAGAAATTTCATCCATGCGTATCTGGAATCTTAACTGGACTGCTGCGTATTTGAATCGGGGAATAAAAGATATTGAAATCTATGTATCAGAAAGTACCGATGCCATTCAGGATGTATCATTTTCTCAACCTTCGTGGACAAAAGTGATGAATTATACCATGAGTCAGGGAACGGGGGATAATACCTATAAAGGAGAGTTGATAAATTTTCCATCAGTTCAGCATCATGTGAAATGGTTAGGAATAAACATCCTGAACAGTCATAATCCGGCAAATGGTTATACAGGAATCAGTGAAATAAAATTATACAATCCGGGAGTTCTCAGCGGTACCATCCCGACAGTAAAAAAAAAACTTGCAGAAGTTTATCGTTTAAATAATCAACTCTATGTCAGAAGTAGTTTTGATGGAGTGTTGAAAATTAAACTATATTCCATCCAGGGTAAAATAATGTTTGATGATGTGCTGACTTCTTTCGAAAGTGTAGAATTAAGCAGCCAGATACAACAGGGATTTTACATTTTGAGAGTAAGTGATAATAATAGCGAACAAGTCATTAAAATTCAATTGTAAAAGTGTGTTTTTGATATTGATAATCTATTAAAAAACAAAGGGTATGAAACTCAATCTGAATTTCATACCTTTTGCTTTTTCGTGGAGCTGGAGGTTTATGAACCTCTCATATTATCCTATTGATATTCAGTTAATTACCTATCAATACACCCTCATGGGGTACGAATTAGGAAATATACTAAAAAGAACACTTTTTGACTGTCAATGACTTGCGCTTGTCTGCTTAACTTTCAGGTTCAAATGTACACAATTATTTTTAAATACGCAAGTATCATATTACTAAATATTTATACATTGTGCAAGGTGCAAGTTTCTATATAGAAACGCTTGCACCCTGCACTAAATTTTGAACTTTTGAAAATTAACTAATTATTTGCTTAAATTCCATCCTAATAAACCGAATGAATACAATAAAAAAAAAGACGGACTTTTCTACAATCATTATAGACGATACAACTTGGCTTAACTAAAAAGCCAAATAATATCAAATTAAAAAAATATTTGTAAGTTTGCAGATTCAAATGATACTTTTGGAATAATACTGTCGTGAAGAAATATGCAAAAAAATCACATACATATAGATTACGAATTGCTAATGCAGTTGAAGGATGGGAACGAAAAAGCATTTTCTGTTGTTTTTGAAACTTATCACAGATATTTGTATGTGTTGGCTTGCCGTTATTTAATGTCGGATAGTTATGCAGAGGATGCTGTGCAATATACTTTTATACGTTTATGGGAAGGGAGAGAAACTTTTGACTATAAAACAGGCATCAAGAATTTGCTATTTACCATTCTGAAAAATTATATTCTGAATGAAATCAGGCATAATAATCTGGTGATCCAGAAGAATTACGAACTGGCACAGTTTACAGAAGAAATGGAAACTGATTTCTTACACGAGTTAGAAGATGCTGATTTTAGGACACATTTATACAGGTTGATTGATCAGTTAGCTCCACAGAAGAGAGAAGTTTGTTTGTTGAAAATACAACAGGGGCTGTCCAATCAGGAAGTAGCAGATGCTATGCATATTTCTGTCCCAACCGTAAAATCACATTACACACAAGTAGTCAAATTATTACGTTCGCAGTTAGATAAAATTATTATGATCGTTATGGCAATAAGATATTTTACGTAGATATTAAATAGATGACTCATACCTTTCAGCCTAATAACTGTTTATTAGGATATAAACAGGTATTAAAATATTAATCCAATATGATGGATCCGAAAATTATAGATAAAGTACTTTCGAAAACAGCTTCACCAGACGAAGCCAGACAGGTGGCGGCATGGTTTGCAACTGCCGAGGGACAGGAGTATTTCTCGCAACGATACGACAGAGAATCTTACATGCTAAATGAAAAGGTTATTACCGAATGGTCTGATCATGAAATTCCTACTGAGAAAATGAAAATACGATTTATTTCGCAACTAAAAATGCGAATACGTACTTTCCGTTTTAGGGTGGCAGCTGCGGTTATTATCCCTTTTATTTTTTTAGCAGGTGCATTTACATTTGTAGCTAATCGCACAGGTGTATTTTCAAGCGAAGAAATGGCTGAGGTTACAGTTCCATACGGAGAACAAGTGCAGGTAGTGCTTCAAGATGGAACAATTGTACAACTTAATTCCGGCTCAAATTTGCAGTATCCCAAATCATTCGGCCTTTTTAGCAGGAACGTAAAACTTACCGGTGAAGGATATTTTTCTGTGGCTAAAGAAATCGGAAGACCTTTTATTGTGAATTTGAATGAAATCAAAGTGAAAGTGACCGGTACTAAATTTAATGCAAAAGCATACCCCACTGATAATAAAATTACAGTTTCACTTGAAGAAGGCAGTGTGAATATTGCTGACCAAAAGAATAATGTATATCCATTAAGGGTTGGCGAGAGTGCTAATTATAATCGGAATTCAGGAATCTGTACTATAAATAAAGTTGAAGAAATGACCTTACATACAGCATGGCGTACAAAGAGTCTAAATTTTTATAGAACTCCACTTAAAGATATCTTAAAGACACTAGAACGGCAATATGAAGTTCAATTTGTCGTGAATGATTCTTCGCTTTTGAACTATAAATTCAGTATTTCAACCAGCCGGGTAAATGCTAGTGAAATACTTATGGATTTAGAGAAGGTTTCTAAAATCAGTTTTGCATCAAAAGGCAGTAATAATTATGAAGTATCCTCTTTAAAATAGAACAGCTACACTTTTTAAGTGACAATGAAATGACCTGTTGATTATCTGTGTGTTTTCACACTTTTAATCAACAGGTATTTTTTTTCAAAATGACTCATACCTTTTTAATAGTCGTGTGTTTACTATGAACACAACAAAAAAAATTAATCTTAAAGTAATAAATGCATGAAAAAAACACGATTTATTTCAAAATTTATTTCGCTTTCTTTATTCCTGTCTGTAGTTGCAATTCATGTAACTGCACAGAAAGTCACACTTTCGTATAAGAATGTACCTTTTGAGAAAGTGTTGAATTCCATTAAGCAACAAACAGGATTGTCGCTGGTCTTTAGTGAACAATTAGTAGATGTAAACCGCAAGGTATCTGTTAATGTAACTTCTGTTGAAGTAAATGATGTCTTAAAGCAGTTGTTGACTGAGACTAATATTGATTTTGAAATCAAAAACAACAAATTGTATCTGGTGGAAAAGAAAATCATTGACCCCAAAATCTTACCCAATCAATCAAAAAAAATAACCGGCTTGGTAACCGATGAAAAAGGTGATCCGATAATTGGAGCATCCGTTATTCTAAAAGGATTGAATACCGGTACGACTACTGATACAAATGGCAAGTTTTCAATGGATGTTCCTGAAAGTTCTTTAATAACAGTTTCATACCTTGGTTTTGTTCCTACAGATTTACAAGTAAAGAACAATACAAATCCAATAATCATACTTAAAGAAGATTTTAAAGTTTTGAATGAAATAGTAGTAATTGGTTATGGTTCAATGCAGAAAAAAGATTTAACAGGCTCAGTAACCAGTATCAAATCAACTGAACTTACACAAAACAAAACTATATCATTTACTGATGCCATGCAAGGCAAATTGGCTGGAGTACAAATTTCGGCTCAGAGTGGTGAACTTGGAGCTGCTTCACGTATTTCTATTCGTGGTGCCAATTCGCTTTATGGTTCTTCCTTACCGCTGTATGTTGTTGACGGTGTGCAAATTGACGTTAATACAGGCGAAGTAGCTTCTGCTAAAATGGGAAATGGCACTACACTCGACCCCATGTCAAGTATCAACCCTGCAGATATTGAGTCCATTGATGTATTGAAAGATGCTTCTGCCACAGCTATTTACGGTGCTCGTGGTGCCAATGGAGTTGTGATTGTAACTACCAAAAGTGGTAAAACTGGCAGAACCATAGTTAGTTACGGCGGTTTTGTAAGTATTTCGGCAGTATCAAAACGTATTCCGGTGCTAAATGCTTCTGAATTTGTTGATTACAGATATGAAATGGATCCAAAATCGCCATTATTTTATGCCGATTTAATTGCCAATGTCCCAAATAACCCATATGCAAATCCATATCATAACTGGCAAGACGAAATGTTACGTTCTCCCATTTCGAATAGCCACAACATTTCGGTGGATGGCGGAAATACCGACTCGCAATTTTCTGCCAGTTTAGGATATTTAGACAATCAAGGCATTATAATCAATAATAATTACCAACGTTATAGTTCACGCCTTAAGCTTGATACTCGCAGGAAAAAACTCAAGATGGGTATAAATATGATGGGTTCTTATTCTGAATTCAATGGAGCTAGTCAGAGTGGTGGTGATGGTGGTGCTTTCAATGGTATCGTCCAACAAGTAGTTACGGCTCGTCCAGTAGAGATTTTCATTCCTGCATGGGATAATACAGCCAAATATGTTTCTCCCTTGTCTATGCTAGAAAGTGCTTATAAAAGCACTAGTCTTACAAGGGTAAATATGAATGCCTATGCAGATTACAGCATTAATAAAGAATTATCAATTAATGTGTCTATCGGTGGCATGCTTTCAAGTTCCAAAGGAAAAGAATTTTATAGCAAGACAACAGAATGGGGAGCTGGTGCAAACGGACGTGGAATTTTATCCGAAACTAGTGCCTATTTTATTACTAATTCTAATCAGATTAATTACAAAAAAGATTTTGGCAAAAGCAGTCTGAATGCCATGGTTGCTTATGAAATTAACCATTACAACTACGAATCATTTGGCGTAGATAATTCTAATTTCTTAGACGAATCAACTGGTGTAAACTCTTTGTCGAAAGGTAATATCCTACAAAGTCTGTATTCGTTTCGTGACATGAACAATCGTATGTCATTTATTGGTAGAGCATTCTACGATATTGATAAAAAGTATTTGCTTACAGGCAGTTTACGTGCCGATGGGTCTGATAAATTTGCTCCTGGTAATAAGTTTGCATATTTCCCTTCTTTGGCTTTGGCATGGCGTATGTCCGAAGAAGCATTTATGAAAAATCAAAAGGTGTTTGAAAATCTAAAATTCCGTTTAAGTTATGGACAAACAGGTAACGACCGCATACCTTCGCACCAATACATGGCAACTATGGAAAACGCCAATTACGGTGGTCAATTAGGATTGGCACCTGCCACAATGAAAAATGATTATTTGAAATGGGAAGGCACTACACAATACAATGCCGGAATTGATTTTGGAACTCTAAACGAACATATACAAATCTCAGTCGATGTGTATCGTAAAACTACGGATAATATGCTTATGCCGGTAGTAATGCCTGCACAATCAGGTTTTATGACACAATGGCAAAATAAAGGAAAGGTTCAAAACGATGGTATTGAATTACAAGTATCAACTCATAATATCAAAACAAAAGATTTTGAGTGGACAACTAATTTCAATATAAGCAGCAATCGAAATACCGTGCTCGACCTCGGTGGTGTGGATTTTTTGCCTGTTGGAATTGGTGGCGGATGGATTACCAATGTGGGTCGTGTGATTGTAGGACATGATATTGGAACAGCTTATGGATACGTTTTTGATGGCGTGTATCAAGCCTCAGATTTCAATTGGCAAAATGACAATGATCCTACTATTCCATTCAATCAACGTACTTTTATTTTAAAACCCGATGTGGTTTCGGTAAAAGGAATAAACGTAAAACCAGGGTCATTTAAGTTTAAAAACAACAATGGAAGTGCCGATAATGTGGTGGACGAAAAAGATCAAACTATTATCAGCCACAGTAGTCCAAAATTTTTTGGTGGTATAAATAATACTTTCAAATACAAAAATTTTGATTTGTCGGTTTTCCTTTCAGGTTCGTATGGCAATCAGATTTTTAACGAGTCTCGCTTCCGCTTGGAAGGTGGTGTGCCAATAACTTGGCTCAATATATCGAAAGATTTTTATTATAACAAATGGACACCCGATAATCCGACCAATAAATACGGTGATTACAGCATTTTAAACAAAACGGCATTAGTAGCATCGAGTTATTATGTTGAAGATGCGTCATTCTTACGGCTTACCAATTTGACTTTAGGATACAATGTGAAAATTGCAGATTTGAAGAAAATGGGTTTAAAAGAAATCAGCAATTTTCGGGTTTATGTTACAGGAAACAATCTTTACACTTGGACTAAATACACTGGCTTTGACCCCGAAGTAGATTCGAACAATGCATTGCTAACAGGTTTCGACCGTGTATCGTATCCGCATACAAAATCGGTATTGCTCGGACTAAATCTTTCATTTTAATACTTTTAAATAATTAGATATATGAAAACAAAATTTATAATCATAATACTCGGAATTGCTCTTGGATTAAGCTCGTGCGATGAATTTTTAGATACAGTGCCCATGTCGCGAACCGTAGTGGAAAACTTTTACAAAACACCCGAAGATGCCGAATTGGCACTAACTGGTTGCTATCAAACCATAGTAGCTGCCGTGGTTCAAAACCAATGGGGTCGTGGTTCATTCAATGTTGGTATGCAAGCTATGCTCGATGGTGGTACCGACGAATGTGTGATGCGCGATGGACTTACCGATATTTTATTTGGAACTATTGGAAACGGTACATATACAGCCAAAGATGATTTGTTTAAATACAATTGGGCATTTATGTATGCAGGAATTAGTCGTACCAATTTTTTATTAGATAAATTGGATGGAATAGCAATGGATTCAGTAAAACGAGTTCAAATGAAAGCCGAAACTCGTTTTTTGAGAGGATTCTATTATATGTATGCTGGTATGCTTTATGGAGGAGTTCCGGTATATCTAAACTCGAAGCAAGATCCAATGGCTCCACGTAATTCAGTAAAAGATGTATTTGCGTTGGTAATCAGCGATTTTACCTATGCTTACAATAATTTACCAAATCGTGCCAAGATAGAGGGACGAGCCAATAAATGGTCGGCAGGTGGTTTTTTGACTAAAAGCTATTGCTATTTAGCCAGTTGTAAAAACAATAATGTGGGTGCCGATTTAGCTTTTGATTTAAATAGTTTTGATTGGGTTGACGCTGATTATTGTTACACCAAAGCACGAGGTATCTCCGAAGATATTATTGATAATAGTAGCTATAAGCTAACCGATCATTACGATTATCTTTTCCGCGAAACAACACAGAAATATCAATTTGAAGAATGTTTATTCACAGCTCAGTCAACGTCAAAACAAGCTCAGGGGAACGATTACGGTGCATGGCTGTTTTACTTCATACCAGTGGGTTCGACCATGACTACTGGTGGAGGTTATGGACTGTTAAGACCCACAGGTGAAATGTATTACAAACTCTATGATGCTAGTGATATTCGTCGAAAACACAATTTGGTTGGAGCCATACAGATTGATGGAGTTGAGGGTATAGAAACCATTGATGGAGTGGATTATTATGTACCAGCACAGAATCAAACACCAAGTGGTCAAAACTATTGCATAGGCAAATTCCGCTATCGAGATCCGAAAACTAAAAATATTTCCTTGGCTTTATCTGAAGGAAACTATCCACTGATGAGATTTGCAGATGTATTATTACTTAATGCAGAAGCTACCTATTTTACTGGAGATGAAGGTTTAGCACGTGAGCGTTTCTCGCAAGTACGTAAACGCGTATCGTCTGATGTGGTAAAAACTGGAGCACCGGCATTAACTTATCTTACTACCAAATACAAACGTTCTAATTTTGTAACCGAATTGCTCGAAGAACGCTCGCGTGAACTTTGTTTTGAAGGTCAACGTCGGATCGATTTAATTCGTTTCAATAAAATGACAAGTGCTATTTTAGCTTTGTCGGATGGAACTTCGCCCACCAAAAAAGCAACTTGGAATGTCATTGTGCCAATACTCCAAGAAAACTGGAATGGAGCATCATATAAAATATGGTATCCACTGCCTTTGAACGATATTTTGCTTAACAAAAATCTGGTTCAAAATCCTGGTTACGAAACACGTGCTAACTAAATTTATTACGCTAAAAAAATAGAAAATGAAGAAACTTTTAATCATTATAAGCATACTCGGAGCATTAATTTCTTGTCAAGAAAAAGAAATTATACCCTTACGTGGAACTAAAATAACATCTATCAGTCCACTTACAGCTTTACCTCACGATCAAATAGAGATTATAGGCGAAAATTTCAAATCCATTAATACAAATATAGTAATTTTTTCCGGAGGACGACTCGCTAAAATCATATCGCAAAGCTCTACCAAAATAATTGCACAAGTGCCTGATAGTGGAGTAATTAACGGCCCAATAACCGTACAAGTTAGTCAGGTGGAAAAAGCAGTATCTTCTGAATCATTCACTTTAGATACTTCACGTCCAGTATTTATTTCCATGTCGCCTAATAGCGGTTTGTCCGGTAAAATATCCAATCTATATGGTGCTAATTTTTCAAAAGATAAGTCTCTAATACAAGTTTATTTTGACACCATTCAAGCAGAAATTTTAAACAGTTCGGAATATAAAATCACGGTTGTAGTACCCAAAGGATTGCCCGATGGAGTTGCCAATGTAACAGTAGTGGTTAATGATATACAGTCCAATACATTACCATTTATGTCGGGAATTGTTTTCCACGATGATTTTAACCGTGCCGATATGGACTGGTTCGACAATGCTCTGTTACCCAATCCAATTGGTACAGACTGGACAGTAACCAAAGGTAAATGGCAAATTGTTGGCCAGCAAGCTTCAGCCAAAGAAGATGGCGTCATGCTTTATCAGGCAGCTGGAGCTAATTTGATAACAGGTAACGGTAAAAGTTTTAGAGTGGCTGTAGATTTAAACTTAGGGAGTCCATCTGCAACGATATTTTCAGGTTTAATTTTCAATGCTCAAAGTGCAAAAGAATATTACTTATTAAGATTATCTGGCAATGGATTACTGCAATTGCTTTCGACTTCCGATGGTGGTGCAAGCTGGCCAGGGGTATTTTATAGCAATAGCATTGGAGCATTGCCACCTACATTCTTCAGATTAGAAGTATTCTCGGATACTCAGGGGGAATTTCAAGTAAAGGTTACCAACACTATTACAAGTGCTGTGGTTTTAACGCAAACTATTTCTGACCCCAATGCTAAATACAACAGTGGTAGCGCTGGTTTGTGGTGCTTTGGTAACTTGAGCAATTATGACAATTTCTATTTGATACTTAAATAAATAATAATAACGCAAAGGTCGTAAAGTAATTTTCTCTCTGTCTATGCAACTTAGCGTTCTTAGCATTTAAAATACTTTTAAAATGTGTTTAAAAATTACAAATTCATACCTAATGAAAACGAATATATTTAGAATAAAGAATCTTTTTTTAGCAGCAATTGTTGCGTTATCGCAGTTGAGTTGTTCAACTGACGATATACTGAGCGAAGAGTTTAAAGGACCAGCAAATACGGTGATTGATAGTATTCAAAACAAAGGTTCCATATCAGTTATTAGTATGATGCCGCTTTCGGCAATGGCAGGTGATTCAATTACTTTGACTGGATATGGATTTACGCCTGCAAAGGGTCAAAGTCTGAAGGTGATTTTTGGTGGGAATAAAGAAGGAATAGTCAAAATAATTAGTGCCACCGAAATTCATGTAGCGGTGCCCGATACTTTACTGAATGGAAAAGTAAAAGTATGGTTGGATCAGAATAACTTCGCTTATTCGCCCTTGCCATTCGAGATTATTCCACTTAAGATTAATTCATTTTTCCCACTTAGTGCACCCACTGGTACAACCATTACTATTAGCGGTAGTGGTTTTAAATCAGGTATTAAAGTGTATTTCAATGGAATTATCGAGGCTGCAAGTAGTTTGGTTGATTTAAATACCATTACAGCAGTGGTGCCATCGGTTGGCAATGTAAATGGCAAGATTTCAGTTGTACAATCGGCTACAAAAATGGCTGTTTCTGAAATTCCGTTTATGTTAGAATCTATTCCGTTGACCATTACTTCAGTAAGTCCGGTAAAAGTTAAATCGGGCGACGAAATTACAGTTATAGGAACAGGATTTAAACCTGGTGAAGTTAATAAGGTACTTTTTGGTAAATCTCAAATTGAAGGTAAAGTTACTGTTTATAGCACTACTCAACTTAGCGTTACTGTCCCTTCTGGTGATGTAAACGGACCAATCACAGTGTGGCAACGTGCCGACCGCACTGCTACTTCCAGCACTTCGTTGATTCAAGTTTTAGCACCAACTATTAATTCGTTGTCTGATTCAATTGCAGCTCCAGGAAGTACAATTACAATTAATGGTGTTGATTTTTCTATGGCTCCATCTGATGTGAAAGTAATGTTTGGTGGTACACTGGGAAATATCACTTCGGTTACAAGTACAGCCATAGTGGTGCAAGTACCAACCCTAGCTGCAAAGGAGGTGCGTACAACTATATCCGTATTGAATATTGGCGATAATAAGCTTTCAAACATACGTAATTTTATTGCTTGGAATGCAGCCAAACTGTTTAAAGATAATTTTGACCGTGCCAATACCGACTGGGATGCAAGTACCACTTCACCTTCGCTTTTAGGTTCAAATTGGAAAACTCTAAAAGGGAATGCTCAGATTAACAGTGATATTATAGTTACCAAATCCCATAATCAACTTGTATATACCAATTCTGCAGCAGTACTTGGAGCTGGAAAAAAATTTAATTTTGCAGCTGACGCATTTATTAATCACCCAACTGAACCTACAGTTTTTGGTGGATTGATGTTTAATGTTCAACCTAATGGACAAGCATATCAACTAATTCGCTTCAGTCCAGCAGGTTTAGTTCAGGTACTATATACCACTAACGATGGGGCAGGATGGCCTGGTGTTTTTATGTCAAATAATTATTCTATGCCCGGACAGGTATGGTATCACATTGAGTTGTCGTCAGAAGGTGCCGATGTAATACACATTAAAGTTTTAAAACCAAATGGTTCGCCAGTAATTGATACAGATATTACAATGAGTGGAGCCATTTCAGGCGGAAGATTCGGTTTTTGGACATTGGGCAATTTAGGGCAATATGATAATTTCTCATTATTAGTGGAATAAAAGTTTAACCTGTTGGCAGTCTGATTTGTGGAAACAATGCAGCTGCCAACAGAAACTAAAATAATCAAATAATTATTTTACAGTCTATAAATAATCTTTAAAATCAAAATTGCCTATGAAACAAAACGGTTAAAAAGCTTAATCAAACTTCAAAAGCCACCATTGAAATAAAACAAATTGTGGAAAAGACATTAAATCTATAAATTTAAAAAAAACAAAAACGCATGAAAACAAAACATTACTATTTAAGCGGATTGCTGTTAGTTGTTTTAATTTCCGTAGTTACGGTGAGTAGTAGCTTGCAAGCTCAAACATCGCTCATAATTCAGGGAACAAACAATTCTCTTGCCGATTATCCCTTACAAAACATCAAAAAAGTATTTTTCCCAACATCATCTATCTTACAAGTTGATAACGGAAGTGCGGTACAAGTTCAATTAAGCAGTATCAAAAAAATGTATTTTGCTAACTCACCGACTACTGTAAATCCAGTACTAAGCAATATCATTAAAACTCGCCTCTACCCAGTTCCGGTTCAAGACCAATTTACTGTGGAAGTGGAAGCTAGCAATACCGAGGCAAGCTATCTCGAAATTATTGATTTAGTAGGTCATACCGTAAGTAATCAAAAAGTGATTATGAATACTGGAAAAAACAGCATTATAATCAACAGTGAAGCCTTACGTTCAGGTTTCTATTTCTGCAAAATCAGTAGTGGCAACAGCACCGAAATAATAAAATTTAACAAAAAATAACTAATCAACCTCTTTAATACAATTACTATTATGAAAACAATTAAAATAATTGCTCTTTTAGTGTCATTAATTAGCTTAAATGCAATTGCTCAAAATCCACAATATATTTATATTCATGGTCATAGCAATGCTAATACAGATTCAATTATGTATGTAGGCTCTATTGCCTCTGTTGATTCTATGGATTTTCGTACTACATTGCCAACATGGACTGATGATTTTAACAGAGGAATACTTGGTACTAATTGGACAGCAGCATCAGGAGTTCCTGCAATGAACGGAACCTATATAATTGCGTGCACTTCTCCTCAAATTGGTAAAGTGTTGTATAATAACCCACTGGCAAGAGTTAAACCAGGAAAAATATTCACATTAGCTTGTGATATGTACATAAATAATATTGGTGATAATACTACTTACCCTGGAATTGCTTTTGATATTCAAGACAATCTTATTTCATATCAAGTTATTAGAAACTCCGGAGGCAATACATTGCAAATTCTTTCTACTGATAATGATGGGACAGCATGGGCAGGAGTTTACTCAAATGGAACAATACCTACAGTTGGCAAGACTTGGTACCGTTACACTGTTACATCAAATGGAATTAATACAACATTGCATATAAAAATCACCAAAGTATCTGACAACTCGGTAGCATGGGAAGCTGATGTGACAACCCGAGCTATAAAAGGTGGCAAAGTAGGTTTTATTTGTAATTCTAATATTGGTTGGTACGACAATTTTTCATTCGTAACTGAGTAATTCACCCCTTTGTTTAAAAAAAAGGTTTTTCTATTGCAGGGCTTATGCCTTGCAATAGAAGGTGTAATAAAAGTTTGTGTTGTTATTTTTTTTAGTTAATTCTTAATTCAACCAATTTTTAGACGAATATGTACACTTCAGAATTCAAATTCCGTTTTATTCAAATAGTTATTTTGGCTATTGGTTTCAATGCTTTATTAAGTTGTGAAGACAATACTCCAGTACCACCTACACCAGTTCCTCCGAAAGTGTACAAAACTCTTTTTTTGGATAGTAAATTTGTAAATGGATTTTATCTAAGTTCAACCGATGAAGCTAACTCAGCTATTCATGGTGAATTGGATTATGGTGGCACTGCCAATGGAACACCTTTTTGGGTAATTG
>Ga0172379_10007822_pt1 | contig 13713 bp, 12 predicted proteins | sample GrowelOW334metaG_FD_119756 | JGI IMG/M metagenome (GOLD analysis project Ga0172379, IMG submission 119756) | Groundwater microbial communities from an aquifer near a municipal landfill in Southern Ontario, Canada - Groundwater well OW334 metaG | ecosystem: Environmental > Aquatic > Deep... | reverse complement strand
TTGAGGGCGCTGAGATCATCGATGGTTTTGGCGCCGAGTTCAGTGTGGATCTTTTCCAACATCGAGAATTCAAGGCCGAGCTCACTTGCTAATGCTTCCAACTTCGTTTTTAATGCTTCGTCCATGATATGGACTCCTTTTTGTTTTTTTTGTTTACTTACAAATTTTATCTCGTTCGGTTGGTCCGAACGATACCATTCTCACCGGCACGCCAAGCTTATCTTTTAAGATGTCTGCGCATAAATTGTACAGACTATCCAGCTTCGCGTTTGGTGGAAGGTTATGAATAGTTACCTCAGGCAGACAGCGTAAAAGCTGTTGCCCGAGGTTTTCTTGATGTAGAAGTTGCGCTTCATCATTGCCGTGTCTGACTCTCAGTTCACCCTCAGAGGTGAAATAATGCTGATCGCCAAATTCACGATAGTGATCACAAAAGCGCCACTCTCCATTTACTTGAATCTGGTCAAACCAAGTGATCGCCAAGCCATCAAAGGCAGTTGGTCCACCACACGAATTAAGCGCGTAGCGAAGCAACACCAGATCAAGCGGACCAACCCTGATTTTTCCCTGATACCGATTCTCGTCCTTGTGACTGCCAGGCAACAGATTTTCAGCCAACGCTTCTTCAGCGGTCGGCATCGGTCCGGCGCCATGACGAATCTGATAGGCCCGAGTTACTCCAAGACTTACAATTTGTCCTGTATAGCCAGCTTGTTCAAGCATTGTCCGCGTAAAGCTGGGCAAAGTTCGAATCGCACTGGTATGAGGATGAAACCCTTGGTAGTGATCAGTTAAAACTCCATGCGAGCTTTCAACTACGACCACGCCATCTCGAGCAAGAATCTCTCGCCCTAAGAATTCATGATCAACAATCGAAAGACGCTTAGACACTTCTCGAGATCGTTCCTCGACGTAGTCAAGAAACTCATCGCTATACAACCAAGATATTTCTTTAGCGGCTGCAGCCTGATCAGCGGGAAGAAATTCTCCTCGAATGATCGGTTCCAGATCTTTGCAAATCTGTTCTCTGACTGCAGCCAGCTTATCGCGCAAATCGGTTCGTGATAAATCACCAACCTTGATTGCGAGCTCCGGAAACTTTTGCCACGAACGGTAAGCTTCGCCGACTCCGGTACCAATGGTACCTCGCGGATTATTACCGCGCGCCAATTCTTTCAGGCGCGAAGCAATTCCGTGATACGATGTAGCACACAAAGCCTCTTGATCCACAGTCAGCAGAGCAAAAGGATTATGAATGCCATGTTCGTATTTCAGAGAAGCGGCTTCATTAAGCAAGCCTTCCGTCGAAACAACAAGTCGATCGGAGATATGTGTTTTGATGCCTTCGAAAGTGCCGCAACCCCACTGACTAAACGCAGCGCGTTCGCCTCGTGAAGTACAGACACCGTGACTACCCTGCGCCCCTCCGACTTTTACAATCGTATGAGCGCTTTTAAGGGTAGCGATTCTATGCACCACTCCGCCTTTGCCACCATCTCCAGGACCAAGATCGGTGACAATGTAAACTTTTTCAGTCATGCATGATCACCTTTTTTGGTTTTTAAAGATTAGTGAAGCGGTTATGATTTAAACCCAGTTAACCTTATCACCGGATTCAGCTTCAACACCGGCCGCAGATTCGATTTCGTTCGGATCGATCGGCCAGAGATCGGTCTTCTCGCGGAAAAGATCGCCGGCCTTGGGAAGCCGAGAAAAATTCGGTAAAGCTGCCTGAGCCCCAATGGGGATTTTGGCAACCGACCGAGTAATGTCATCGGCATCTCTCTGATTGACATTGTGCTCACGGAGAAAACCCGGAACAGCCTTCAAACTGAGTGTTCCCTCGGTCAAGCCGATTATCGCGGACTGCACTTGAGGTAAAAGCTCGGTGCTCGGCAACACGACTACCCGATCCTTACCAAATACCTTGGTCCAGAAACTGGTCGTGAACGAGTCGCTGCCCACCTGAAGGAAAAAGGCGTGGGCATGGGTTAAAAGATTCTGCACAACATCTTTCGTTGTCGGCAAATCGTGATGATTTATCTTGTGGCCGTTTTCAACCACTTTTTCAAACACCTGATCACCGAAAATTCGGATCAGCTCTCGCTCATCCAGTAAATTTCGCGCCGGTGCGTCCGAGATTGTAAAGTCATAAGACTTTAAGCCGAGACGACAAATATGGGCGGCGGTCAAATAAGCGGCGCCAAAAAGTCCATAATGCGGATCCTCTGGAGTATCGCCACCGTCTCGCTCCGGCACCATTAATGTCAGCTGTTCCACAATCTTTTCTGCTTCCATTTCAAATTGCGGGCGACAAAGTACAAATTTGTCACTGATATCACCGAAAATTCCGGTGGCAATTTGAAGGTCGTAGCCAGCCAAAACACCGCTGGATAATTCGTGAATTTTTGGCAACACACGAAGTGCGATATCGACGTTGCCACCCATACTACCGGTGGTATCAACACGAGTTTCAATCGCCATTGGGGTACCGACGTTCAGCTTCCAAAGTCCACTTGGTTGCTGTTCAAGCCGTGGCAGAGAGCGACGAATCACTCCATACCCACTTGGATCGACCAATGGATTTAGTTTGCCAGTTTTATGAGCGTGTTGTTCGGCTTTTAAAGTCACCGGCCCACTTGGGTCTGGCGCGAATCGTTTAACGGCCGAGCTAAAAGTGTCTCGGGAAAATGTTGAGTGTCCCACGATTTTACTCCTCTAAATTGAATGTGTAGTAAATGGATAGAAGACGCGCTCCCAAAGCTCGTCAACGAGCTTATAGAATTGCGTATAAGCTTCTTTGGCGTCGCGCTGTTTTTCGTCAGCCAACTGCCAAAGATACTCAATGTAAGGTTTGAATTGCTCGTCAATCTCTCCTGGAAATTCTCTTGTCTCAAGATTACCACCCAGGATAAAAATAATTGCTCGAGCGGTTTCGGAAATTTCTCGACGCCTTATTTCAGACGGAATAATTTCCGATTTTGGATACAACTGTGCATCGGACCAATCAAAGAACACCACGCGATGCTGATCAGCTTCGATCAGAATATTTGTGGCATCAATTCGGCCAACCGAAATACCCAGGCTGTGAGCAAAGTCCAAGATCTTTAGGCTCTTGCCCATGATCCAGGCACTTGTTCGCAAATCAATCCGCCTATGATCTTTAACAACAATGTTTCTGATCGGTGCCAACTGATTTATACGCTCAATGCCCCTGAAACCCAGAATGTTAACTTGCAACAATCCCGACTTATTCGTTTTCCATTCTTCGCAGACAAAACTGTCCACTAATTCCGGAAAACCCAGGTCGTAATTGATAAACATCTTTGGGTCCGTCCGAACCTTTGCGTATTCCTCCTCAAGCTCAGCAGCTTTACGCTCGAGCTCTTCAAGGATAAACGCGGTCCGGTCCAACATGCCATTATTAGCGACTTCGGTAGCAATCTGAAACAGACACTCCCGTCCGGATTCGACTTGTTTGCACAAGTATAATTCGAACTTCTTGGAGCTAGCTACTAACGCGCCAACTTCGTAGCGGTTACGGCCATCTTCAACGGCCATGATTAACCACCCTTTCCTTTCTTTACTTTAAGGTTTATTTATTTTTATTTAAGTCTTTGAATTGTCAAAGATCCGTTTTGTTTCCCCTAAAAAACAGGGTAAATTGGCTATTTTTACCATAAAACATGATAAACTGAGCTAATTTATGAAACAACACGTTATGTTAACAAATTATAAGCAGTTTGTCAATACCAGACTTCAAACCGCCAAACCACAAAAACAAAACGCTCGCAATTTTTAGTTGACGAGCGTTCTGTTTTGACTATTTTTAACTAAATTCTATTTCAATAATTCTTTGATAATTCCCGAAACTCTGTTGCCACCGACTTTACCGCCTAATTTTTCCATTACTGCTTTCATGGCTTTACCAAAATCAGCTTTCAAATCGGGATTTTCAGTAATTACGGAAGTTACGATTGATCGTAATTCTTCATCCCCCATCTCCGCCGGCAAATAAACATTAAAAAGTCCGATTTCATATTCTTCTTGTTCGGCCAAGTCATTTCTGTTACCGGCTTTAAACTTCTCGATAGCATCAAGGCGTTTTTTTATTTCACGGCGCACGATTTTTATTTCATCTTCTTCCGTGAGTTCACTTCGCTTGGCTATTTCTTCATCAGCCAAAGCTGATTTCAATAAACGCAAGACGCCGGTTCTTTTGGCGTCATGAGCTTTCATAGCCGTTGTAATTTCTTCATTCACCTTGGAGATTAATGAAGGCATATTTACCCTGTTAAATAATTAACCCTTAACGACTAACTTATATATACTATTTATTTAACAAGATGATCCCCGTTAAATAATTAATTATATCGCTAAACTTTTTTATAATAAGATAATTTTGCAGGTCGAAATAATTGCGCCCTACAACACCCATTTAACAGGGTGAATTTACTTTAATCTTTTAACGACAATTTTTTTCTTGGCAGCCAAAATTTCATCCAATTTACCAATTTTACGCAGATATTCTTTTTGCTTCTTGACCAATTCACGTCTGGTCGCTTTAAGTTTTTGTCCGCGTTTATTCAATTCCTTGGTATGATATTGCTTCTTTTTGGCTTCAATTAACTTACCGGATTGTACGGTTTTCTTGGAAAATCGACGAATCAGGCTTTCAAAACTTTCATTGTCTTTCTTTTTTACTTCTAACATTGTTACCACCTTCCTTTCTTTAAAGATTTAAATTACCTCACTGAAAATAACATAAATTAAATTCGAAGTCAAATCTAGACTTGCTCTTCATTAACCACCGAACGCTCCAAACGCTTCTTGATTTCTGGAATAATTTTGGAAATATCAACAACTTCCTGATTGCCATTTTCCATATCGCGAATCATAATTGTCTTATCAATAATCTCTTTTTGACCGATAATTAAAGTAAAATGAACGCCTAATTTATCAGCTTGTTCTAATTGTGCTTTCAAACCGCCTTTACCAAAATTTTCATAGACCTTAATCCCGGCCTCATTTAATTTCTCAAAAATCGATAAAGTTTTCTTTTTCGCTTCTCCGCCAAGTTGCGCTAAAAATACTTTTGGTTTGGTAGCTTCCGGAACTTTAAAATCGCGATCTCTGATCTGGGAAACTAAGCGCTCCACTCCACCGGCAAAACCGACAGCAGGAGTTTCCTGACCACCGAGCATCGCGACCAAACCGTCGTAACGACCGCCGCCGCCAAGCGCACTTTGACGTCCGCCTTCTTCTTCACCGACCCAGATTTCAAAAGTAGTACGAGAATAATAATCCAAGCCACGAACGATTGACGGATTCAAGACATAAGGAATTTCTAATTCTTCCAGATATTCCAACACTTGAATAAAATGATTTTTACAATTCTCACAAAGAAAATCAACTTGTTGCGGCGCATCGACAATTAACGGTAAATCCTCTTTTTCTTTGGAGTCTAAAATACGTAAAGGATTTTTTGCCAGTCTGGCTACCGAGGCTTCGCTTAATTTTCCCTTATAACGCTTAAAATATTCTTTCAATTGCGTTAAATAGGCTGGGCGACAATCCGGACAACCGACACTGTTAATCTGCACGGAAATCGGCAAATTTAAGGAACGATATAATTTGTAAGTAATGGAGATGATTTGGGCGTCAACTACCGCATCAGCTTCGCCTAAAACTTCGAAACCGAATTGATAAAACTGGCGATAACGACCGCCTTGTGGTTTTTCACGACGAAAACAAGGGCTGATATAAAATAATTTTACTGGCTGCGTTAGGTTTAACATTCCGTGTTCGATATATGCCCGAACTACGCCAGCTGTAACTTCCGGTCGTAAAGCCAAATGATCTTCGCCTTGATCGACAAAATTATACATTTCTTTTTCCACGACATCGGTTGCTTGACCTATGCCTTTATTAAAAAGATCGACGAATTCCAAAACCGGAGTTTCAATTCTTTTAAATCCATAAATATCCGCCATGGTCGAAACGACATGTTTGATGTAATCCCAATAACGCTGATCTTCTGGCAAAATATCTTTCATGCCTTTGACCAGCTGATAGGCTTTTTTCTTTTTTGGTTCGGCTTTTACCATAATAGTTGTTATAAAGAATAATCGATTTGTTTATTAAAAATTGTAAATTCGTTAAAAGGAAAAGCTCTGATCCAAGCTCGACCGCGAATATGATCGAAGGCTACCGCTCCAAAAACTCTGGAATCGGAACTATTATTGCGATTGTCACCCAATACATAATATTCATTTGCTCTTAAATCAACTTGCGCTGTTTCTCTGACGCTGCTATTTAACAGATATTCGCTTTCCGGTAATAATTGTCCGGTCGGATGATCGTTATTATAAATATAAATTTTACCGCCTTTCAATTCTACGCCTTCTCCCGGCAAACCAATGACGCGTTTAATATAATAAGTTTTAGGATTTTCCGGCGGATGAAATATAACCACTTCGCCACGCTTAATATCTCGAAACCGATAACTAATCTCATCAACCAGGAGATATTCCCGATTATGAAAATTCGGCAACATCGAATCGCCCTCAACAATAAACGGTTGAAAAAGATACAATCTGATCGGCACAATAATCAATAAAGAAACAACTAGGATTTTCAAAATTTCTTTAAGATAAAAAGTTGAGCCCTTACCAGAATCTTGAGAAACAACTTCCGTTGTCACAACTTCTTGCGCACTCTCTTCTTCATTTTTTGTTAAAGGCATAGATATAAATTATAAATTTTAGATTATAGATTATAAATTTTAGAATTACAATGTAACTGAGCCTGACGGAGGAGAAGAATGGCTGCGCTATTCGTCTGTGTCCGCCGAAGTTTCAACGAAGGCGGAAGCTCGCATAAAACCACGACGCTATGAATGCGCGTTGCCCTTCTTCGCCAAGGCTACGAAGGGCAGCCTTCGCGCAATGCTTCAGAAGAATGGCTGCGCCAGCCGTAGCCCTACAGGCGCGAAGGCTGGTGGACCCGAGTGGACTCGAACCACTGACCTTTCGAATGTGAATCGAACGCTCTAACCAGCTGAGCTACGGGTCCATAAAAATTTTGGCAAATGTACTACAAACATCTAACTCTAACCATAGGCTCGTCCGCTGATTGAGCGGAAATCACAAATCACAAACAACCAATCACCAACAACAATTTTAAATTTTAGCCCATTTTTACGGCAGAATAGATGTATTATAGCAGGTAAAAAGGTAAAAATCAAGCCCGGCGCAAAGGCGAATTATGAATTTTTCAGCCAGAGGCTGATCCGCCTGGTGGCGGAAGATTTTAAATTATAAATTTTAAATTATTTAAATTACCCTAATTTTAGCCAAAATATGCAATTTTTCTAAATAAAGCTTGACGGAAATCTGTATATATGCTATCATCTATAGTTATTGAACTTTGACAAACAAGTGAATAACGCATTAAATAGCAAGAAATTGATATTTAATGCGTTATTCACTTAAACTGCCAACTAAAGTTGGCAAGCCACATTTCCCGTGGCAAAATTGATTCTCTCGAAAGGAGAAAAAATGAAACGCTTTACAATAATTTTGGTAATTTTCGCTACCATCTTATTTGTTGGTTGTGGAAACCAAAAAGAAGGACAACGAGTCATATTTCAACAGCCAGATATGCAGTTGCCTTATGAAAACTATCACGATGTCTGGCAAGATAGCTCGTTGGGCTATTACATCGGTAGACTCGGAGCCAGGGAGTACCTAATCGATCAGGATGGCGACCGAATCAGTAATGGTTTTCACTCGTACTTTTGTAAAGACAGTGTAATTTATGGGGCACTCAGCTCCGACACCCAGGTCGTCGTAGAAAAAAACGGCACGGTAAGAGAGGGCGGCTTTCCTTATCCAAAAGATCTTCATGATAACTACCAAAACTTCAGGGCAGTCAAATGTCGGCCCAAAGAAAGCTATAAAGAAGTTTGGTACAACAAGGAAACACATTGTTGTGTTGGTAAAAACGGAGCCATGGAGTACCTAATCGATAAAAACGGTAATCAAGTTGGCAGTGGCTACCACAGTTTTTTCCGCAAAGACGGTAAAATTTACGGGAAAATCGGCTCCGACACCCAGGTCGTCGTAGAAAAAGACGGCACAGTAGCCAGATACAAACGAGTTGATCTGGCAAACAGTGTAATCGGAGACGGCGACTAGATCCACTAAAAACGAGGTCTGGTCAAGATCGCGAATCGACAATAAATTATAGTGCACACAACGCTGTGCACTTAAAAGGCAATCCGCCAAAACAATCAGCCCGCTCACACTTCTTCACGTGAGCGGGTTTTCTTTTTGATAAAAATTATCTTAATCTTTAATTTTTTAATTTTGAATCTTTGAATTATCTTAAATTGACCAAAAACCGATAGTGATTTATAATAACATAAGTTAAAAAATTACCGTTTTACTCAACACAAAAAAGCTGAATAAATCACAGCTTTTAAAAAACTTTAAAAATAACCCTTTTAAATAATGGATCAATTCATTGGCGGCTGGAAATCTAGCCAAGAAAAACATAATACCGACTCGCCACGCTTACGAGCAATGAACTTTGATCGACCGCCGAAAACTACCAAAAAAAGCTTGATCTTTAAAACGATTCTGGCTGGTATTTTTATTTTTTTGATTATTTTTGGCTTGTATTTTTCGGAAAGATTCGTGACCGATCCTAAAAGTCCCATTATCAGCATCAATCAATTCAATCCTATTACTCGCCTGGTCGGCTTAGTTATGGGAGATGACAAACGCTTGGACGGCTTAACTGAAGATCGAATCAATTTTTTACTTTTAGGTATTGGCGGCGAAGGTCATGACGGACCATATTTAACAGACACTATTATTGTAGCTTCACTCAAACCGTCAACCGGCGAAGTTGCCTTAATGTCACTCCCGCGCGATTTAGCGATTAAAGGCAAAAAGGGTTATTTGGAAAAAATCAATCAAATTTATTCTGACGGCCGAACTAGTGGTGACGACAAACAAGGCTTGGAAGATATGACATCCGTGGTGGAAAATTTCTTGGACACAACTATTAATTATTATGCTTTAATCGATTTTGCCGGATTTGAAAAATTCATCGACGGTTTAGGCGGCATTATCGTCAATGTGCCAAAAGGTTTTACTGATAATCTTTATCCAACCGATGATTTTAAAAATACGGTGGTTAGTTTTCAAGCTGGTTCACAATTAATGAGCGGCAAAAGAGCCTTGATTTATGCTCGCTCTCGACATGGCGATAACTATGAAGGTTCGGATTTCGCCAGATCCAGAAGGCAACAATTGATTTTACAAGCGGTCAAAGATAAATTTTTCAGCTTATCAACATTAGTTGAAACGCAAAAAATCAAGGCGCTTTTAAATCTGGTCAACAACTCTTTACAAACAAACATTTCTTTTTTCCAAGCAGTACAGTTGGCTGATCTTGCCAAAAATATTTCCGCCGATAAAATTTACAACTTGACTATTGATGACGGTCCATTCGGCATGCTTAATCCGGACTATCTGGAAAACGGCGCTTGGATCTTGAAGCCACGACCGAATGCAGAAAAAATTATTGCCGGTCGTTGGAAAAATATTTTTACTACTAATGTTTTAAAAACCGAAAACGCCAATATCGAAGTAGCGAACGGCACCACTGTCGAGGGCCTCGCTTATTTTACCGCCGAAGCTTTAAAACAACTAGGCTATACGGTAAATAATTTTGGTAATGCTGTTAGACAAGATTTTGAAAAAACAGCTATCTATGATTTAAGCGGTGCTACTAAACCAGAAACGTTAAAATTATTAAGCGAAGAATTTCAAACTAAAATTTCAGATAATGTACCGGCCGAACTTTTAACAAAATATCAAGATCCAAAAAAACCACTTACCCAACCAGAAATTCTAATTGTTTTAGGCCTTGATCAAATGGATCGTTTATTAAAACCAGCAGCACCCCGAACAGCAAGCAGCACCGAAGCTATACTAGAAACAGCCACAACCTCAACCTCTACCCTATTTACCCTCCCCTTTTTCAACGCAACCTCCTCATCTACACAGAATTAAAATAATCTTTCAATTTTTAATTTTGAATCTTTTAATCATTTTCTCTTGACTTATTCATCTTTTCCTGATAGGGTTAAATGGTTATTAAGTTCATTTTAAGTCACGAAAAAAAACAAAGGAGAACGAGAGATGAATAACGCTGTAAAGGTCTCGGAAGACGATAACAGCACAAAAAACGTCATAAAAAGATGCTTCTGTTGTGCAATATTTATCGCGGCTGGTCTTGGCATAATTTTCACATTCGTGATGCTGATTATAAAACCAGTGTCAACTTCTACCCTCGAAGCTTTGCTTTCCAACCCCAAAGCCCTGCTACCATTTTAGGCGGCAGGGCTGATTTTTTTTCAAATAGTCAAAAACCGATAAATCTGTTATTATAATCTCAGAAAAGCATATGAAAAATAAAGTTTTTAAAATCGCCATTTTAGGTAGAGCCAACGTTGGCAAATCAACGCTTTTTAATCGTGTCACCGAAAAACACTTAGCAATTATTTCTGATATTCCAGGCACAACCAGAGACAGAAACTACGCTACGGCTGATTGGCAAGGCTACACTTTAACGTTTATTGATACTGGCGGACTCGACTTTGTTCATCAAAGCGATCTTAAAGAAGCGATAGCGAGACAGACTAAAATTGCCGCCGAGGAAGCTGACATGCTTTTAATAGTTGCTGATGCTAAAACTGGCATGTTACCGCAAGATAAAGAAATCGCCAAAACCGCCAAAGCTTCTGGTAAACCAATCGTCTTGACTATTAATAAAGCGGATAATAAAAAAATGCGCCTTTCGATTTCCGATTATTACCGTTTAGGCTTAGGAGAGCCTTGGCCGATTTCCGCTGCTAACGGTTCTGGGGTTGGCGATCTTTTGGATGAAATAATCCGAATAGCTGGCACTCGTGCCCCGGTACAACTTGATACTCCGATCGATAAACCGATAAAAATAGCAATCATCGGCCAACCAAATGTTGGCAAGTCTTCTTTAATCAACGCCTTGCTCGGTGAAGAACGGATGATTGCCTCGCCCGCTCCTTACACCACCAGAGATCCACAAATCATTGATTTTTATTATAAAGACGATCATTTTCAATTAGTCGATACTGCCGGTATGAGACGTAATCGTAAAGTCGGTGACAAATTGGAAAAATTCAGTGTCGATGAGGCTCTGCGCCAACTCAGACAATCAAGCGTGGCGCTTTTAGTGACGGATGTTTCTCAGCCTTTAAATGGTCAGGATAGCCGTTTAGGCGGTTTACTGAACGAATGTTTGGCAAGCACTATTATCATTGCCAACAAATGGGATTTAATCAAAGAAAAAGACGAAGCAACTATTAATAAGTTCTCCGTTTATTACCACCGCTTTTTCCCGCACTTATCTTTTGCGCCGATTGTTTTTACTTCCGCTGTTTCCAAACAAAGAGTCAGAACTATTTTGGATGTTGCCAAAGAAGTTTACAATGAACGTTTCAGAGAAATCACCGATAACGCCATGGATAAATTTTTGAAACAGTTGATCAAAAAACAACCACCGGCCATGACCAATAACCGACACAGTAAAATCCATCAAATCAAACAAACCAGCACCGATCCTTTACGTTTTGATGTTGTTAAAGATTTAAAAACTCGTCTAACTACTTCTTATCTAAAATTCATTGAAAAGGAATTGCGCAATAAATTTGGTTTTGCCGGTTGTCCGATTTTCTTCAACATTCGCGAACCAAAACAGAAATAAGAGAGTTATAAACTTTATGAAATTACTTGTCGGCTTGGGTAATCCGGGCAAACAATACGAACTCACCAGACATAACGCCGGTTTTTTAGCTTTGGATATTCTGAAAAAGAAATTGAATGCGGATAGCTGGTCGGAAAACAAAAAATTCTCCGCGCTTCTATCCTCGGCAATCTTTAATGAAGAAAAAGTAATTTTAGCTAAACCCGTAACGTTTATGAATCTGTCGGGTACAGCTATCAGAGCTTTGAGTGATTATTACAAAATTAAGCCGGAGGATATTTGGGTATTTCATGACGATGCTGATTTACCGCTCGGTAAATTACGAATCGGACATTTTAATTCAGCGGGTGGTCACAATGGCTTAAAATCACTACAAGATCACCTCTTGAATGATAATTTTCTCCGTTTCCGCTTGGGTATTGGTAAATCAACCAAGCCAGAACAAGAGTTAAAAGATTTTGTTTTGGAAAAATTTAGCACAGACGAAAAACAGCTTCTCAATAATTTATTAGATCAAGCAGCCACCGCTTGCATTCTGGCTCTAGAAAAACCTTTGCCAGAAGTTCTAAATAAATACAACTAAAAAACTGATTCTCAAAATGTCACTTGCAAGCGCAAGGATCTATCCATAAAGAACAGGGACCTTGACTTGGTAGCTACTCGCTAAGGATAGGAGGGAAACCTAACTTTCGCAGCTTACAAGCAACATTTCAAAAACCAGTCTGCTTTCAAAATCTCTTTAATTTCAAAAACCTTATCATAAATAAAAAAAATGTCAAGGGACACAAATCTCAATTTATTAAAAGCTAAACTGGCCGTTTTACCAAAAAAACCAGGCGTTTATCGCTTTTTTGATAAAAATTCAAAGCTGCTTTATATTGGTAAAGCAAAAAATTTATCCGCTCGAGTTAACTCCTATTTTAAAAAATCAACCAGCTTGTCACCTGCCAAAACAAACATGGTCGCTGCGATTAACGATATCAATTACACCGTAGTTACTAATGAAAACGAAGCTCTGATTCTAGAAGCGCAGACAATCAAAAAATATCAACCGCCTTATAACGTCGATTTGAAAGATGATAAAAACTGGTTATACGTCGGCATTACCTCTGGCGCTTGGCCCCAAATAATTACCTTACGCCAACCAGAAAGATTTTTAAAAACTAACCGTTTAGTCAAAATCTACGGACCATTTACTTCCGCAAAAACTCTCCATTACAATTTAAAATTTTTAAAAAAACTTTTCCCTTTTTATAACGAACAAGGCGCTTTTATCGAGCTCAATAAAAAACCACGCTCAGCCTATCATCTTGGTCGCTATCTAGATCGACCAACTGTCAGTCAAAAGATTTGGCAAAACGCCAGCACCTCTGCTGCCGCGATTTTATCCGGCAAAATAAACAAATTAACGCAAAAAATCAAAAAAGATTTAACCAGCTCCATCAAAAAACAAAATTTTGAAAGAGCAGCCGAGTTACGCGATCAATTAGAAAATTTACAACAATTTACTGGCAAACAAAACGTCTCGACTCTAACCAAAGAAAACGTTGATTATTGGCACTACGCTCAAAAAAACGCTTCTTATCTATTTACCGTTCTAAAAGTCCGCGAAGGCAGACTGCTCATCAGCTCTGATTTTAAATCCGATAAATTAAATAAACTCACTTTAGCTGAAGCCTTAGAAAACTTTTTAGAATTTTATTACGGTTTTAATAATGATGTCCCAGATAAAATAATTATTCCCGAATTAACCACCCAGACAATCGAACTGCCAGAAAAAGTAAAATTAATAAGCCCTAAAACCCCCAAACAAAAAAAATTATTAAACTTAGCCAAACTAAACGCCGAGACAAAAATCAACAGTCAGGCCCATCCTACAAATAATTTTCCAGCCTT
>Ga0172379_10007821_pt1 | contig 13716 bp, 19 predicted proteins | sample GrowelOW334metaG_FD_119756 | JGI IMG/M metagenome (GOLD analysis project Ga0172379, IMG submission 119756) | Groundwater microbial communities from an aquifer near a municipal landfill in Southern Ontario, Canada - Groundwater well OW334 metaG | ecosystem: Environmental > Aquatic > Deep... | reverse complement strand
GTTAAATTCTTATCGTTTTTTATTTTCATTACACGGTTACGATAATCTAATGAGTAAGACATAATAGTTTGGTTAAATTATGATTCGTACTCATTATGCCATTTTATTTAGAAATAGCAATATGTTGTATTTTTTTAAATTAATAAGTCAGCTTAATCACTTATTAAGACAACCTATGCTCACCTAGCACTAGAATTCGATCAACATCTTTTTTAGTCATGCGTTTAAGTCTATATAGATCTCTTTTATCAACACCACTTGGCATGCGGTCAACTTTTGTTTTTGATTCAACATCCTTTTCCAAAACTGGAACTAAATTATCTAATTCATCCATAAAATTATAATTAATAAATAGGAATTTAATTTATTCCAAATCATCGTCGTTGTCAAATTTTAAATCTATTTTCTTAGTTCTTTCATCGCAGAAATACGCGCATCTATAAGCGTTTTTGTTCCAATATCTTTTCTATAAAAAACCGGCCCTTTTAATTTTGAAATAGAATCTTCAGCTATTTTTTCTGCACTCGCCAAATCATCCGCAATGCCAACAAACGCAACAGCGCGTGATCCAGCCAAATAAAGCCCATCTTCTTTTTCATCAACAGAAGCAAAATAAATTTTTACTGTATTTCCACACTCATCTAAAAAGATTTTTTCTCCTTTTACAGGACTATCCGGATATCCATTTGGCACAGCGTATTTGCAAACAGTCGCTTTTTTATCAAATTCAATTTCAAGAGTATCAAGAGTTTTATTTATTATAGCTTCACAAATATCTACAAAATCAGTTTTTAAAATAGGCAAAACATTCATGGCTTCCGGATCACCAAAACGCGCATTATATTCAATCAATTTAACACCATTTTTTGTCGCAATAAATCCGCCATACATAATTCCTTTAAAATAAGTTCCGGTTTCCTCAAACAAAGCAGCTGCAACTTTTTTTGTTATATCAGAAGCGTCATCAATATCTTTTTGAGTTAAAAATGGAAGCGAATGATTTTCGCATGAATATGTCCCCATTCCACCTGTCATAGGACCTTTATCTCCTTCATATGCCCTCTTATGATCCTGCACCGCAGGCATATCTTTTGTTGTAATTCCATCGCAAAAACTCATCAAAGAAAATTCTTGTCCGATTAATTTTTCCTCAATAACTACTCTTCCACAATCCTTCAAACATTCTTTTGCGTAAGCAATTCCTTCATTTTTTCCATTTAAATGATCACCGGAAACCTTCACGCCTTTACCTCCCTTAAGCCCATCCGCCTTAACAACAAAATCATCTCCAAGCTTATTAAAAAATTCTTCCAATCCATTTTCATCATAAAAAACTTTGAATTCTGGATTTCCTGCAATTTTATATTTTTCAACAAGATCGCGTGTAAATGATTTTGAAGATTCCAATCTTCCAACAGTTTTTAGCGGTGATGCACATTTAATTTCCATTTCAAGCAGCATATCGCAAACACCTTTTGCAATTGGCGCTTCTGGCCCAATAAAGGCAAAATCCGGTTTAGTTTTTTTTGCAAATTCATAAATTTTATCAAGATCACAAGTATCTGCAATTAAATATTCTTCTGCCAATTTATAAATCCCAGGATTTTTTGCACTTCCGACAACAAACAAAGAAACATCATGTTTGCTTCTTTTAAATGCTACTGCAAGTGCATGCTCGCGTGCGCCGTTTCCAATTAAAAGTATTTTTTTCATAAAAAATCTAAATCAAATTCATTTGATTTCTCGCTTGAGAATCCAAAAAATCACAGTCATCTTCAATTCCTCCGCACGCTTTATCTTTTAATCTTGCGGAAGCATTCTTTTTTAAAACATCAGCTGTCACATCTCCAGTCTTATATTTGCCATCAAAACAAGCCATGCAGAAATCTTTTATTTCTTTATTTCCTTTTTTGCATGATTCAAAAACATCTTTTACGTCAGAATAAAATAAATGATCCGCTCCTATAAATTTACAAATTTCTTTGATTGAATTAGACGAAGCAATAAGTTCTTGTCTTGTAGGGATATCAATGCCATAAAGGCAAGGGTTTATTACAGGAGGTGAAAAAGACGCAAAATAAATTTTCTTAGCGCCAGCATTTCTTACCATATCAACAATCTGTTTTGAAGTATTGCCTCTAACAATGCTGTCATCAACAAGCAAAATTTTCTTACCTTCAATCTCAAGTCTCATCGGATTCATTTTATATCTTATTGATTTTTTACGCATCTGTTGGCTTGGCATAATAAAAGTTCTGCCAATATATCTATTTTTAACCAACCCTTCCCTATATCTAATATTTAATTTATCAGCTATTGCCAAGGCGGCAGTTCTTGCAGAGTCAGGTACAGGCATAACAACATCAATATCGAGTTTAGCTTTTTTTATTCTTTCAGCCATTTTTTCACCCATTCTTATTTGGGCTTTATAAACAGATATTTTATTAAGCATACTGTCCGGTCGCGCAAAATAAATATATTCAAAAATACAAGGAGTATGAATTTTTGGCATAATTTTTTGCCTATAAACTTTTCTTGTTTTTTCTTCAATAAAAATTGCTTCTCCCGGACCAACATCATCAATAAAAGTAAATCCAAGCACATCCAATGTTACAGATTCTGATGCGAAAATATAATCTGTTGAGATTCCATTTTCTCTTTTACCGAATAAAAGAGGACGAATACCGCGAGGATCACGAAAAGCTAACATGCCTTGTTTTGCAATATAAGTGACAACACTATAAGCACCTTTTGATCTTTTATAAACGCTCTCAACAGCTTTCCAAATATGAGATGGCTTTAACTCTTTTGGATTTTGATTTGTGAGAGCTTTAGTAAATAAATTTAAAATAATTTCAGCATCACAGTTTGAATTTATAAGTCGATGATCTTTTTCAAAGAGTTCGGTTTTTAAATCGTATGCATTAAATAGATTACCGTTATAAGCCAAAACTACTCCAAAAGGAGCTTGTCCAAGAAATGGTTGGGCATCATTAACATCTCCGCTAGTTGAATATCTTGTATGACCTATTCCAACATATCCTTTTAAATTTTGCATATCTTTTTCCAGATATACATCTTTGACTAATCCAACATCTTTTCTTAAATGAAATATTCCATCATAAGTAGCAATACCTGTGGCATCTTGTCCTCTATGTTGCAGAGTCAAAAGAGCATCATAAATATCTTGAGCTACATAGTCTTTTGAATATATTCCAACAACTCCACACATTTTTATTTGAGTTAAAAAATTATTTTATATTGTTGATTCTTTTGGCAGATGACACAGTATTCTCCATAAGCATTGCAACGGTCATTGGTCCAACTCCACCAGGAACCGGAGTAATATATTTAACTTTTTCTTCTAAATCAGAAAAATCGCAATCTCCGCAAAGCTTTCCATTTTCCATTCTGTTTACGCCAATATCAACAACAATAGCACCATCTTTCACCATATCTCTTGTAATTAGATGAGGCTTCCCAACCCCAACACACAAAATATCCGCTCTTTGAGTATGTGATTTTAAATTTTTAGTAAAAATATGACATGTAGTCACAGTAGCATTCCTATTTAAAAGCATAGTAGATAAAGGTTTGCCAACCAAATTACTGTGTCCAATCACAACAGCTTCTTTACCTTCAATTTCAACATTGTAATATTCAAGCAATCTAATAACTCCAAGAGGAGTACATGGCGCCAAATCCTCAAAATCTTTGCTGGTAAACATTTTTCCCAAATTATAAGCCGTAAATCCATCAACATCTTTTTTTGGCTCAATAGCTCTTATTACATTTGGAGTATAGATATGCTTTGGCAAAGGCAATTGAACAAGTATGCCATGAACAGTTTCATCAGAATTTAATTCTTCTATTTTAGATATAATTTCTTCGGTTGTGACAGATTCGTCATAATCATACTGATCCCATAAAATACCTGTAACATCGCAAGCCTTTTGTTTTTTCTTTACATAAGATAAAGACGCTGGATTTTTTCCAACTAAAATAACAACAAGCTTTGGTTGAATATTTTTAGTTTTAAGACGGCTAACTTCGTATGAAAGTTTTAATAGGGTTTCTTTAGCCACTTTTTCTCCATCCATGATTGACATATGCAGAGGAATAAAAAATAAATAACTATCCTTGCACCGCCATAGTGGGGTCAGGATCTACGATGCAATCTCTATCGTCCTGAACTTGCCTGCCTGCCGGTAGGCAGGTTTCAGAATCTACGATGCATTAGCAATTTCACTATATCTTTAGCGCAAAAACTCGTCAACAATATTAAAAATCATTTCTGCCGTATCTTTGATTTTTGGCTGAATATTAACTATTTTCCAGTTAAACTTCTTAGCTAAATCTTTGTGAACCTCGCGGCATTTATCCACAAGCGCATCATTTTGTTCATGAACATGAACTTTTTCTTTTGCAAAAAAATTTCTTCTGCCATCAAGCATAATTGCCAAATCTTCTTTTAATAAAAATTTGTTCATTTCAATAAGCCAATGTTGATCTAATCCCTTAGCAGTTCCCCAAGCAATTCCTGTCCCGCTATAATCTTCAGCAACAACAACATATCCGTCCTCAAGCAATTTTTTTAATTCATTTTGATACTGATAACGATTTAAAATAAACCACATTTGAAGCTCATCTTCAGAGATTTTTTGAGGACCTTCGGTTCTTAAAGTTTGATACAAAAAAGACCCAGTAGGGGATATTTCATAAACAGGATATTTAATATATTTTGTTTTGTATCCTTTCTCCTCTAGTGTTCGACACAGCCGCTTGCAGTGCGTGCTTTTGCCAATATTATTGATTCCATACATTGTAATAAAAATTCCTTTTTTCATGTTAGTATTGTTGTCATGCCCCTACTAATGGGGTCAAGATCTATTATGTTTTATGTAGTTCCGAACTTGTGAGTGTTGTCGTCCTGAACTCATGAATTATGTCGTCCTGAACTTGTTTCAGGACCTATTGTTAATAATATAAAAATGTTTATCTCATCCCTCCAGTGCTGCCAAAACCCCCTCTACTTTCTTTCGAAATTTCATCCATTTCCTCCCACTCAAATTTATCAATTCTCACAAAAACTCCCTGTGCAATTTTCTCTCCTTTTTTTATTTCAACTTTTTCATCTTTAAAATTATAAACCAAAACTTTTATTTCATCATTGTTTCCACAATAGTCATGGTCAATTATTCCAAAACCATGAGGAGGAAGAAGCCCTTTTTTCTTTGGCGTGCTGCTTCTAGAGGCAATTACAAGCATATAACCGCTAGGAACCTCCACGATCAAATTACTGGGAACCATTCCGAGTTCTTTTCCGTTTATAATAGTATCCTCTCTTGCCATCACATCAAATCCAACACTTCCGGAAGTTTCATAAACCGGTAGCGACAAGCTTTTGTCTATTCTTTTTATTTTAACTTTCATTATTTTGCTTTTTTAAAATACGATAATAAGATAAATTATATTTACAATAACCTCAACCTTAAAAAAATGATTTACATAAATTTCTTGATATTAAGCTGGATTGCAGCAGCAGAAGCGACAGCAGATGATGCAAAGGAAGATGCAAAAGAAGATGCAAAAGAACCAAAAATAGACTTCGCAGTAGGCGGGCAAGCTTTGATAGAAGGCGTAATGATGCGTTCGCCAAATTCAATAATAATGGCAGTCCGAAAAAAAGAAGGCGAAATAAAAGTGAAAAAGAAAAAATATAGAACATTAACTCAAAGATTTAGAATTTTAAATTTGCCGATTTTGCGTGGAGTTTTAAATTTATTTGAAATGCTTTATATAGGAACAACTGCTTTGAATTTTTCTGCGAATGAAATGTTGGAAGACACAATGTCAAAAGAAGAAAAAGAAAAATACAAAGATCAGAAAAAAACTTTTATGATGAGATTTGTTGAAATTGCTGGTTTTGTCTTATCAATGATTTTTGCGCTTGTGCTAACGATTGTTTTGTTTAAATTTACTCCGCTTTTTTTAACAACTTTGTTGGAAAAAGTTTTCCCTTATTTAAAAGAAAATTATTTAGTTTTTAATTTGATTGATGGTGGAATAAAGATAAGTATTTTTCTTTTATATATTTTTATTCTTACTTTGTTTAAAGATTTTAGGAGAATTTTTGAATATCACGGAGCGGAACATAAATCAATTTTTACTTATGAAAACAAAAAAGAACTGACAGTGGAAAATGCAAAAAAAATGTCACGATTTCATCCAAGATGCGGAACAAGTTTTATTTTGATTGTGTTTTTGGTGAGTATTTTGGTTTATACATTTGTTCCCCGCCAAAATTCATTTATTGATAATCTCGTTTTAAGGATTGCACTTTTGCCTTTGATAGCAGGAATTTCTTATGAGTATTTAAAGATAAGCGCGAAATACGCACAAAATATATTTGTAAAAGGAATAATAGCTCCAGGACTTTGGTTTCAACGACTTACAACAAAAGATCCGGACGATTCACAACTTGGAGTTGGATTAACTTCGCTTAAAGAGGCTTTGGAGATGGAAAGGGAATAAGCGTCATACTAATAGAGAGCTAATCTATCAGGATCTAGCATTCCGGGAAGAAGACTTTCTTTTATATGTTCAATTAATTTTTTTTTAGTCATAGAAGTTTGCAATTCTTCTAAAATAATTTTTGCAAGATTTTCTGCTACTTTTTGAGCCATATTGCCCATTTCCATCTCAGATAAATTTTTTTTAGATAAATTTTCGTAATCATCAATATATATATGCAATAAAATTTTAGATTGTTTTAAAATTAAGGCCAAAATAGATCCAATAAGGTTATTTTCTGTTGCTAGTGCAATATATTTATCAGCATTACCATCTAACAACTTTTGAATTTCTTGATTTGTATTTAAAATTTCTTTCAAAACTTTATTGCCTTCTTGAACTGCTTTTATAATTCTTTTCAGAAATGAATTTTTATCAGTAGATTCCTCAGGTTTTTGTAATTCATAAAACATTTCAAGTGTTTTACCTTGAGCTCGAGTCAATGCGTCGCCAACTACAACAAATATTGTTGCTTTTTGTGGAAATTTTAGTTCAGATAATAAATCAAATGTAGTTACAGGGTTCTCCATAATTAATTATCAAGGAGTTAATTCTCCAATAGAAGTACACTCATATAGTACAAATTTTATTTTCCCTTCAACTTCTTCTTGAATTATAGCTATAAAAGGATTTTTTGGCATTCTTGCATTTTCATATAAGCCTATTTTTCTGACTTGTATAGATTGATCAGATCCATGGATTTGCATGTAGGTAGTGTCCACTTGCATAGTATTTCCTAAATCATACGTAGCTCTTAATGCATTTTCTATGTTATCAAAAGATCCTTGTTTTTTACCAATTAATAATTTATACATAAATCAATTTTAGATATATGTTAAATTTAGATAAGAGCATTCAGAATAATAATTGAATATTCATCTTTATATGCAGGAAGACCAAATATTCGTATTAAAGAATTTCCAATTGTTATAGTATCCACTTTCCCAGTTGTTTGGTTGTCTTTATATGCAAGATATTGCGCTGTAAATATTGGTCCTTTTGATCTAAACCAATCATCTGATTCCGGAGATTCCATTTCTAATTCTTCTTTAGTAGGATATTTGTCATTAGGAAATCTATTCATCATGGCACTTAGCTCATCTGCGGTAGGTGGAGGAGGAAGTCCATCTTCGTCTCCATCTTTACTGTTATCATCTAGTCCCATATAAAAATTGTTATAATATAATTTTATTTAGTTTAATTCATCTTTATGCGCCTTTAATTTCCTCTATCACATTATTCACATCCAATCTAACCCCAGGGCTCATTGTTGAGCAGATAGAAATAGAAAGAACATAAGTTCCTTTTGCTCCGACAGGGCGGGAATCTAATATTGATTTAATAACAGTCTTCAAATTTTCTTTTAATTTTTGATCATCAAAAGATAATTTTCCGAAAATATTATGAGTGTTTGATAATTTATCCAATCTTACTTCAACTTTTCCTTTTCTAATCTCATCAATAGTTTTTACAACATCAGTTGTAACAGTTCCTGTTTTTGGATTTGGCATAAGCCCTTTTTGCCCAAGATTCTTAGCAACTTTACCAAGGCTTTTCATTTGATCGGGAGTAGCAATAGCTACGTCAAAATCAGTCCATCCTTTTTCAATTTTCTCAATCAAGTCCTCAGTTCCAGCGAAAGTAGCTCCAGCAGCCTTTGCTTCTTTTATTTTATCATCAGAGACAAACGCAACTACTCTGACAGTTTTACCGGTTCCATGTGGTAGCGAAACTGTGTATCTAAGATTTTGATCCGCTTGTTTTGGATCTAGACCAAGCTTGAAATGCACTTCGCAAGAAGAGTCAAATTTTAGCTTTGGCATTTTTTTAAGAAGCTCAATAGCTTCTGAGATTGTATGAAATTCTTTTTCAATTAGTTTGAAAGAATTGTCATAGTTTTTTCCGCGTTTCATAAATAAATTGGTTATGTGGTTCAAACGGCTTTTTATTAAAAAGTCTCCCACGATTTATAAATATTTTTTATCCTTCTACTTTTACGCCCATACTTCTTGCAGTTCCTGCTATAATTTTAACAGCTGCATCTATATCATTTGCATTCAAATCTTCCATTTTAATTTTAGCGATTTCTTCCAATTGAGCTCTTGTAATTGTTCCAACTTTGTCTTTGTGAGGAACAGCAGAGCCTTTCGCAAGTTTAATAGCTTGTTTAATCAAAATAGCAGCTGGAGGACTTTTCATTATGAAAGAAAAAGACCTGTCGCCGAAAATGCTTATTTCAACCGGAACAATCGTATCTCCCATATCTTTAGTTGCGTTGTTAAACTGAACGCAAAATTCCTGAATGTTTATACCTTGGGGCCCAAGTGCAGTACCAACCGGTGGTGCTGGTGTGGCCTTCTTTGAAGGAATCTGTAGCTTTACTACAGTAATCAATTCTTTTTTAGCCATATTTTTTTAATAATTAAGTAAAAATTTGAGCGCGTAACACACATATTTTATTTATAATCAGGCAAAAGTCAAGCACGAAGGAAGCTTTAGCTTCCGGAGTGCTTCTTCTGTATTAATAAAAATGGATTATTATATGGGCACGGTCTTCTTAATTTTTGAAATTCAACAATACATTTCAAAATAAAACACGATAGTCATCGGGAACGGTCTTTAGCTTCCGGAGTAGTTTGCATGAGTCCAACGTGGCTTATGTAAAAATAATTGACTTTCGTTTGTATATAATATAATATGTATCTACGATATATTTTATTACATATAATTTTATGTTTAAAGCAATGCCAAAGACAGCTTCTTCTAAGGATATTCAAAGAAATTACAGACTTTTATTTGATGAAGTCGTAAGCACAGAAGAACCTCTAGTAATCATAAACAACAGTAAGCCGGAAGTCGTTATTTTATCTATAAAAGCATATGAATCACTCAATCAAGCAAACGAAGAACATGAACAAGCAATGGCAAGAAAAGCAATAGAAACCTATGATATAGAAAAGAAAAATGGAAAACTAAAAAAACTTTCTTCACTATCTCACCTAGCTTAAATGAAAATAAAAAACATATATTATTCATCACATTTTGCAAAAGCGTTCGGAAAACTTCCGGTCGAAATAAAAAAACAAGCGATTGAAAAAGAAAAATTATTTAGGGCAGACTGTTTTGATAAAAAACTCAAAACTCACAAACTAAAAGGGCAACTAGCAAACTATTGGACGTTTTCAATAAATCATTCATATATAATTCTTTTTGAATTTACAGAAGATAACTCTATAGGTTTAATAGATATAGGAACACATTCAATCTACTAAGAAAACCGTTTACGGTTTTCTTCTTCTGTATTAATCAAAATCCTATTCCGCCCTCAACTCTTTCCCCATTTCCCACCCAATCAATGCCAAAAGATTTTTTATTTGAGGGTGATAGTTTTTTGGATAAGAGAAGGCGTATATTAAATTTTCTATTTTTACGACCAAAAATGCGGTATTTTCTCTCCTCAAATCATTAATATAGAAATTTCCATTTCCAAAATCATTAGTCTCGTTTACCTCTACGTCAAGCCCCTCAGACGCTCTCATTTTTAGAACTTGATACACTTCGTCAATGTTTGTATTTGCGCCAGTCCTGAATATATAAATCTTAGCTAAAAACTCAGTTTTTGTTCGAACCAAATATTTTTTTGTCTCAACATCATTCAAATCATCTATATATATAGTTTTGAATAAAAATCCGCCGTGGACATCGTCCTCCAAATAAGCATTTTCAAATCCAGCGCTTGTTATTTGCTCTTCTCTTATATAAACATTTGGAGAATATGGAACAAAATTATCATCTTCGAAATCTTTTTCATTTCAACCGCACCATCTTTTAAATCATTACCAGAAGCATTTTCATAATCTTGTTGAAGATAAGCGCTATCGCCAGAAGCCTCAATATTAGCTGATTCCAAATCATATCCCAGTTTATTCTCTCCATCTCCACCGCTTACGCCACTATTTTCATCAACAGAACCTCCATCTGCACCAATCACACTTGTCTGAATATTTTTTGAAAGATCAATTGAATCAGGCAAATTAAAAGTATTCGCTTGATTATTTACGCCTTCTGTTTGAGGTTTTTTGAATTGAGACAAATAATCGCTGGAAACTATTTCAGCAACAACAACGACCACGACTACACTTAATATTACTGAAAAAACTGTAAATTTGCGCATGAATGAGGGGAAAATGATAAAAATACACCAAAAATATTAAAGTATTTATTTTGAAAAAGCAAATACTTATTTCTTTTTTACTTGAGTGAAATCAAGCTCAACAGGGGTTTCTCGTCCGAATATAGTGATAAATACTTTTACCTTTCCTTTTTCTTCATCAATTGTATTGATAAGACCATCGTAATTTACAAAAGGTCCATCCAAAACAATTACATTATCGCCAACCGCAAAATCAATTTTGAATTTAGGTTCAGCTTGACCCATGTGTTTCTTAATAACTTTCCATTCTTCAGGCGAAACAGGAACCGGAATAGTGCCTGATCCAACGAATCCGGTCACATTTGGAGTATTTCTTACAGCATACCAACTTTCATCAGTAACAATCATATCCACAAGAACATAACCTGGGAAAATTCTTTTTTCTTCTGTTACGGGCTGTCCTTTTTTAATTACGATTTGAGTTTCTTTTGGGACAACAACATCAAAAATCAAATCTTGCATCCCTAAAGATTCGATTCTTTGCATTAAAGCTTCTTTTACGGCATCTTCATACCCAGAATAAGTGTGTATGACATACCAATTTCTACCTGTTCCTTCTACCTGTCTTCCCATTTTAGTTTGTTAATGTTAAAAGATAAGTATAGGCTTTATTAAAGCCAAAATCTAAACCTCCAATTACGACAGCAGTAAGCATGCAGAATATAAAAACAATAAAAGTAAGTTTTACGGCCTGACTTTTTGTTGGCCAGCTTACTTTTGAAAGTTCTGCAAAACTGCTTTTTATGTAATCTATGACAATATTTTCTTTCATATTTTGTGAATTAAAATGCTTTTAATTAGCCACGTTGGCTTTCACGCCAAAAAAATATAACATTTACTATGGTTAAAAATCAAGAAAAATAAAAAATATCTTCGCCAAAAGCTTGTTATAAAAGCAAAAATCTGGTAAAATATAATAATAAAAAAAGGAAAAACAAACATAAAAATGAAAAAAATATTAAAAGGGATATTTGAGGCAGTTACAATGTTTACAATTTTATTTGTAGCTTTGCAGATAAATGCGCTTGCCGCAACAGCAAATCTTCCTTTAAATAACATTGATGATACAAACAAAAACAGTGTTTATCAAATGTATGAGAATGCAAAAATTCCGCTTCCTCCTGGTGCCGCAGAGGGGAATGTTAATTCGGAAATTGTAATAAATTCATTATTTGATGGAGCGCTTTCTTATACAAAAGCGATTATGGCGGTAGTAGGAATCCTTTACTTAGCAATTATTGCTTATAAGTTAATAATTCAAGGTGGTGATGAAGAGAATGTAAAAACGCAAAAAAAAGCTATTACTTATACATTGATAGCATTTGCGATCATAAGCATGTCCGGAGAATTGGCTCGTATGCTGGATATAAGTCCGGGAAACAGTCTTCTTGAGAAAAAAACTATTTTGAACAGAGTATATGCTTTTGATAAACTAGTAGAGGTATTTATGACATTTATAAGATATATAATTGGAGCTTATGCGACATTTATGGTTTTACGATCATCATTAAAACTTATCGTAGGAGGAGGCAATGATGAAGAAACAGGAAAAGAAAAAAAGAGTATATTGTACAGTTCTGCGGGATTATTTTTGATATACGTAGGACAAATATTTATAAATAAAGTTTTCTATATTGTTGATAAAAATAAATATACAGGATTTACGGGAGTTCAAGTTGCTGTAAATACAGTAAAAGGAGTTAAAGAAGTTATAGGGCTTACAAATTTCATGGTAAGTTTTATGGCTCCGGTGGCAGTATTAATGCTTTTGGTTTCTGCTTTATTGTGGGTAACAGCTGCAGGAAATGATGAACAAATAGGAAAAGCAAAAAGAGTTCTTACAACAACAATAGTTGGAATGGTAATAATTTTTGGAGCTTTTGCTGTTGTGAATACAGCGGTAGTTGGACAGTTTGAGCAATATGACGAGATTGCAAATCAAGAAGCAGGATTAGCAGGGGAACCAACGTCTAATTAAAAACAAAAATGAAAACAATAAAATCAGCAATAAAGGTCTTAAAGTCTGTCATCCTGAATTTATTTCAGGATCTACCAAGAGTAATCGTATTATTTTTACTTTTAAATTTCGCACTGTCGATCAATTTATTCTTGACTCAAGCAGCTTTTGCTTTAGACGATCCTTGTAAAGATTCAACATCAATTACATGTATAATTAAACAAACAGGACAGCCAACAAAACTTCCAAGTTATGATATTCAACAGCATCCGGATGCACCTGCGGATTATTTAATTGAAGGCATAGGTACAGCTATGAGTCCAATATATTATTTACTGGATTTGGCAAAATATATGGTAAATGGAATTGCCATAATTGTTATGGTAATAGCATCAGTAAAACTCGTTACAGAATCTTCTGATGAAGAAGCCGCAAGTGCAAAAAGATCAATGCTTTACGGATTAGTGGGGCTTTTGTTAATAAATTTAGCTGACACTATAGTAAAAAAAGTGTTTTTTGGAGAATATGGAGAAGCATTTGAAGATTCAACTCAAGCGCAATTATTTGCAGAAGAAGGAGTAACTCAAATAAGAGGAATAATAGGATTTGTAAATGCGTTTGTAGGAGCAACTGCCGTATTTATTATAATATTTAGAGGAGTAATAGTTCTAATAAGCCCCGGAGAAGAAGATGCTATAACTAAGGCAAAAACTCATATTACATATGCAATTGTCGGATTAATTGCCGCAAGTCTTTCCGAATTTTTAGTAAGAGTGGTATTTTATCCAAAGAGTGGATCAGGAATGCCAAGCGTAGAAAAAGCATCGGAAGCAATTGCAATGATTACAAATTATATGGTTGGCTTTATTGCAATAATTGCATTTCTTACGCTTTTTTATGCAGGTGTATTATTTATTGTTAATGGTCAAAATGATGAAACAAAAACAAAAGTAAAAAATATATTTATAGGAGC
>Ga0172379_10007820_pt1 | contig 13717 bp, 11 predicted proteins | sample GrowelOW334metaG_FD_119756 | JGI IMG/M metagenome (GOLD analysis project Ga0172379, IMG submission 119756) | Groundwater microbial communities from an aquifer near a municipal landfill in Southern Ontario, Canada - Groundwater well OW334 metaG | ecosystem: Environmental > Aquatic > Deep... | reverse complement strand
GTCGATGATCTTCGCGAGGGCGACGATAAGATTACCCATTACAAACATGGCGGTTTCCTCAATTAATGACCTTACAGTGAGAGAGCGAAGTCCTTGAGGGCCTGATTAAAGGCCTCGGGATTCTCCATCATGACAAAATGACCGGCGTTTTCAAGGAGCGCCATCCGGGCGCCCGGAATATGATCCGCCAAATATCGTGAATTTTCCGGCGGCGTCATCTTGTCCTCGGCCCCGCAGAGAACAAGTACGGGGATACTGATCCTGGCAATATCGTCGGTCAGGTTCAACTGGCTGCATGCCAAAAAATCACCCTGCATAACCACAGGATTCGCCTTGGAAAAGCCATCGAATAGGGCAGCTGTGAATTTCTCCCGGTTTTGCTTGGCCAGGGATAGCTTGGCCGCCATCTCGATAATGGGGGCAGGATCTTTCAGGAGCCCATCGAGAATGGCCTGGTTGACCCACATGGTCACACCCCCGCCCACGGGAACGATGCCGGCCAGCAACTCGCCGTGCTGAACGGCAAAGGTGAGGCTAATGGCGGCCCCCAGGGAATGACCGATAAGGACCGGCCTCTTGATACCGAAGGCGTCAAGGATCTTTCTCATCCATTCGACGTAACGGGAGACACTCTTTTCCCCGTCCCCTTCGGACTGTCCATGTCCCGGCAGTTCAACCGCCAGGATGTTAAAATCGTTCTTTAAAACTGAATACTGATAGACCCAGTTTGTATGGTCTCCACCGGAACCATGAATGAAGACAAGGGTCCTGTTGTTTTCCTGCCAGGCATTGCCGTTCATCCAGCAGGCGATCTTGACTCCGTCGATATCCCTTTTGGCGATCATCCCGACCTCCTCATCCGGTAATCTATGTTAAGTAATTTCGTAACACTTTTCCCTACTTTACGCAACCGGTGATTTATCTGCGATCACCCTATTGACACTATGGCCAAAAAAGGATTAAAAATACATTTATATTGAAGAAATTAAAGGGGGAGCTGTCATGTTGAAAGGAAAAAAGGTTGGCCTTATCGGCGGCGGCAAAATGGGCGGCGCGCTCATCGGGGGCATACTTGCCCGTCATCTCGTTCCTGCGGACGGACTCATCGTGGCTGATGCGGACCCGAAGCAGCGGGAGGAAATGAAGAAAACCCATGGGGTGGCGACGACGGAAAGCAACAGACTGGCCGCCAAATCTGCGCAAGTAATCATTTTAGCCGTAAAGCCCCAGAATATGGCCGAGGTGCTGGCAGACATATCCGGCGTTGTTGACAAATCGAAACTGATCATTTCCATTGCCGCAGGAATTACCATCCCATTTATCGCCGAGCGCCTCAAGCAGGGTACGCGGATTATCCGTACCATGCCCAACACCCCGGCTATTATCGGGGAAGGGATGACCGCCCTGTCCGCCGGACAGGCGGCAACAAAGGACGATATGGCTATGGCCCAGCACATCTTCAATGCCGTTGGGAAAACGGTCGTCGTCAAGGAAGATCAGATGGACGCCGTAACGGGTCTCAGCGGCAGCGGGCCTGCGTACGCCTTCATTATGATCGAGGCCCTTTCCGACGGGGGGGTGCACATGGGACTCAGTCGCGACACGGCGCTCACATTGGCGGCCCAAACCCTCCAAGGCGCCGCGAGACTCTTTCTTGGTGGAGAAAAGCATCCCGGACAGTTGAAAGACATGGTCACCTCGCCCGGAGGAACCACGATTGCCGGGATACGGGTCCTCGAGGACGGCAAGATCAGGGGAACCCTCATGGCCGCCGTAGAAGCGGCGACCATGCGTTCCAAGGCACTGGGCAGCCAGAAATAACAATTAGCCCGTTTCTAAATTAAAGCGCTATCTTCGTTGGCTTCGTCATCGGCTCCTCGACGTATTTCCATATACGCCTGCGTCGCCTCTTCCTTACCGCCTTGATTTCATCTTTAATTTAGAAACGGTCAGCCTTCCGAAGCCTATTCCTCACCGGCGGTTACCGGGATATCACCCTCGGGCGGTGATGACAGGGGCGGGTCATTTTTCTTTTGCATAGCGGCCCGACTCGGCGAACGTCTTCTCCGGCGGGGCGCCTTACTGACCGGTGGGGCGCTTTCTGTCGCGTCGCTCATCGGCGCTTCACTGGTTAATATTTCGCCTGCCGGCGCTTCCCTGACCGGAGATTTTGCATTCGGTGTTCTGCTGATCGGCGATTTGATTGCCTTTGGTTTAGCCTTCCTTGCTTCACCGACAGGCGATTCCTTGACAAGGGCACCACTACTGACCGGTGTCTCGCCTATATTTGTCGGCACATCAACCGGCGTTTCACCGGCAGGCGCGCCGCCAATCGGCGTTTCACCAACTATCGCTTCACTGCCCGGCGTCACCACAGGTTTTTTCCTGCGATGACGAGATCTCCGGCGGGACTTCTTCTTAGCCGGTTCGGGGGCGCCTTCGGCTGCTTCGGAACTCTTGACCACCGCCTCCCCTTCCCTCGCCTTGACGGCAGCGTCATGGCGGGATTCTTTTCCCTTATCCATTACTTTTTCCGGGGCTTTTTCATTTTCGTGAACCCCTTCCGGAACCACCTCCCGGGCCTCTGATTCTATCCTGACATCGTCCCACTGCATATCGGCATGGCCGTAAATATGGATGGAAATATCGAACGTCGATTCAAGCTTGCTGATTTCGAGGCGTTTCTGATTGAGAAGATAATCAGATATGGCATGGGGCATGGCCACCTTTAACACCGCAAAGGTTCCCTTGACGGCCTTGGATTCTATTTTTCTGAATGCGCTCAAGGCCGTGTATTCCAGGGATGGCCGGAAGCCGGTTCCTTTGCAGAAGGGGCAGGCGGTGTAGCTGATCTCCTGGATCGTCGATTGTTTCTTCTGCCTGGAGAGTTCCAGCATACCGAATTTCGAGATCTTGGACATCTGGATTCGCGACCGGTCCACGCTCAGGGCCTTCTTGAAAGCCCGTTCAATTTCGAGCTGGTGCTGACGGTCCATCATGTCGATAAAGTCAATGACGATGAGGCCGCCCAAGTCCCGGAGGCGCAACTGGCGCGCGATTTCTTCCGCCGCCTCGAGATTGGTCCGGAAGGCGGTTTCTTCCACATTCCGTTTATTCGAACCCCGGCCGGAATTGACATCGATGGTTATCATGGCCTCGGTGGGATTGATGATAATGTATCCTCCGGATTTGAGATCCACCCGCTCCTGATAAATGACCCGGATCTGGTCTTCGAGGCTGTATTTGTCGAAGATGGGAACCATGTCCTTGTAGAGCTTGATGATCTTCACCGTCCGGGGTGAAACGGTCTTGCAGTAGGTCCGCAGTTTCCGGAAGGTTTCGTTGTCGTCAACGAGGATCTCCTCGATTTCCGAAGTAAAGTAGTCGCGGAGGGAACAGACGCCAAAATCGCTCTCCTGATAGATGACGGCAGGGGCCGTGGTTGCCTTGGCGTCTTTCTGAATCTCCTTCCATAACCGGGTGAGATGTTGATAATCCCTCGTTAATTCCTGTTTGGTCCGGTTCATCCCTGCAGTCCGAATGATAAATCCCATCCCCTCATCCAGTTTGATCTGCTCCATGATCTCCTTGAGGCGCTTACGATCTTCCTCATCCTCGATCTTTCTGGAAATGCCGCCGCCCTGTTTGTTCGGCAACAGGACAATATACCGTCCCGGCAGGGAGATGTAGGCGGTAAGGAGGGCCCCTTTTCGCTCGCTCACCTCACGCATGACCTGAACGAGGACTTCCTGCCCAACCTTCAGATGATGCCGACCATGTGCTTGGCCGCCTTCCTGCCCATTATCTCCATCGCGCCGCTCAGTAAAATAGTCCTGACTGACATCCCGGAGGGGCAGAAAACCATCTCTCTTGCCGCCATAATTGACAAAGGCCGCCTGAAGTCCTCTCTCGACCTTCATGACAATGCCCTTGTAAAGGTTCCCCGTTATGGGGTCCTTGACGGCCATCTGGATGTTGTAATCCAGCAGCTTGCCGTCATCGACGATTGCCATCCGCTTCTGCTCCGAATGGACGGCATTGATAAGCATTTGTTTTCCCATTTTTTTTCACCTGGCTGGGGTCAAATTATCTGACCCCGTATTTATTTAAGTAAAGGCGGATACATCGCCTCTTCCTATGCGAATGATTTCAACCGTATCATCCTCAAGACTGATAACAGTGGATTGCCCTCCCGGGCAAAGACCCCCATCGATAATCAGGTCAACACAGTGACCGAAGCGCTCCCGAATGAGGTCCGGATTGTTCATGGTTTCCCCGTCTTCCGACTTAACGCTGGTGCTGATAATCGGTTGTCCTAATTCCTTTACCAAAGCCAGACAGATGGGATGGTCGGGGACCCGGATTCCCGTGGTCTGCCGCTTGGGAAGGATAATTTTGGGAACGAGACGGGAGGCTCGCAGGACAAAGGTGTACGGCCCCGGCAACAGACGGCGCATAGTCCGATAGGCGTAATCCGTTACGAAGGCGTATTTGCTGATGTCTTTGAGGTCGGCGCAGACAAAGCTGAAAGGCTGTTTCTTGCTTCGCTTCTTGATATCGTAAATCTTTTCAATGCCTCTTTTATTGAAGAGATCACAACCCAGACCATAGACCGTGTCGGTCGGATAGATGATTATCCCCCCGCTCCGCAGAACATCCACAGCCTTTTCTATCAAACGCACCTGAGGGTTCTGGTTGTTGACGGCAAGCAGCATAGTCTTTTTCGCAATCCCCTAACCTTAAACACTGGGCTATATATCAGAAATAGGGGGGATTAGCAATAGGGGTCAGACTTACTTATTGACATTTATTCTAAATGTCAATAAGTAAGTCTGACCCCGTCTTTCATTTGTTCTTATTGTCCCGGTCCTTGCTCAGCTTGTACTGGATGCTGTCCACCAGGGCCAGCCAGCTCGCCTCGATAACATTCTCGGAGACGCCGATCGTACTCCAGGTATCCTCTTCGTCTTGCGATTCGATTGTCACCTTGACCTTCGCCGCCGTTCCCTCGCTACCTTCGACGATCCGGACCTTGAAGTCCGTCAGGTGCATCTTCCCGATCTGGGGATAGAATTTGGTCAGGGCCTTCCGCAGGGCGTTATCCAGGGCGTTGATGGGCCCGTTGCCTTCCGCCGCCGTGAGTTCTTCTTCACCGCCCACGGAGATCTTGATCGTCGCCTGGGCCTGGGAGGGATGGTGGGCCGTCTTCGTGGCAATGACATTAAAGCACTCCAGTGTAAAAGGTTCAACAAACTCGCCTGTTACCTTCTTGATCAATAACGAAAGCGATCCTTCGGCGGCGTCGAATTGATACCCCTCGTCTTCCATCCGCTTGATCTCATCGACGATCCGCCGACTCGCGCCGTTTTTTTCCCCCAGGTCGATGCCCAGTTCCCGGGCCTTGTATTCGATATTACTCTTCCCGGCCAGATCGGAGACCAGAACCCGCTGCTTGTTCCCGACCAGCTCCGGGGCGATATGCTCGTAGGCCAGGGGATTTTTGAGGATGGCGCTGACATGGACGCCGCCCTTGTGGGCAAAGGCACTGCGGCCGACAAAGGGACGGGAGTTAAGGGGTGATATATTGGCGACGTCGCCGACATAATTGGACAGATTGCTCAGGTGATGGATGGCCTCGTCGGAAAGACAACGTCTTGCCATCTTCAACTGGAGGTTAGCGATAATGGGAATGAGATCGGCGTTTCCGCAGCGCTCACCGTAGCCGTTTACCGTACCCTGTACCATCCTGGCCCCGGCCATAACCGCCGCCAGGGAATTGGCAATCCCCAGGCCACCGTCATTGTGGGCATGGACCCCCAGGATCGCTTTTGGAACAAAGGCGGCGATATCTTCCGTCATCCGCTGAATTTCGTGGGGGAGCGTCCCGCCGTTGGTGTCACACAGGACTATCCAATTGGCCCCCGCCTCCAGGGCCGCTTCGATGGTCTGCCGGGCATAGTCGGGATTCTGCCTGTATCCGTCATAGAAATGCTCGGCGTCGTAAACGACCTCCTTACCCTTCCCTTTCAGATAGGCGACGGATTCCCCGATCATGGACAGATTCTCTTTCCGGGAGATCTCCAGAATGTCCGTTACATGAAGGTCCCAAGTTTTCCCGAAAATGGTGACAACCGGGGTTTCCGCCTGGAGCAGGGCCTGTATATTGGGGCATTCCTCCACCCGCAAGTCGGACCGGCGGGTGCTGCCAAAGGCCGCCAACTTGGCATTATGAAAAGTTTCACCCTTGGCTAACTCGAAAAAGCGGACATCCTTGGGGTTGGAACCCGGCCAGCCGCCCTCGATGTAGGGAACTCCCATTTCATCCAGGCGACGGGCGATACGCATCTTTTCCTCGGCAGTAAAATTGATCTGCTCTCCCTGAGAGCCATCCCTCAGGGTCGTATCATAAATCATTACATCACGTGTGGTCATAAGGGCCTTTCCTCTTGAAAAAAAATCCGCTACCAGGGAACCTGATAACGGATTTTGTGAATGTCTTGTTTTTCTTATCTAAACACTAAACCACGATCAGGCTCCGGTATTTTCCGGCCTAATTATGCCGACGATAATAATGTCGATGATCGTGCTCAGATTTCTATAATGCATCGCTTCTGTCCTTGTCCGGTCTCACCCATAATTGGTTTGGAAATATTTGTCAACGAGAAATTTACGGAGTTATCGTTTTGATTATAATCGAATTTGTTATCGGGCGAAATAGCAACACTTGCCCCATTTGTTAAGCAGACATTGTTAGTCCATTTTTTGCGGCGCTTGGTCTGTTTCAGGTAAAATAACCAGGTACTTTGTCAGACCGGCAGCCGCAAACTGCTCTTTAATGATTGCTGCCAGGGAAGGGGCAAATATATCGTCCGAAGAAGTATCTGGGGATCGAAACACAAGTTTGTTATTCAAGGTTCGAAAAGACCAGTCCACAGCGCTGATGGCCAACTTAACCACTGCAGGCAGGCCGATTCCCATCCGGTTAAGGACAAAACAATTGGTCAAGACCATTTCATAGAGATACTCGGGAAGTAGAAATCTGCGCATGATCCTTTCGGTAAGATATGGATGATTCTGTTCAATAAATTCATCGGATGCAATGTAATATGCGGCGCTATAACGACTGCGATATACTGTCATCATCAGGGCGCCAACATTCGCAAGGAGGCAGGCGAGTTCCACCTGTCGCGCCCCATCATCCCGGAAGCCGAAACCGCGAGCCATAATTCTTCCGATGACGGAAGCGCTAAAACTTTTTGCATATATGATTTCAGCGTCGTGATTTCCCTTAGCCAGACGATGCATGGCAAACAGCAGAATTAACACTTTTGTGTATTGCGTACCGAGGCGGTTGACAACGTCGAAAAAATGCTTGACCGGGCCCATTCTTAAGCTGCCATGAAAAGCAGAATTGGCAATGTTAAAGAGATATGTAAAAACGTCGGTCCCCAGCTTGGATTTCAGATTTTCAATTTCGCGCTGCCCGATTTCGACATCGTCCAGGACAAAGAGGATCGCCGGGTCAAAACCAAGGACGGAGTCCTTTACTAAGGTAAGCTCAATCATTTCAATTTGGTTTGCAATCTCACTATCCATAATTTTATTCCCGCTGACATAATGCTTAATTTAACTTAAGTGTACCTATTTTCCCCTTGTGTGTCAATGTATCATCGTCTTCCCCAACTTTCTTCTTGCCAAGATTGCCTGAACCATGCAAGATTACGGTAAAAGAAAGCAGCGGCGGTCGGCAGAAAAACGGGAGGATTGATACGATGAAGCCCACTTAGATTCACCCAAAGAATGTCTGGACGGAAAACCGTATTACGCCGGAATGACGGAAACGGCAATTATCGATTTTTTGCTTAAATGTCCATATTCAAGGAGGGGACAGTGGATTCGAAATTCATGGGTAAACAGATGTTGCAATACAACAAGACGAGCTTTGAAAAATCTTTTTCCACGATGGTGAACATGCAGAACAATGCGGAAAAGATGTTCCAGTTCTGGTTGCATCAGACCAAAGGGTTCCCGGAAGAAGGCAGGAACTTCATGTTTGAATGGATTGACTTCTACAAAAAGCTCCGAGATGATTATAAGACCAGCGTCGATGAAGGCTATCGGAAAATGGAAGAATTCCTGTCCGGCGACCATAAAGAAGCGTAAAGAGGTGGAAAGAGGCATCGATCAGGTTTTCGTGAACCGTTGTTTCTTGTGCCTTCTGCTAATGGCCATGTTGGCCGCATGCAGCAGCCAAAACACCGATTTGTCAGCAAGATCGGCCAAGGGAACGGGAACGGCATTTGGGGATATTATCGTCGAAGGGTCCATCGGCGACGCCAGCAACCTCATTCCCATCCTCTCCAGCGACTCCACCTCCCACCAGATCGCCGGTCTTGTTTACAACGGCCTCGTTAAATACGACAAGGATCTCAAGATTGTCGGCGATCTGGCCGAATCCTGGGAGATCTCACCAGACGGCCTCGAGCTTGTCTTTCATCTCCGCAAGGGGGTCAAGTGGCACGACGGTCACCCCTTTACGGCGCAGGATGTTTTGTTCACCTACAAAACTACCATCGACCCCAAGACGCCCACCGCCTATGCCGGGGACTTTCTAAAAGTGAAAAAGGTCGCCGTGACGGATGATTACACCTTCCGCGTATCCTATGACAAACCCTTCGCCCCGGCCCTCATGAGCTGGGGGTCCCCGATCCTGCCGAGACACCTCCTGGAGGGCAAAAGCATTACCTCTTCTCCCCTTTCCCGGCGCCCCATCGGCACGGGGCCTTACCGTTTCAAGGAATGGCTGTCAGGGCAGAAAATCGTCCTCACTGCCAACATGGATTACTTCGAAGGCCGGCCTTTTATTGACGGATACATCATGCGGATCATCCCCGATACGGCGACCATGTTTCTCGAACTGCGGGCCAACGGCATTGACCAGATGGGCCTGACGCCTCTTCAATACACCCGCCAGACGGAAAACAATCTCTTCCGCAAGCATTACAACAAGTACCGCTATCTCTCCTTCTCCTATGTTTACATGGGCTATAATCTCAAGAACCCTCTTTTTGCAGACAAGCGGGTGCGTCAGGCCATCGCCTATGCCGTCAACAAAGAGGAGATGATCCAGGGCGTGCTTTTAGGCTTGGGGAAGGCGGCAACAGGTCCTTACAAACAGGGAACCTGGGCATATAACCCCCAGGTTCGCAACTATCCCTACGATCCCGGGCAGGCCAAAGCGCTGCTGGCTGCGGCCGGCTGGAAAGACACCGATGGAGACGGCGTCCTGGACAAGGATGGACAACCTTTCACCTTTGAAATCATTACCAACCAGGGCAATGAAGTCCGGGCAAAATGCGCCGAGATCATCCAGAAACAACTCGCCGACGTGGGGATCAAGGTCAAGATCAGGGTCCTGGAATGGGCGGCCTTTGTCAATGACTTTATCAACAAGCGGCGTTTTGATGCGACAATCCTCGGCTGGACAATCCCCCAGGATCCTGATATTTATGATGTCTGGCATTCCAGCAAGACGGGTCCGGAGGAGTTGAATTTCATCTCCTTCAAAAACGCGGAGGTGGACCGGTTGATTGAAAAGGGTCGGGGGGTATTTGACCAAAAAGAAAGAAAAAGGTACTATGATCGTATCCAGGAGATCCTGGCCGAGGAACAGCCCTATTTGTTTCTCTATGTCCCCGATGCCCTGCCAATGATTCATGCCCGCTTCCGGGGCATAGAGCCGGCGCCTCAGGGAATCACGTATAACTTTATCAAGTGGTATGTTCCTAAAGAGGAACAGAAATTTGTCATGACAAAATAAGTAAAGGGGGGCCTCCACGGACACAAACGGCAAAAATACCAGGATCATCCTTCCGGAAAGGCATCTCCTCCAGTCGTGCCGGGTTCTTTTTGGCGCGGAGGCGAACATTACGCCGCAATTTCTCAACTACCTCCAACCATCCGGGGTGAAAACGGCGTATCGCAAGCTGGTCATGGAAACGCACCCGGATCGGGCGTATCATATCGGCGTGGACGAAGCGGTTCTGGAAGAGCGATTCAAAGAGGTCCATCGCGCCTACGAACAGGTCTTTTCGTATATCCAGGAACCGGATCGTTACATACTGACGATGCCGCCCAGGTCGTTATATCGTCCCAATCGCCCCGCAACCAAACCTCCTTCTCCACACCACCAGCATTTCTATAAGGGGGAAATACCCTCCCGAAAAATCTTCATGGGCCAGTTTCTTTATTATTCCGGAGTTATTTCCATGCGGCAGATGTGGGACGCCGTAGTCTGGCAGAAGATTCAGAGACCGCGCCTCGGCGATATTGCCTGCCAACTGCGCTGGCTAAGCCCTCTTGATATTCAAAACATCCTAAGGAGGCGAAGGCGGGGGGAGCTCTTTGGCGAGTTCGGGCTACGCACGGGTTTATTGAGCTTCTATCAAGTGCTGGTGCTGCTGGGCCGTCAGAAAATCCTCCAGCCCCGCATTGGCAACTACTTCATCGAAAGGGGTATTCTTCTACCCAAAAAGCTGGACGCCCTGGAGGCGGCCCTCAAGGATCACAATCGCCGCCACTGGTTCAAGAGAGGATAAGATAACTCCTCGCATCTGTTGCTATTGCCTGTTGCCTATTTGCCTGTCGCCTTCAGATTGTCCCGCAGATAATTCCTGAAGGTGTCATCGTCAGCATCAAGAAATACCGGTTCCCCTTTCCTGGCATCGACGTCTTTCATGCTCTGGGGCAATTCCGGATCGATGTCGAGGAGTTCATTTATTTCATTTGGAAATTTTGCGGGATGAGCTGTCTCGAGGGAAACGCATAAAGGGAAATCCCCCCGCTTTTCCAGGTAATCCTCCAGCCCCCGCCAGCCGACGGCGCCGTGGGGCTCCAACAGGACTCCATAGGTTTCATAGATCCTTTTGATGGTCTTCTTCGTCTCGGCGTCGGTAATGCTGACGGAGTAGATATGCTTTTTCATCTCTTCCCGGTCAGGGTAGCGGTGCACTATCCCATTCCTATCCACCGTCCCTCCGAAGAGATCGAAGAAACGGGCCAGGTTGCTCGGATGGCCGACATTCATGGCATTGGAGAGGCAGGCCCGGGAAGGCGACACTTTCTTATATTTTCCCGTCTCCAAAAACCTTGGAAACTCGTCGTTTTCATTGGTGGGCATGATGAGAGCCTTTACCGGTATCCCCATGCGGCGGGCATATTCACAGCCCAGGGCATTACCGAAATTCCCGGAAGGGACGGAAAAAACGATTTCCTCTCCCGGGATCGCCAACTGGCTGTAGGCATAGACATAGTAGATCGTCTGGGGAAGAATGCGCCCAAAATTTATGGAGTTGGCCGAGGTAAGGTTGAGATTCTCCAGGGAAGGATCAGCGAAGGCCCGCTTGACCAGGTCCTGGCAATCGTCGAACTTCCCGTCCACAGAAATCGCCCGGACATTTTGACCGATCGTATCGAGCTGTTTCTTCTGACGCCCGCTGACCTCGCCCCGGGGATAGAGAATCGTCACATCGATACCCGGTACTCCCTTAAAGGCCTCGCCAACAGCGCTGCCCGTATCCCCCGATGTGGCCACCAGGACATTGAGACGCTTCTCGGGATCACAAACCATACTCATCAGCCGGGCCATCAGCCGGGCGGCAAAATCCTTGAAAGAGGCCGTGGGTCCCTGATCCAGGCGCATGACGTATTTACCATTCATCACCCGCTCCAAGGGAACGTCAAAGTTATAGGCGTCTTCAACTATCCACCGCAATTTATCGAGGCCGATCTCCCCGTCCAGAAAACTCCCGGCCACCAGAAAAGCAGCCTCCGTATAAGGTTTCCCTTTTAAAGCCATAATCTTATCCATGGACAAGGAAGGAATTGCATCGGGAATGAAAAGCCCCTCATCGGGTGCCTGCCCCATGAGCAGGGCCTCGCGAAAGGAGACAGTCCCCCGGAACGGCGTCAAACCGGAAACATGGGCAAGATTTCTATTCGTGCTGTAATATCGAATCATTTCTGACATGAACGTTTCCTCTTTTTTATCTTTATTGGCACCCTAAAATTGCTTGGAGCATATGGATTTTTTGCGGAATCGTCAAGCATATCTTACTGATTGACATCAGAGCAAATTCGGTGGATAATCCACCCCCAAGCATATCCATACACCTATTCGACAAAGGAATATCTAATGACTGAAGAAAACCGGCCCCGCCTGACCCAAACCGTTCACGGCGCGGGCTGAGCCTGCAAAATAGGTCCGGGTGACCTTTACGAAGCTCTGAAAGATCTTCCCTTCATGACGGATCCCAATCTCCTGGTCGGCATGGAGCACTCTGAAGACGCCGGCGTCTATAAGCTCCGGGACGATCTTGCCATCATTCAGACCGTGGACTTCTTTACCCCGATTGTGGATGACCCCTATACTTTCGGTCAGATCGCCGTAACGAATGCCTTGAGCGACGTTTACGCCATGGGGGGAAAACCCCTGACGGCGATGAATATCGTTTGTTTTCCCATCAAGAAACTTGGCGTGTCCATCCTCCGGGATATCCTGCGCGGCGGCCTGGACAAAATGCGGGAGGCGGGCGTCCTCCTCGTAGGTGGACACAGCGTCGAAGACGATGAAACCAAATACGGCCTCGCCGTGACCGGCATCATCCATCCGGATCAAGTACTCATGAATCGCGGCGCCCGGCCAGGGGATAAGCTTATCCTGACCAAAGCCCTGGGGACGGGCATCGTGAGCACCGCCGCCAAGGCCGGCGCGGCGCCTGCCAATCTCCTGAAAATGTCCATCGCGGCCATGACGACCCTCAACAAAGGAGCGGCGGAAATCATTATGGAGACAACCGATGTACATGCCTGCACCGATATCACCGGTTTCGGCCTTCTTGGCCATGCCTGCGAGATGATCGAGAACAGCGACGTGGGAATACATATCTTTGCCTCTGCGGTCCCTTTTTTCGAAGGTCTTCAGGGACTTGCCGAAATGGGAATCCTTCCCGAAGGTCTCCACCGCAATCGGCAATTCCGCATGTCCTGCATCGAGGTAAGCCCTGACTGCCCGGTGTGGTTGGCGGATATCCTCTTCGATCCTCAAACGGCCGGCGGTCTGCTCCTGTCTGTCGCTCCGGAACAGGCGGCCGGGCTTCTGGATAAATTTCATCGTTCCGGCCTGAAGGACGCCGCCGTTGTCGGCGAAGTAACCGGCACAAAAAAAGGGGAAATCATCGTCAGCCTATGAAACGCATTGAATCCTTCCTCGTTAAAAAAGAAGACACCCTGTTCAACGTCTTCAAGCTCAAATCCATGGCCAGGCCGGACGATACTCTGGCGGTCCTCATGTATGGCAGTCCCGATCCCGACGCCGTTGCCTCGGCCATGGCCCTGCGGGAAATCTTTAAACAAACGGGGGGATTGAAAAAATTTGCCTTCGTGGCCACCGAAGGGGTGCTCCGCCAGCAGAACATGGAATTCATTCGGGCCATGAAAGTGGAAATCCAACTCCTCCCCAAGGTTAATCTTCAGGATTACCGCCTCCTGGCACTGGTCGACGCCCAACCGACCTTCTTCGGCAAGGTCTGCGAAAACATTCATTTCCAGATCGTCATCGATCATCATCCCGTCACCTCGGTCTGGCACGCCGAATTAGCCGACATCCGGCCGCAGTATGGCGCCCTGTCCACGATCATGACGGAATATCTCCTTGCCG
>Ga0172379_10007819_pt1 | contig 13721 bp, 12 predicted proteins | sample GrowelOW334metaG_FD_119756 | JGI IMG/M metagenome (GOLD analysis project Ga0172379, IMG submission 119756) | Groundwater microbial communities from an aquifer near a municipal landfill in Southern Ontario, Canada - Groundwater well OW334 metaG | ecosystem: Environmental > Aquatic > Deep... | reverse complement strand
CTGCATCGACGAGTTCTACAAGGGAAAACCGGAAAGGAAAAACCGCTGGTTCAGCATGGGGATAGCCGAGCAATCCGCCACCGCGGTGGCCGCGGGATTGGCCAAGAACGGCATGATCCCCTTCATCGGGACCTACGGGGTTTTCGCCGCGGGCAGGGCCCTGGACCAACTCAGGACGACGGTCTGCTATGGAAAATTCAACGTGAAAATCGCGGGCGCCCATGCCGGCATTTCGGTGGGACCCGACGGCGCGACGCACCAGGCCCTCGAGGAAATCTACCAAATCGCGGGGCTTCCCAACATGACCATGTTTTCGGGCGCGGACTCCGAGGAGACAAGGAAGATGACCCTGGCTTCGATCGATACTCCCGGGCCCTGCTATCTCAGGTTCGCCAGGGAGGCGACGCCAGTCATCACCGACGCCAAGACGCCCTTCAAGGTCGGGACCGCCACCGTTATTCGCTATGGCGGCGTCGAAACGGCGCGCTTCATCGATGCCTTCTCTACGGTACTCTCGACCGACTATTCCGGGAGCGGCGAGGATCTAACTATCATCGCCACGGGACCGGTGGTGGCCGAGGCGATGCGGGCGGCATGGATCCTGAAACGGGAATTCGGTATCCAGACGAGGATCCTCAACATTTCCACCATCAAGCCTTTGGACGTAAAAGCGATCGTGGCCGCCGCCGGCGAGACCAAAGCCATCCTCACCGTGGAGGAGCATCAGAAGGGAGGCTTGGGCAATCTCGTGGCCTCGGCCGTCCTCGCCTCGGGAGTGGTCGCGCGCAACCCCGTCAAATTCTCCATGATGGGGATCGAGGATCGGTTCGGAACCTCGGGCGCGTCCTGGGAGCTTATGAAATACTTCGGCCTCACCGGCGAGCATATCGCGAAGCGCGCCGCCGAACTCCTCGGACAGGCCGGCGCCGGCTGGGATTCCAGCGCCGCCGCCCACCGCCGCCCCGGCGCCGGCTTCGCCTCCTAGGCGCCGCGATGGACCTTCTCCTCCGCCGCGGAAACCTGGTCCTCGAGAGTGGCATCGCGGCGGCCGATCTCCTGATCCGTGGAGAGACGATCGCCCGGATTGCCCCTTCCCTCGACTCCGCGACCCTTTCCCCCGGAACCCGGGTGATCGACTGCGCCGGACTCCTCGTATTTCCCGGCTTTATTGACGCCCATACGCATTTCGGCCTCGGCGAAGGGGCCGGTTGCACCGCCGATGGCTTCTATGAAGGCAGCGCGGCGGCGGCCTTGGGCGGCGTCACCACCTTCATCGATTTCGCCGACCAGATTCCCGGCAAGACCCTTCTCCAGGGTGCCGAGATTCGGATCGGGGAAGCCGCCGACGCGGTCGTCGATTTCGCGCTGCACCAGGGTGTGTATCAGTTCCACAAAGGCATCGGCGAGGAATTGGACGAGTTGGCGCGCGCGGGCGTCACGGCGCTGAAGATATTCACTACCTACAAGAATTTCGGGGTATTTCTGGACCCCGGCGCCTGGGAATCTCTCTTCTCCCTCTGCTCGGAGAGGCATCTTCTCGTCGCGATCCACGCGGAAGACGACGAGATCATCGAGAAAATCGCCGAAGCTTTGCCGCCCATGAGCCAATCCGCGCCCGGTCCCGGCATGCATCCCTTTTTGCGGCCGGCTCGAGCCGAAGCCTCGGCCATCATGAAAACGGGTTTGGTCGCCTTGCGGCATCAGCTTCCCCTCTATTTCGTCCATGTTTCCTCGGCGGCGGGAATGGAGTCCGTGAGAGACTTGCGCCGACGCGGCCTGAAGGTGATCGCGGAGACAACGCCCCATTACCTCCTCCTCACCGAAGAGCGCCTCGCCGGCGAGGATGGCCCCCTTTTCCTTATGACGCCTCCTCTGCGCTCCCCGGCCGACAGGTCGGCTTTACTGGAAGCGCTGGCTTCGGGCGAAATCGACGTCGTCGCGACCGATCATTGCTCCTATACGCCTGAACAAAAGAAAGCGAGCGCCGATTGCAGGGCGATTCCCGCCGGCATCCCCGGAACAGGCGAAGCCGCGTCCCTCCTTTTCACCCTTCTTCCCGGCGATATCGAAGACAAGGCGAAAGCTCTTGCCGCTCTTTTTTCCCGGAATCCGGCGCGGATCTTCGGCCTCTCTCCAAAAAAAGGGAGTCTGGAAGTGGGAACCGATGCCGACATCGCGATCTTCGACCCCGCGGCATCGGGCATCATATCGAAGGCCTCAATTCGAACCGCCGCGGGGTATTCGCCCTACGAAGGGCTCGCGTACCGGGGCGCCCCTGTCATGACGATCCTCAGGGGGTGGGTGATCGCGGAGCGTGGAACATTCACGGGAAGGCGCGGTTCGGGGCGCGTCTTGGCCTGCGGCGAATCCGGGATTTTCGAGCGGCACCAAGGCGACTGAAAGGCCGGATCGGAAAAAGCCAATGCTTGCTATTCGCGCTTGTGCGCGCTAGAAAATAAAACGCATTTTCATTAGACATAGCATTAAGAATAGCTGTAGGCGATATACAAATTGGAGAATTTTTATTGGGATTCAGTGAGGGAAAGGATTTAAAGATTGCAGAAACAATGATAGATAGACTTGAATATCATAATTTTCTTGGAAAGGAAATGGCGGTAATTGCAGCAAGATACTATAGGAAATCTGAATCCGCATAAATAAGCCGAAAGAGCCGGTTGAAAGGTCAAAAAGCAGAAGAATTTTGGGATTTACACAACGAATCCTGCCCAGCCAGCGAGACGAGCCACTGAACACATCAATTTGGTCGCTGATTCTCTAAAAGCAAGAAGTTATATGCTACAAAAGCTCAAGCCTACGGCCACGATTCCTAATGCGGCATGGCAGTGTGGCGGTACGGTAGTGGTACCGAGCGTGGACTGACCAATCCATCGAAGTATATTGAAGGCCAGCATAGCCATGGTGAGTACAAGGGCATTGACGCCCACATCTTGCCGGAAGGGAGCCGTTCAACGCCAAGATCGCTTTTCAACTCGCTGCGGAATTGCTCTGAAGTGCCATGATCGTGGTAGAGAGCAATGATCGTCTCAGGGGATTCGTACAGGTTAGTCCACATGGGGGTTGTGTGCTTGAGAAGTCGTATATTGGCCTGCTTTAATCGATCAAGAATGCCAGACTTTCAAGGCATTCTGTGCTAGGTTTGATGATGAAAGACATGATCAGCTCCAGGGTGCGAATAGGTCTTTAGATAACTCATTCTACCATTAAGATTTGATCGTGTCTTTCTTTATTTTTTATATATGGATTCAGATATAGATGTGAAGATGAGGTGTTTCAAAATTCTTAGTCCCGGTTCGAAATATCTCTTTCTGGGCTTAGCTCAGTATTCAGAACGAGTCTGACAACGCTATCGTATGGCTATCGATGTAGCGAATCAGGCGTGGATCCCCTGGGCAAGACCAAGGCCGAGCTCTTCGCGCTCCCCAAGGTCCTGTTCTACGGCATAAAGTCGAATCCGCTCCCAGTCATGACCCCCGGTGGCAAGCTGGTCGGCTGCCCTGGCTGCGCCAGTTGCCATCCGAACGGCGAGGGATCCGAGGTGGAGAACAGCTCTTGCCTCAATTGCCACAGTTCTGAGGATGCGTTGAAGGAAAAGACTCTGTACATGAAGATCAATCCTCCCAAAGCGATCGCGTCGGGAGGATTTTGTTTTTCTTGCGATTCTTCATGATGAAAGAGAATGAAGCCTTTAAAGCTTTGATAGATTGCGTCGTCGTTTCTATGCTATTAACATGTTGTATGCTTTGCCCTGCATAATCCTAAACCATATGGAGATGCCATCATGGGTTCTAAAATTATCATATTCTCCACGACCCCTGGCATGACGAAGCGTTGTACGGAGGTTTTGGCTAAACGAGATCAGCTCTATATTCCAGTACTCGATTTGACAACCGCCAAAGCTCTTGAACGCGCCCATGGATGCATCAATGAAGGCGTTAAGGTTTTCATAAGCAGAGGAGGGACTGCCGAATACCTGCGGCAAAACCTGTCAGTCCCCATAATCGATATCGGACATACGTTTCTTAGCATCTTTATCAAAGTAAAGGAAATAAAAAAGGAATTCGGTAGAATTGCCTTGATCGGATATCGTAACGCATGTATGGCGATAAAAAAATATAATACCATCATGAATGATAACATCATGGTCTTTGAGGTAACCTTGGATTCCGAGTTCGTGCCTAATTTTAAAAAAGCCGTAAGGGCGGGCGCCGAGGTTATTCTCGGCGGCTTTCAGATTTCAAAAATATGCGAAGAATACAATCATCCATATCGCTCGACAGAGCCTGACGAATCAGAAATAGAAAAAGCGCTCAACGAAGCCTCCCATATGGTTTTAATAGAAGAAGAACGATCGAGCCAGTACAGTCTGATCAGCACTATACTAAACAGCACGGCAGAAGGCATTGTCGGTGTAGATAAGGATGCTCGAATTTTCCACATCAATAGCATCGCGGCCAGACTTTTGAATTACCGAGTCCCTTGCCTGATAAGCGACTTAATGCCTTCGAGTCGAATATTGCAGACGATTTCCAAGGGCACTGATTTTTTCAACGAACTAGTGAGTATAAACGGGAATAATGTAGTGTATGCATGTCAGGCTATACGGTCAAATGAAGATTTGCTGGGAGTCGTGGTTTCATTGCAGGAAGAAAACACTATTCGGAATCTCGACACACAGATTCGAAAAAAATTACTTGGACGAGGGCATATCGCGAAAACCAGTTTCAAAGACATAGTCGGAGCATCAGCCTCTATCGCCGAGGCGAAAAGAATTGCTCAACGATTCGCCAGAACCGAAGGTGCTGTCTTGATTTCCGGAGCGACGGGGACAGGCAAAGAACTATTCGCCCAAGGCATACATAATTTCAGCAATCGCCGGAATGAACCGTTTGTCGCGATAAATTGTGCGGCGTTGCCTCAAGATATTTTGGAGAGCGAGCTCTTCGGTTATGTCCGCGGTGCTTTCACCGGCGCTCGATCCGAAGGCAAATCCGGAATTTTCGAACTTGCGCATAAAGGCAGCGTTTTTCTTGATGAGATAACAGAAATATCGCAGAACGTGCAGGCAAAGCTGCTGCGAGTTCTTCAGGAAAAAGAAGTGATGCGGATGGGAGATGATAAAGTCATACCTGTCGATGTGAGGATAATCGCAGCGAGCAACAAAGAATTGCGGGGGGAAATCGCAGCAGGACGGTTCAGGGAAGATCTTTATTATAGAATCGGCGTGTTGGAATTATCGCTTCCGCCGCTCTCGGAACGTATCGGTGATATCCCTCTTTTATTCAATCACTTTTTCAAGGGCAGAAAAAGCTTGAGCGCGCAGGCTGAAGTGCTGGTAAAAAAATACTTGTGGCCAGGCAACGTGCGAGAACTCAAAAATGTCGCCGATAGGCTCGACGCGTTGTGCGATAATGATATAATCGTCGAAGAAGACGTAGTGAAGGCATTAAGGTTGTCCATCGAACTGAATATTGATGGGGAAGATTCCCCTGCTCATGGGAAATTGTTACCGCGCCTCGAAGAACGGTTGATCCGAGAAACGCTCGAAAAATATGCCGGCAATAGAGGCGAAGCGGCTGCCGCCTTGGGGATGAGCCCGACTACGTTATGGCGCAGGATGAAAAAATACGGATTATAGGATTGGTAGATGAATATCCTTATTATTTCAAAATGAAATAAAAGTGAAATATATTCTTGTTAAATTGAAATGTTCTTGTTAAATTGATGCTTGTTTTTTAGTTAATAAATTATTATCTAATATATTTTTAAAGGATAAATTTTTATTTAATTCGCTTGTACATTTGAAAAATTAATCAATCGTTGCCCAAATTCGCGATATGGATGAAATCATCGCATCAAGCCGGCGGTTCTGTAAAGAAGATATATCTCAGGATGTTTCAAAATTTTTTATTATTTAAGCTTTGGCATGAATACTGCTTTCATATTGATGGGGACAAATGAGCATTCAATGCTAATATTGTTTAATGAAGGAAAAAAAGATCTATGCGAATAGGGTTTGTCGGTTTTGGAGAAGCTGCATACTGCATCTCTAGCGGCCTGAACAAAGAAGGAATCAAAAATACCATCGCCTATGACGCAATGACGAACAACCCGACCATGGGACGCTTGGTGAAGTCCAGGGCTGAAGAGGCTGGAGTAGCGCTAATGGAAGACTCCCGAACCGTCGTTGAAGCGTGCAATCTTCTTTTTGTCGCGGTTCCGTCAAGCTACAGCTTAGATGTAGCCCGAGAAGTAAAAAACTACCTAAAAGAGAATCAGCTTTATATTGATGTCAGTGCATCCACACCAGCGGTCAAGCAGAAAATTTGGGATGTGATCAAAGATAAAAAGGTCTTGTTCGCGGATGCCGCTATGCTAGGGTCGCTTCCGCAGGATAAGCATAAAGTCCCTATCACCGCCAGCGGAAACGGAGCGCGATCGTTTCTCGACACCATGAGCCCGTATGGGATGCGGATAACCTACCTGAATGAAGAGCCTGGCGCGGCTTCGGCTATAAAGCTGGTGCGCAGCATTTATATGAAAGGAATAGCCGCGCTTATGTATGAAATGCTTCAAGCTGCCGATGCTTACGGAATATGCGAAGACATAGTTGCGTCGATTTCCGCTTCATTCGATGGTATTTCTTTCAAAGACCACTTGGACAGATTAGTGACGGGTACGGCGATTCATGCCGGACGCAGAGGTGCGGAGCTTAAGGGATCTATCCAAATGCTCGATGAAATCGAAGTAGATGCGGCGATGACCATCGCTACCAAACACCGACATGAATTACTTGAAGGGTACAGGTTCAACGAGGTATTCGCGTTTTCAAAACCAAATGGATACCAAGATATTATCGAACGTCTTAGGCACAATGAGGGGAAGAAATAAAATTATGGCGGTAGGCAAGAGAATTTATCTTAAAAGGAATTTGCCGGATCAAGCTTTGATCGAAGCGTATAAAACGGTTCCGGCTTCGAATGTGGGAGACGTGATGGGGAGATCCTGCGGTATGGATCCGCGTATACGCCTCATGAGCAAACCTTCGGCGCAGATAGCCTGTGGGCCTGCGCTCACGGTTAAAACCTGCGCAGGGGACAATTTGATGCTGCATGCGGCGTTGAATCTTGCGCAGCCTGGCGATTTTATCGTGGTTGCGAACGAAGGCGGGAGTGCACGATCTCTTATCGGGGAAGTCATGATGGCGTATCTGCGCCATTCGAAAAAGGTCGCCGGCATCATAATCGATGGACCGATGCGCGATATCGACGAGATCGGTGAATGGGACTTCCCTGTTTATGCCACAGGCACTAATCCCGGTGGACCTTACAAGGAAGGTCCCGGCGAAATAAATGTCCCAATTTCCTGCGGAAATATAAGCGTATTCCCCGGCGACATAATACTTGCTGATCCCGATGGCGTAATTGTTATTCCTCGCCTTGACGCAGCCACGGTATTGGAAGACGCCAAAAAATTCCAAGCCTTTGACGAACGAAAATTAACCGAGGCTATTAATGGTACCTCGAAAAGGGAATGGGTAGAAAAGGCTTTGTTGGAAAAAGGCTATGAGATTATCGATGACACGTATCGTGTTTAACGTCCAAATTTTAAGGAGTGAGGTGTGAGTATGAGAAAGCTGAGGAAATTGATTCTTGTCGTGGGCATTGTATTGTTGCTGACTGCTGCGGTTTATGGGCAAAGCGCTAAAACCAACTGGCCTGCCAAAACAGTAACGATCACGATTCCGTACGCCGCAGGTGGCGATACGGATATATATGCCCGCCTGACTGCAAAGTTTCTGTCAGAAAAGTTCGGCAAACCCTTTATTATCGTCAATATGACCGGTGGAAGCGGCATAGTGTCGGCTAAATATGTCATGTCCCAGAAGCCGGACGGATACAACGCACTGTTCAACCATACAGCGTCGTTGGTGCAGGAAGTGACTGGCCTAGCCGATTTTTCATATACTTACGACTTCGCCAATGTCGGTACGGTTGCCTTGGATGAAACCTACACCCTAGTCGTTCGCAAAGACTCTGGATGGAAAACTCTAAAAGATATGATAACCTACGCAAAGGCTAATCCAGGCAAGGTCTCATACTCTCAGGTGTTCGGAAGTGCTACCCACATGGTATCCGTCCAAATGGAGCAGTCGATGGGCATTCAGATGAATAAGATCGACGTAGGATCTTCAGCCGCCGACCGAACCGCGGCCTTCATGGGAAAGCAAGTCGATCTTTTGGTCGCGAATTACATCAACATCAAAGATTATGTCGAGAACGGCGATTTTGTCGCTTTGGGTATCTGCGCCACGAAACGGAATCCCGCTATCCCCAATGTTCCTACGTTTATTGAGCAAGGATATCAGGTAGTCAATCGAAAGCTTTATGAGGTGAAGCTCCCAAAGGGAACGGATCCTGCCATCGTCGGAAAATTCACTGATGCTCTTAAAGAAATAACCGCAAAGCCAGAATTTAGAGCGGGATTGACAAAATTCTTTGCCGAGTCTTTCTACCGTGATCCGGAACAGACCGGTCGCGAAGACCAAGCCGATATAAAAGAAACCAGGGAATTGATGGGTGACGCGCTCAAAGCCAAAAAATAATTGACGGGGCAGGAAAAACCTGCCTTGTGGAGGAATTATTGTTATGACAAATAGGCAGCGAGATATCATTGCCGCAGTGGTTTTTCTAGCCTTTGGTGGTTTTATGTTTGGTAATAGCCTGGGGATACATCCGATAATACCCAATGAGGTAGGTTCTGGATATGTGCCTAAGTTTTTATCTATAGTGAGCATCGTTTTGTCTTTAGCTTTGCTTGTTCTAACCTTGCTCAAAAAGAAAATAGGACCGACCGAAAAAACTGATGAGGATATTAAAGGTGGAATCTTTACGGTAATGGCTCTTGCTGCCTATGTCATCCTGTTTGAGTTTTTAGGATTCCTCGTTTCTACGGCTTTGTATTTATTCGTTCAAATCATGATACTAAGCAATGAGAAAAATCGGAAATTCTTAGTGCTCGGAATTATATCTATTGTTGTGCCCTTAGTTATCTACGGTTTATTCAAGTCATTATTCAATATGCCATTTCCTACCGGAATTCTGGGTATTTAAAGGGAGGTATACAATGATACTAGAAGGAATATTGCTCGTCTTGAATCCAGTATGCCTCGGCTTAATTCTACTCGGGGTCATAATTGGAATAATTTTTGGAGCGTTACCAGGGTTATCGGCCACAATGGCCGTCGTTCTATTTCTTCCGCTTTCTTTCGGGATGGAACCAATAAATGGCATTTCTCTTCTGATGGGACTTTATCTGGGCGCTATATCGGGTGGTCTTATCTCCGCGATTCTCCTGAAGATTCCTGGAACACCTTCTTCGATAGCTACAGTATTTGATGGCGGTCCGATGGCGGATAAAGGAGAGGCAGGCAAAGCGTTAGGTGCCGGTATTCTATATTCATTTTTAGGCGGGTTGATAAGCATTTTCGCATTGATTTTCATATCGCCTTCCTTGGCTAAAATAACCCTCAAGTTCACTCCCGTTGAATATTTTTCAATCGCCGTATTCTCTCTGACAATTATCGCGAGCCTATCCGGCAAGTCCATGCTGAAAGGGCTCCTGAGCGGTTTTTTCGGAATGGCATTATCAATGGTAGGTATGGGACCACTCGATAGTCTTACTCGTTTTACATTTGGAACTTATCAACTGCTTTCTGGATTTGATATTGTGGTTGTCCTGATAGGCATATTTGCCATCACCGATATCATCCAAGCAGGATTCGACCGAAGACATCTATCGGACAAGTATAAAAAGCAAACCTTCGTTTTAAAGGGATTCGGTATAAGCCTCAAGGAATTTAAGGAACAATTTGGCAACATGATTCGTTCTTCACTTATAGGGATTGGTATTGGTATACTGCCTGGTATCGGTGGATCTACTGCAGGATTGCTGTCTTATACCGCCACGAAAAATGCATCCAAGTACCCTGAAAAATTCGGCACCGGGATAATAGATGGCGTTATAGCGTCTGAGACGTCCAATAACGCTGTAATAGGCGGATCGCTAATTCCCCTCCTCACCATGGGCATACCAGGCAATACGGTAACAGCCGTATTTCTTGGTGGTCTTTTGATTCATGGGATTTCCCCTGGACCGCTTATTTTCGTGAAAAGCGGCGACATCATGTATGGTCTTTTCACAGCCTTAATGATTGCGAATATCTTCATGCTGATTTTTGAATACCTTGGGCTTAAATGGTTTGTAAAATTACTCGATATACCGAAGCATATACTGCTTCCGATTATAATGGTCCTTTGTATCGTAGGTGCATATTCTACCGCTAATCGTGTTTTCGATGTTTGGAGCGTGTTTTTCTTTGGGCTTATCGGATTCTTTTTCAAAAAACTAAAAGTTCCTTCAACGCCTCTCATAATAGGTTTTATATTAGGACCTATGGCCGAAACGAACCTGCGTCGTGCTCTTATGGCCAGCGCGGGCAATTGGTCGGTATTCGTGACTAGGCCGATTTCCTTAGTATTTCTTTTAGTGTCGGTAGGATCCGTGATATTAGTACTGCGACAGAATAAACGGATAAAAAAGAGCGGAGCGAATATCGAAAACGCTCCCCTTGATGAAGAAGCTTAAGGCATATATATCGAATAATAAGAGGGAATGAATTGATCGATTTGGTCATCAGAAACGGCACAGTCATCGATCCAGCGAATGGGCGCAAGGAAAAAACCGATGTAGCCATCCGCAATGGCGAAATCGTAGAGGCCGTAGAAGGTGACGAATATCGACAAAGCATCAATGCGGCAGGGTGCGTGGTTTGTCCTGGTTTAATAGACTATCATCTGCATCTTGCCCCGCTTGCCGAAATAGGCGTTGGCGGTGAACTGGCTTGTTTCCCTTCCGGAGTGACCTCTGCCGTCGATTGCGGTAGCGCTGGTGCGGCAACGTATGAAGGGTATCGTGCGGCTCTTCTTTCAAGCAAGCTAACTATAAAGGCTTTTCTTCATGTTTGTTCCGCCGGTTTGGCGACGGGGCAATACCATGAGAATCCTGATCCGCGTTATTGGGATCGAAATAAGATTCGGAGGCTATTTAAATATTTCCCCAACGAGCTGATTGGTTTAAAGGTTCGACTAGGGAAAGAAATTGTTGGCCCTTTAGGCCTATCGCCCTTGGAAGAGGCAATTAAGCTTGGTGATGAAATTGGTGTCCCGGTTATGGTGCATTGCTCCAACCCGCCGTCAAAAATGTCTGATCTACTCTGTCTACTGCGGCGCGGCGATATTATTACCCATGCTTTTCAGGATCAAGGCGACAGCATACTGGATGAACAGGGGAAAATAAGCGACGCTGCTCATGATGCAAGAAGTCGCGGAGTGATTTTTGACGTTGCCAACGCCAATATCCATTTTTCATTCGACGTGGCGAGGCAGGCTTTATCGGAAAATTTCCTGCCGGATACCATAAGCACCGATCTCACCACGCGAAGCCTTTTCAAAAGGCCTGCTGTGTTTAATCTGGCCTTTGTTTTATCGAAGTATCTCAACCTGGGAATGCCTCTCGAACAGGCAATCGCTTGCTGCACATCCAATCCGGCGCGAATTTTGGGTTGCTCAGACAGCATAGGACAGCTTGGGACCGGGGCTGAAGCCGATATAGCGGTCTTTAAGCTTATGGAAAAGGAAACTGATTTTGGGGATCGGAAGGGTGAGATACTTAAGGGGAAACTTCTACTTAAACCAATGTTGACCATAAAACGCGGAGAAATTGTATATAGAGATTTTGAGTTTTAGCGAGGGCTATATATGCCCCATACAGTTTGAATCGCTCCGGGTTTGCCGGAGCGATTCACATCGTGCAGCGGAAAGAGTCTTCGCGTTGATATCGCGAAAAAAGCCACTCAAACGATGAAGACCGGCAAAGGGCATCCCATATCCTGTATAGGGCTAGAAGGGCTTTGGCCATCGCCTTGGAAATAATAGATACGCTCTGCCCTTGGCGCTCTTCCTTTCTTCCTCGTCATGTTCTTCTGGTTTTCGCTTCCTGCAAGGATGCTATGGCGCGGTCGGTTATCCCGCGGCGCGTTGATCCCTCGAGGTCAACGGCCGCACACCGATTCCATGATCCCTTGGTAGCCCCGCTCGGCGAGAGCCATATCGGCGATGGAGATCGACTCGTCCACCGTATGGGCGTCTTCTTCCCTTCCAATGCCGAAGCCCACGGTGGGAATGCCCGCCACGCCCGCGGAGTAGGCGGCGTTGGTGCAGAAGCGATAAGCGCCTACCTTCGGGTCCAATCCAGCCGACCTCAATCCCCGGAGAGCCGACTGAACGAAGGGGTGGGCCTCAGGGAATATCCAAGCGGGAAAGAATTTATCTCCCTTCAGCAGCGCGCCCGTGTAGGTTCGTTCTTCCAGGGGAGCCAAGGCCACGGTGTAGTCGATGCCCTCGAGACCGGGAAGGCCGCGGAGCTCCTTCAGCAGGCCCGCGCTGTCCTCGCCTGTCAGCAGGCGCCGGTCGTAGGTGACATGGCAGCGGTAGGGGATCACCGAGTGTCCGGGATGCGGCTCCGAAATTATATCGGTGAGCACGATCGATCCCGGACCCAGCGCGGGGTCCACCGGCACCGGCCGGCCGCTGATCGCCTGGATCACGCGCATCATATCCGTCACGGCGCAGCGGCCGGCCTCGGGCGAGGAAGAATGGGCCGAGCGACCGAAGGTCGTCAGCTGGATTTCAGCCCTGCCGCGCCCACCGCGGTTCAGATTGAGCCGTGTGGCTTCGCCGATCACGACGAAGTCCGGGTGGACTTTCCCGACCACGCTCGCGATGGCCCCGCCTTCGGCAACCTCTTCCGAAACCGTCGCGCTCACCGCCACTCGCCCATGCAAGCTCGCCCGCCGGATTTTTCCCGCCGCGTGGATCATCGCCGCAAGTGAACACTTCATGTCCGCCGCGCCGCGCCCAAAGAGGCGCCCGTTCTCGATTTCCGCTTTCCAGGGAGCGTGCGTCCAGTCGGAAGCCTGTGCTTCCACCGTATCGCAATGCCCATCCAGCAACAGCGTAGGGCCGGGCTGGGTGCCCTCGATCACGCCGATCAGGCTGCCGAATTCGTCGACGAAGACTTCGTCAAATCCAAGCCGCTTCATCTCGGAAGACAGGACTTCCACCACTTCCCGTTCTTCGGCGCTGAAACTTTTTACGCGAATGAGACGTTGGGCGAACGAAGTAAGCGCGTCGATTTCTGCTGACATAGACAATTCTCCTCGGTTGCTGGGGAAATGCATCGGCCTTCCCTATCTCTTGGCGCGGAAAGGCGATTCCCGCGTGATGGAACGAGTCTATCCCAAGCGCGGTACGGAGGCAAGCGCGAGCTAGGAAAGAGGGGCGCCGTCGCCCTAAAATCGCATCACTTCTTTTTCTTCGACGCGATGAAGCGCTCGATGTCATTGAGGGTAAGGAGGGAATTGGAGACCAACATGCAGGAATGCATATCGAAGACACAGTAGAGGTGCGCCGGGGATTCGAAATCGGTGCCGAGGTCCACAAGTTCGTAGCCGAGTCTCTTCAGTCGCTTTTCGCAGACCTTCGCCTCATTTTCCGCCACGTCCATGGTTCTTCCTCTTGGATCCACGTCCACACCAAGTATAGTCGCTTTCCGATCTTTATGCAAAATTTACGCCAATAGGT
>Ga0172379_10007818_pt1 | contig 13722 bp, 9 predicted proteins | sample GrowelOW334metaG_FD_119756 | JGI IMG/M metagenome (GOLD analysis project Ga0172379, IMG submission 119756) | Groundwater microbial communities from an aquifer near a municipal landfill in Southern Ontario, Canada - Groundwater well OW334 metaG | ecosystem: Environmental > Aquatic > Deep... | reverse complement strand
GAAAACGCGTTGAAGTTGAAGAGAAGATCTATCCCGGATATGTTCTTGTTGATATGTTGGTGACTGATGATTCTTGGTATGTGGTGCGAAATACGCCGCGCGTTACCGGATTCGTCGGAGCGGGTGTTACGCCGATCCCACTTGAGAAATCGGAAGTTGATATGCTCTTTGGACGAATGAATAGCGAAACGGTCAAACACAAGATCGACCTTATGACCGACGATCGTGTTTCAGTTGTTGATGGACCATTCAAGGATCTTGAAGGAAAAGTGAGTGAGGTTGACGAAGAGCGCGGAAAAGTTAAGATATTGGTATCGATGTTTGGACGGGAAACTCCTGTAGAGCTGGACTTCTTACAAATTAGGAAGATCTAGCGCTTCTACTACAAGGGATTCTTGGTTAGAAAAAATTACATTAATTAAAAAAATACAATCATGGCAAAGAAAATAATCAAAAAGATCAAATTACAGATCGCAGGAGGAAAGGCAAATCCAGCTCCACCGCTCGGTCCCGCCTTGGGACAAGCCGGTGTGAATATTGGAGAATTCGTTAATCAATTCAACGCTAAAACGAAAGAAATGATGGGTGAGGTTCTTTCAACGGAAATTACCGTGTATGATGATCGTTCATTCACTTTCATTTTAAAGAGTTCACCAGCAACGTCTCTTATTAAGAAAGCTGCCGGTATCGAAAGCGGTTCGGGAAAGAACACACAAAAGAAAGCTGGTTCGATCACGAAAGCTCAGGTTCGCGAGATCGCTGAAAAGAAAATGGAAGACTTGAATGCAACGGAAATTGAAGCGGCAATGAAGATCATTGAAGGATCATGCCGATCAATGGGGGTTGAAGTTAAGGGATAACGAAGTTCATAAAGTTAAAAGTTCGTAAAGTTATAAAGTTACGAAACAAAAACAAAAACCGCGCGGGCTTTCAGCTTGCGCGGTTTTGATTTGTCGAACTTTATAACTTTGAACTTTATAACTTTATAACTTATACTTATTTATATGAATTTTTTACAACAAGCGGAAATTGTTAAGAATATGATAACGACGAAGATCGTGATCTCAGCGACGGTGTTTGTGATCGTTGCGGGTGGGGCGGGGGTTTGGTTCTTTTCTTCTCCGAATATGCCGCCGGAGCAAATTGAAAATATTGCGGATGAAAAGATCGAAGTGATATCGAGATCTTTGGGAGGAGGATATGAGATCAAACCGGATGGGGTGTTTTATTTGAGCGGACTCATGGAAGGAGCCGATAAGGACACTTTTGAATATATCGGAGGTGATTATGCAAAAGACGCGAATCGCGTATATTTGGGCTCGGATGTCGTTGTTGGTGCCGATCCGAAAACACTTCAACGTATCGAGATAGAGGGAACGCATTTTATAAAAGATGCGAAGCAAGTATTCATAGATAAACAGCCGATCGTCGGTGCCGATCCTGCGACATTCCAATATGTTGCCGGTCCTCATACAAAGGATGCGACAAAAGTATTTTGGTTTCAAAAAACTATAAAGGATGCCGATCCGAAAACGTTTGAGAATATCAAAGACGGGTATGCAAAAGACGCAAAAAATATCTATTTCAACGGCGTTCGTCTTTCCGGTGTGGACAGGAATACGTTTGTATACATAGGAAGTTCTTATTCAAAAGACTCAAAATATGTCTATTGGTACGGAAACAGAGTTTCCGGCGTGAGCCCGGTAAATTGTACGGTGGAGAATATCAAAGGGTGTTCCGCACCGAAGTAAAAAAGTAACAAGTGTAAAGTATAAAGTTATGAAATAAAAAAATGCGGTGAGTTTTTGTACTTGTTACGAGATACTTTCTACTTTATACTTGTAGTATGGATTATTACCAACATTCTTCCGAGCGTTCTTCTGAGGAAAGTTCTCAGGCGGTTCAAACTTCTGAACCTAAAAAATTGAAAAGGCCGATCGCGAAAGGTCCGCTGATCTTTTTTGTGGTGGTTTTGGTTGGTGCGGGGCTATGGTTGTGGATGAGAAATGCAAGTACAAAGCCAACAGAACAACCGGTTGTTGAAACTTCGACCTCGGTTCCAACACAGTCAACCTCTGCATCAAATACAACGATAAATGCAACAACAAGTACGGCGCTAATGAGTGCGACATCCACAAACGCCACGTCTACGAATGTCTCGTCTCCAAAAATTCCCACCCCGCAAGAATTCCAAGAAAAATATGAAGTGAGAACCGACGGTGTCTATTATGATGGAGTTCTGATAAAAAGGGCGGAAGCAGCAACTTTTGAATTTATCGGAGGTGATTATGCGAAAGATGCGTTTACCATTTATTCTCGCGGGATCGCCATTCCGGGAGCCAATCGCCAAACATTTGAATATGTCGGCAACGGTCATGCAAAAGATAAGAATTATATCTATAATGGCTTTGAAATTTTTTCCGCAGAAGATCCAAGTTCCTTCGAGGCTACCACGGATGATTATTACAAAAGAGGAGTTTCTTTTCGTGTGTATTTAATTCCGCCGGCGGCTGATCCTCAAACAGTCGAACATGTCGGATGTTTTTATACCAAAGATGATTCTGCCGTTTATTTCTATGGAAAAACAATAGTTGATGCAGATCCTGCAACTTTTTCGATCGTTGGCGGTTGTTATCCGAAAGATTCAGAACATGTGTATTTGGAAGGAAAGCCAATACCCCATGCTGACCCGAATACTTTTGAATATCTTGGTTTGGAATATACAAAAGATGCTGATCATGCATATTTCTATGGGGATGTGATCTCGGGTGCCGACGCGACAACGTTTGAATATGTCGGAGGCGGTTATGCGAAAGATACCGCGCATGTTTATTTGGAAACAGATATCGTTCCAAACGTTGATCCCGCAAGTTGTACGATAGATAGTTTGAGCGGATGTAAAACTCCGAAGATTAGTAGTAACGGTGTTGTTGAATGTGTTGCGGCATCGACGACAACTCAATAATAAAAACATGGAACAAAACTACAAAGGAGTATTCATCGTGGTGTATGGAAATAACAATATCGGCAAATCGACGCAATCAAAATTGTTGGTTGAACGGATTATGCGCGGCGGTATGCCGGTGCACTATGTAAAATATCCCGTGTATGATTTTGCACCAACGGGACCGATGATCAATGCGTATTTGCGCGAGGGGAATCCGCATGAACTTTCATGTCGCGAGGCTCAAACGCTTTATGCAATGAACCGTTATCATTTTGAACCGATGTTGAAAAAATGGCTTGATGCGGGAGATTGTGTTGTTGCTGAGGATTACGTGGGAACGAGTCTCGCGTGGGGGATCGGCAACGGTGTTGATAAAAAATATTTGCTCGAGATAAACAGTGGACTGCTTAAGGAGGATATTACGCTTTTTATGGATGGACAAAGATTCACCGCAGCGAAGGAAGCAAAACATATTCATGAACAAAACGACGCACTTGTTGAAAAAGTCGGGGTTGTTTATCGCGAACTTGCAAAAGAATTCGGTTGGACCGCTGTGGATGTGTCGGGAAGTATCGAAGAGATCCACGAAAGGATGTGGAATACTCTGTGTTCGGTGAACGGTAAAAAGTAAAAAAACCTAAAAATACTCCGAGCTGTTCAGGGTATTTTTTTTGTGTGTGCATAAACGGAGAAACATTTTTATCGCCGATTTGATATACTAGAATCGAGCAATTACTTATTTTTATCATTATGGAACCGAATCAAGAACTTCTTACATATATTACCGCCAGGAAAGAACAGGGTATTACGTTTGCTGAAATAGAAAAAGAACTCCAAACGGCGGGATGGGAACAGGTGGATATTGATGTTGCTATCAAAACTCTCGAAGTTTCGGCTGCCGCGGCACAAGAGGCGGAACCCGCTAAACCGGAATTAAAACTTGAAGAGGTTGAAGAATTGAATAAAAGAGTCAGAACGCACGAAGACGCCCTTATTTTTATGTTATTTGTCGTTATCGCGATCATCACGGGCTTTGGTTTGTGGTGGTATGTTACTCAATATGCGATGGCCAAATAAATTGGAATATATTTAAACAAAAAAATTATTATTTTCTTAGTATTATCATTATGGAACCGAACAAAGAACTCGTTAACTATATCAAAGCAAGAAAGGAGTTGGGCGGTACGCATGTTGAGATAACGAATGAACTCCTCGGTGCGGGGTGGGGGAAGAATGATGTTGAGTTGGCGATAAAAAGTCTTGAAGTCTTGGATTTTGATGTGCCAAAAAAAGTTCCTGAGAAACCAGTTGAAAATGTCGTAGAAAAAACAGTTGAGAAAATTGCTGAACCGACGCAAGAAAATGTTGTAGAAAAAAAGCCCGAACAAAGACCGGAGCAGAGTTCCTATCGAGTAATGGAAAGAACAATGCCGCCGGAACACAAAAGAGTTGTTGAACCGATAAAACAAAAAGTAAAACCCGAAGTTTCTGTTCAACCGGTACAAACTGTTAAAACATCCCAAGCCGCCCTCGTTCTTATTTTGATCACCGTAGGTGTGGCCGCCGTCGGTTTTGGTTTGTGGTGGTATCTTGATCACCGCGCTCCGGTGGAACAAAAAGTCGGAGATGTCGCGACGACGTCGGATATGACAAATGTTTCAACAACAACCACGTCAGTTACTGGCAGCACCGCAACATCGTCTGGTGAAGTAAATTCTAATATGGTTCATATAAAAGGAATTGTCGTCGCCCCGAAGGGAATCGTTTTGGAAAAAATACAAATAGTCAGTTTGGGAAAAACATCGTCTGTCGGGAAAGACGGGTCATTTGAAACAGATGTAAATAAAGATGGAATTACTTCGGTTTCAGCCATGATTCTGGATAAGGGTTTTGGATTAATGAATGTTGTTATTGGAGATGATACAAAAAGTGTTGTTAAAATAACTACACAAACAACAGCTGAAGCTATCGTGTTCTCAAGTCCTTATTTAATGACAACATCGCTGGCGGAGGCAAAAGAATTCATGGGTGTGGTCAAAAAAGATCCTGCAGTGGCAAAATTTACAGTGGTTATTGAACAAACAATAGCTAAACCGGGGGATCCTTACAAAGACGCGCTTTTTATGTCAACGTATCAAAAGGCTGTGGATAGCGTTCTTTCCGCTTTGGAATCATAAAAATCAAATAAGTTTTAAAAAAAACCGACCCATAAACAGGTCGATTTTTTTTGGACTTATTTTACTGACAAAAGTTAGGAACAGACTCTCTTTTGCGGTGAGGTGTTCAATAATGCTACTATATAATGATCATTAACAATAAAATTAATAGGAACTATTCTAATAAAGTTATGAAGAAAATTTTGATCGGGCTCGTGTCGTTGTTATCAGTCGCTTTTTTTGCAGTGAACACAACTTATGCACAAGAGGCACCGTCTATTACCGTTCTTAGTCCAAATGGGGGTGAGAATTTGACTTTGGGACAAGATTACACAATTCGATGGTCAAGTGCGAATCTTCCTGCGGATGCAAAAATAGGTATATATATTGCTGAAAACGAAACAGAATTAGGTACTACAATAGTCAGAGATTTGGCCGCAAATGAAACATCATATGTTTGGAAAGTTACTTCTCCCGAATCAAATCCTAGCGACTGGCACATTCCTCTTGGAATGTCTGATACGTGGCACAAAATAACAGAGTTTTTTGGTGTTAAAACAGCGAATGCCGCAACTCATTCATATAAGATTACTGTTTATGCTTTGAACGTAGTTACAGATATGAGCGATGGAAGTTTTACTATTTCCTCAGCCGTCACCCCACTCAGTATTACAACCACATCATTACCGAACGGTACTGTCGGAGCAACATATAATGCACCAGTTACTATCACTGGTGGTTCAGCCAGTCCTTCCCCAACATGGACTACTATCGGGGGACAGCTTCCTCCAGGATTGGGAACTTACCTTTACCAAGGTGGTATTGTAGGAACCCCAACCACGGCCGGGACATATACCTTTACTCAGCAAGTTTATCAAAATGGTTTGTTTGCCACAAAACAATTTACGATCACGATCTTGCCACAAACAACAGCGACTCCATCTATTACACTTTTGAGTCCGAACGGTGGAGAAGTTTTGCAAGTTGGGCAGAATTACACAATCAGATGGTCAAGTGCGAATGTTCAACCTGATGCAAAAATAAATATCATATTGTATGATGATTCAAATGCTTTGAATTTGGTCATTGCTTCGGACCTTGCTCCAGATATGACTTCCTACACTTGGAAAGTTGTTTCTGCAGAATCAAATCCGAACGGATGGATATTTATGGGAAAGACTGAAACATGGAAAAAAGTGGCACAGTTCTTCGGTATAAAAACAGCGGAGGCTTCGGGTCATACATATCGTATACATATTACTTCCAATATTCCAGGTTCTCCCAACACACCCAGTGCTTTTGATGCAAGTGACGGATCGTTCACTATTTCTTCCGCTTCTACCACTCTTGGTATTTCAACAACTCAAAACTGGATGTTAACCGGTACGGTGGGAAAGGCTTATGATGTTCCTGTCAGTGTAACAAATGCAGCATCAAGTCCTACTCCTACATGGTCTGTTGTTTCAGGACAACTTCCTCCGGGGTTGAGTATAGGTGCTTCTACCGGCCATATAACAGGAACTCCAACTACGGAAGGAACGTTTTATTTCACCCTGCAGGTTTCTCAAAACGGTTCGGTCGCCACGAAACAATATTATATTCAGGTGATTGGAGCGCCAGCTATTAGAATCATCAGTCCGAACGGTGGAGAGAATTTGACGGTGGGGCAGAATTACACGATTCGCTGGACAAACATTAATATGCCAGGGGATGCAAAAATAACAGTGTATGTTGTGGATAGTGTCACTGGACTTGGTCAATATATTGCTCGAGGTTTATCGACTAATGAGAACTCGTATATTTGGAAAGTTAATTCTCCAGATTCAAATTCAAGCGGATGGCAGATGTACGGATATAATGAAACGTTAGGACAAAAAATAGCAAAATTCTTCGGGATAAAAACAGCAGAAGCTGCGAATAATTTGTACACTATGCAAGTTTGGGCACTTGATCCAAATGGAAAATCTCTAGCTTACGACACAAGTAACGGAACTTTCACGATTTCTCCTGTCGCTGTTCAAAATCCTCTCAGTATCACAACAACGTCTTTGTTGAGTGGAAAAGTTGGAAATTCTTATACTTCTTATATTAATGCTACAGGCGGAACAACAAGTTCATCTCCGTTGTGGACTATTTTTTCAGGACAGCTTCCACCAGGATTACGTTTAGGTTCAACGGGTTTTGTTGGTTATATAACAGGTACTCCAACAACCGCCGGCACGTATACGTTTGTTGCGATGATTTCTCAAGGTAGTTTGTATTATAAAAAAGAATTTACCATTACGATTGTACCGACAAATAATTTAGTTTGTGCAACCTACTTTAGAACAGCAACTTCATTGAGTATGGTACAAGGAACATGGACAAACGATCCTCTATACACAAGTTCCATTTCGGCTTGTTATAATTATGTGAAAGCGAATCTTTTAGATAAAGTAAATTGTGCACAACCGAACGGCGCATATATTACGGCGGCTTTGATAGATAAAACAAAACACACGTATAATATGCCGTCGATCAATATGTCTACGGAATATGTGTATGGTGGTTCTTGTACTCAGCCGGTTGCAACCGCTTCTATTTCTATCTTGAGTCCGGTCGATGGTGAAAAATGGTCTGTTGGTAGTACACACAGAATCAGTTGGAAACCTTTTTCCGGAACATCTGAAACATACGGATATTTGATCGGAGGAGGTCACGAGAGTGGATATTTGAAATATATTGGAGCTTCGGCAAATGATTCTTATTTTGATTACACCGTTGCGAGTTCTGATATCGGTCTGAATGGTTCAGGTTGGCAAATTGCAATATGTGACGGTAAATACAATGTTAATAATTGTAGTTTCTCGGGTTCAATATTTATAACAGGTTCCATAGTAACAGCGCCTTCTGTAACTCTTCTCAATCCGAACGGCGGAGAAGTGCTGCAAGTCGGTCAGAATTATACGATCAAGTGGTCAAGTGCCAATCTTCCTTCCGATGCGTCAGCCGGTATTATTTTATATAACGGTACAGTAGGAGCTCCTTATGAACAGACAAAAGCGATAACGACAAACGTCTTAGCTTCGGTTGGTTCATACACATGGAAAGTCGCTCCAACAGACGTTGCTTTAACAAATTCATACATTATGAGGATCGTTGTACAGAAGAACGCCGCTGAGGATTTGTTACTTGCTTCTGATGCCGGTAACGGAACATTCACGATTTCTCCTTCCACAACTCAGAGCCCCTTACTCTCAACGACAACTAAAAAAACAAATACCGAGGACCAAAAGAACATAAACGATCTCCAAGCACGTATCGACGAATTGAAGGCACAAATTGAAGATATGAAGAGGGGGGTTGCAGTTGGAAAAACAACAACGACACCGTCAACACCAACAACAACAGGTTCGTTGCCTGCTGACATCGATACTCAAGGTCCGCAAGATTCTTGTGCGGATATAAAGATCGACCTCAGATACCGTTCTCGAGATGTTGGAACAAACGACGATGTTTCACTTCTTCAAGATTTCTTACAAACAAGTGGTTATTCAAGTTCAGAGCCAACAGGATTCTTTGGAGTGATAACGCTTCGATCGGTAAAAGCATTCCAGAAAGCAAACAATATCAGTCCAACCGGTTTTGTCGGACCTACAACGCGAGCTAAAATAAAATATTTGTCTTGTAGTGGACCTCGTGGTTAATTTTTGATCATTGTTTAAATTTAAAAAACCGGCACGGGTTCAAAACTTTTGCCGGTTTTTTATATCGCCAAACGTTCTTTAAATTTCCGATTTTTGTGCTATCATAGCGGGATGGTCAAAGATGTATTCAAACAGCATGTTGGGGAGGCGGTCAAAACGCTTTTTCCGGATGTTTCGATAGACGGGGTTCATGTGGAGCCGGCGGAGAATTTTGGGGATTATATGACCAATGTGGCGATGGTATTGGCGAAACGGGTGGGGAAGAATCCGCGGGAAGTGGCTGAAATGATAGCGGAGAAATTGCGAGAGAGAAACATCGAGCATGTTGAAAAGATCGAGGTTGCCGGTCCGGGGTTCATAAATTTCTATCTTCACGATTCTTTTTATATTAATGAAGTTCGCCGTATTCTTTCCGAAGGTCATGGATGTGGAAGACACAACTCTTTGGCGAGAAAGAAGATCATTGTTGAATATACCGATCCGAATCCTTTTAAAGTCTTCCATATCGGACATTTGTTGCCGAACGTTATCGGTGAGGCTTTTTCGCGCATGTTCGAATTCGCGGGTGCCGAAGTGAAACGTTCAAATTACCAAGGTGATGTCGGATTGCATGTGGCGAAGAGTTTGTGGGGAATGTTGCGGACTTTGGATCAAATGCCCGATAGCGATGCATCATTGGAGAAAAAAACGAAATATCTTGGCGAGGCGTATGTTGTGGGAGCGAACGTATATGATGTTGAGAAGAATGAAAAAGCCATTGAAGAGATCAAAGAGATCAACAAACAAGTCTATGATTGCTCAGGTGATCCGAAATTGAAAGAACTGTATGACAAGGGTCGCGCATGGAGTTTGTATCACTTTGAAGAAATATACAAGATCCTCGGCACGCGTTTCGACTACTACTTTTTTGAATCGCAAACATATGTCGAAGGAACGCGATTGGTAAAAGAATATCTTGAAAAAGGAGTGTTCGAAAAAAGCGAGGGCGCGGTGATCTTTCCGGGAAGTAAATACGGTTTGCACGACCGCGTGTTCATCAATAACTATGGAGTTCCCACATACGATGCAAAAGATCTCGGGCTCGCGATGCTCAAAGAAAAGACATATGTGTCAGACGTGTCTATGGTGGTTACCGGTACCGAACAGGATGAATATTTCAAAGTGTTGCTCAAGGCGCTTGAACAGATCGATCCGAAGATCGCACAAAAGACGGAACATGTGGGCCATGGTTTGCTTCGCATGACGACGGGCAAGATGTCGTCTCGAAAAGGAAATGTTATTACGGGAGAATCGCTCTTGAAAGAAACGATCGAGAATGCGCGCGAGAAGATCGCGATCGAAGGAGTTTCCGAACATGAAAAAGATCTCATTGCAGAGCAGGTCGGGGTTGCCGCGATCAAGTTCTCCATTTTGCGAACAGGTCTCGGAAAGAACATTGTCTACGATCCGACAAAAGCGCTTTCATTTGAAGGTGACTCAGGTCCGTATTTGCAATACACGAACGCACGCGCACTTTCTTTGTTACGCAAGGCCGATGAGAAGGGGATAAAGGTTACCGCCGAAAAATATCAAGGTCCCGTGACCGAGGTGGAAAAAGAACTTCATAAGTTCAAATGGATCGTGAAGCGAGCGACGGAAGAAAAAGCGCCTCATCAAATTTGTACATACCTTTTGGGACTTGCCGGAGCGTTCAATTCGTATTATGCGCAAAACCCGATCATCGATAGCGAGGATGCACCATATCGACTCGCGCTCACACGTGCTGTGTCACAAGTGTTGAAGAACGGATTGTATGTATTGGGAATGTCTTCGCCTGAGAGGATGTAGGACGGAGTTAAAAGTTGAAAGTTCATAAAGTTATAAAGTTAAAACGGCGGCGGGCTTCAGCCCGCCGCCGTTTTTCGTCCGTAACTTTGAACTTTATAACTTTATGAACTTTCAACTTTATAAACTTGTGTTTGACAAAACGCCCAAAACACTGTAGAACAAAGCTCGATATGGCAGTTCTTTTACATACTATTCTTTGTAATGAAGCGGCACATTGGGTATGAAAAAATCGTGCATAATGTGCTTCTTCATTACACGGAAGAAGTTTATAAAATTGTTCTTTTATGAATAAATATGGATTTGTCCCTGTTGCAGAGCAGGTTGCCATTTTGCAAAAACTTTTACCTAGGCTGAATATTTGTGTTGAGCCGAATTGGGAAAAGGATCACACTCTTCCTTTGGGAGCTGATGGATGGGGAGTGATTCTTAAAAGGAAGAGTATTCTCAATCCTGATAATGGTGAAACTGTTGAAAAGTTGATCAAACGTTTGTCTCGCGGCTTTAACAACAACGTTCGAAAATGGCAGGTCGATCAGTCTCGTTATCATGACGCGGATATGTTGGTAAAACTGCAATTCGCGGCAAACAAACAAAAAGGGGATGCTTTTGTTATTCCCATTCGGTTTGGTCGTGGATTGATGTGGTATAAAGTCGAGCATATGATCCATGGCAAAGAAAAGAGTTATGTTCCGGGGGGACTCGCTTTGAACGAGACCTCGCTGGGAATGATCGAGGTTACCAGCTTGCTTCTTGGTAATCTGCGGCTTATTGCATCGGGCAATCATCGTGTTCTATGTACGGGAGAGAGGTTGGCAAAACATGAATTCGGTTTTATGTGCACATGTGATAGATATGAACCTTGTAAAACAGGTTATTTTCCTGCTTTTATGGGAGTCGACAGTTTATATGAACGATATAAATATTACCCAACTTTTGGTACTACTCCAGAGGGCGAATTTGATTTCGCTCCGATGAGTCAGAAGAATCTCGATGATTTTATCACCGATACTGCCGATGTTTTTTTACCGACAGGATTTATCGTATAGAACATTCAGAAAACAAACAGCCTATTGTGTTACGACACAGTAGGCTGTTTTCTTTTATATAATGAAGGAGGTTAAACCTCCTTCATTTGTCGTCTATTGTCGTACTTTTTACTTTATAACTTTCAACTTTATAAACTCAGTTCTTTCTTTTGCACAACACGCCAAAAATGCTATATTTAAAAGGTTATGGGAGATGAAAAATTAAAAATGAAGAATGATGAAAAACCTGCGGTAAAACGCAGCGAGGTGGCGGAGCGGGAAGAGGCGACGCTTGCTTTTTGGAATGAGAAGAAGACGTTCGAGAAAACGCTCATTAAGACAAAAGCGGGTAAGCCGTTTGTGTTTTATGATGGTCCTCCATTTGCGACGGGGCTTCCTCATTATGGACACTTGCTCCAAGGGACGATGAAAGATGCGGTTCCGCGTTATCAGACAATGAACGGGCGTTTTGTTCGACGGGTTTGGGGTTGGGATTGTCATGGTTTGCCGATCGAGAATTTGATCGAGGATGAATTGGGTCTTAAGAACAAACAGGAGATCATCTCTTACGGAATCGAGAAATTCAACGAGGCTGCGCGGAACAGTGTTTTGCGTTACAACACCGATTGGAAAAGGATCGTGCCGCGCATGGGACGATTTGTTGATATGGAAAAAAGTTACAAGACGATGGATTGGCAGTATTCGGAATCTATTTGGTGGGCGTTCAAAACTCTGTATGACAAAAAACTGATCTACAAAGGATACAAATCGATGCACATTTGTCCGCGCTGTGAGACGACGTTGAGCAATAATGAAGTTGCTGATGGATACAAAGACATCAAAGATATTTCGGTTATTGGAAAGTTCGAATTAACCGACCCTTCGACAGGCTCAGGGCAGGGAGTTTTTGTTTTGGCTTGGACGACGACGCCGTGGACACTTCCCGGAAATGTCGCGCTTGCGGTGGGGAAGGATATCAAATATGGACGATACAAAATAAAGAGCGGCGAGCGTGCGGGCGAGACATATATCGTTGCCGAATCGCGCGCGACGGATGTTTTCAAGAATGTGAGTTTGTATCCTGCGGTTGGAGGAATGGAAGAAATTGCCGAGGTTGCATATATGACGGGAAACGAGCTTGTTGGTAAATCATACAAACCGCTCTTTGATTATTACGCAAAAGACATAACATTGGAAAATCATGCGAACGGTTGGAAAATTTACGCGGCGGATTTTGTAACGACGGAAGATGGTACGGGTGTGGTGCATATTGCGCCGGCGTTCGGAGAGGACGATATGAATTTGGGTAAAGAGAAGAACTTGCCATTCATTCAGCATGTCGCGATGAACGGACATTTCAAAAAAGAGGTGACGGATTTCCCGAACATGTCGGTGAAGCCGAAAAGTGATGACGAGAAAGAACGATTGTCTACCGATATCGCAGTCATCAAATATTTGCAGGAGCACGGAACATTTTTTGATAAGAAAAAATTCGAGCATGCGTATCCGCATTGTTGGCGATGTAAGACTCCGCTTCTTAATTACGCGGCGGATTCTTGGTTCGTGAAAGTGGGCGGCGTGAAAGAAAAAATGATCGAAGAGAATAACAAGGTTGGTTGGATACCGGACTTTGTCGGACGTTCGCGATTCGGGAATTGGCTTGAAGGAGCACGCGATTGGGCGATATCTCGAACGAGATTCTGGGGTGCACCATTCCCAGTCTGGATGTGCGATTCGTGCGAAACGGTTGAAGTTGTTGGCGGAATTGATGAATTGAAAAAGAAACTTTCAGTGTCGGGAAATTCTTATTGGATGATGCGGCACGGAGAATCGGAGAATAATGTCGAGGGACGAATAAGTGTCAAAGCTGAAAATCCGGATCATTTGACCGAGAAGGGAAAACAACAAGCGGAGGAAAGCGCGAAGAAATTCAAGGCGGGAGATTTTGATATGATCATTTCTTCACCGTTCGTTCGCACGAAAGAGACGGCTGAGATCATGGCAAAACATTTGGGAATTCCTGCAGCTGATATTATTTTTGATGAACGTATCGGGGAATTGAGGGCGGGAGATTTCGATGG
>Ga0172379_10007817_pt1 | contig 13722 bp, 15 predicted proteins | sample GrowelOW334metaG_FD_119756 | JGI IMG/M metagenome (GOLD analysis project Ga0172379, IMG submission 119756) | Groundwater microbial communities from an aquifer near a municipal landfill in Southern Ontario, Canada - Groundwater well OW334 metaG | ecosystem: Environmental > Aquatic > Deep... | reverse complement strand
GAATTGCAAAAGCGATGACTGAAGCAGCCGATGATGAAGAAATCAGTTTGGAAGAAGCAATCAAAGTAATCGAGTTAAAAAAATGATCGTTAGTTTTAAGAAGGTTTTTCTGAAAGATTTAGAAAAACTTAATGAAAACGATGCCCACCATATTAAAAAAATGGTTTTTGAAACTTTTCCGAGCGCAAACAACATTTCCGAATTTCACAATGTAAAAAAACTAAAAGGGACTTCTTCTTTCTACCGTATGCGCGTTGGTGATTACCGAATTGGATTTGAACTGCGTTCAACGGATCATATAGTGTTTTACCGTGTCCTTCACCGAAAAGATATTTATAAATATTTTCCATAGGAGCGAATACTATGTTTTCAAAAAATCAATGGGTTCTACCAGTAACAATTCTCGCCGCTGCGTTTTTAATTGGGACATTATTTATCAGCGGAACCTGGCGGAGCGTGAGCAAAGCAAATCAGACGATCACCGTAACCGGTTCTGCGAAGAAAGAAATCATTTCCGATTTCGGAATACTTCGCGGAACAATTTCGGTGCAAGCGGTATCGGGAAAAGATGCGTATCACGAACTCGAACGACAAAAACCAATCCTCTTTCAATACCTTGCACAAAAAGGGTTTCCAAAAGAATCGTTAAATCTTTTTACTATCACGAACTATCCCGTTTTTGAGATGAACGCGCAGGGAATGCAAACGAATATCGTTAGCGGTTATGTTTATTCGCAAAGAATCGAACTGCAATCAAAAGAGGTAAACAAGATCAGAAATCTTTCGCTTGAGATAAGTTCAGTGATTGAGCGAGGCGTAAATTTTTCCGTTGAGCAGCCCGAATATCAATATTCAAAAATGGCGGAAATAAAAATTGAAATTCAGGCAGAAGCGGCAAAGGACGCGATGATCCGCGCAAAGAAAATTGCCGAAGCAACCGACGGCGACTTAGGGACAATGCGCAACGCACGCATGGGCGTTTTGCAGATAACTCCGAAAAATTCCAACATGATTTCAGATTACGGTGTGAACGATCTCAGTTCAATTGAAAAAGAAATTACCGCAGTGGTTAATGCATCGTTTGAGATAAAGTAACGCAGTAAGAAAAATCTCCGGGATTTGAATGGATTCCGATGTTTGGCATGCCGATGGAATATGGCTATTAGGAAACACAAGTGAGATATTTCCATAAAGACTTCTAAGATTAAAAGGAATTATTTATTTGAAAAAAATAATTGTAATTGTCGGATTCTTTTTCATCAACCATAATTTTGCACAGGGAGTTAAATTAGGTTTCCGTTCAGAAATATTTGCCCCCTCATACGAAAAAACAGGTATCGGAAAAACATTTCTCCTAAATCCGGCTCCGTTTAATTTATATTTTGTTTGTGGTCTTAACGTCTCTCAAAATCTTCAAATTGATGTTAGACCCGGGTATTCGATTATGGAAGATTATGGCGGTTTTGAATTCGGCGGGTATATAAAATATTTTCCAACGGAAAATATTTGTTTTCTAGCCGCCTATAATGCACATTTTATGGGCGGGGAAGGACATGGTACGCATAGTAACAACGAAACTACTTTTTTAATGCCTGGGGCAGGAATTGGATTTGTAACCGGAAAGCATTCCTCACTAGAATTTATGGTTTTTATTCCAAGTCCAAAAGAGTGGAAATATGATTATGAATTTAATTCTGAAGGATTCAAAAAAATAGTTTCTAAATTTGATTTGATTTTCAAAATCGGTTTTGGTTTTGATTGGTCTATTTGAAAGAAAAAGAGTCAACATTTTTAGTTAGGATATGAACGTATCTAAGCTCAATCGAAAAAGAAATTACCGCGGTAGTTAATGCTTCGTTTGAGATTAAGTAACAAGTTAAACTAAAATTTGTACCGAGAAAGTCGCGATGAAAAAATATACTTTTGCCATTTTATTTGTAATCGTCCTCGCAACAACTCTTAAATGTCAATATGTGGAGAAGTATGAGCATAAAACAAATTTCAACTTAAACAACGAAAGAAGTATCAACAACTTCTTTGCAAATGAAAATGATAGTCTTAGAAAAATCTATTATTCTATAGGAATGGGTTTATCAGAGTTTGCGCAAATCGGGGTAGGCTATCAAATCGATAGAAAATACGATCTCACACTTAAATATGGGATTACATGGACTTCTTACGGGGCTGGTTTTCATGTCCCAGGAAGTGGTGCCGGTTGGGGAATTACAGCAAGTTACTTTAACGATTTTTGGATTTTTAACAAAGTATCAATTGAATACCTGTATTATACAACATTGCCTCTCCACTATGATCCATCTGATAACATGTTGAAAAAAAATTATGGTAATTATTATCAAATTGATATTGGGAAAGAGTATATCTTCAAATCTAAAAATTTACAATTCTATTGGTTAATAGGAGTTGGTATAAGTTGCCCTCAAAAACAAGGAACATTAGTACTCCCAACAATTGGAATCGGATTTACAAAAAACAATTAGAAAATTGAGAGTAGAAAAACTCCAACATCTCAATTTTTAAATACAACATTTTGATACAATTCGAAAATCCGCAATCAAACTTCCCACAAATCATTTTATTGCCAATCGATGTTTTAAAATTAATCCAACCCCCTTGTTGAATCTTTCAGATAATTTTTGTAATTACAAACAGAAAAATTTAATATTCAGCAAGTATTAAATTAGGGCAAAGGTTCTTGAGCAGAAGTAGTGTTTCTATAATCGAATAGTATAAGGGTGACCAATATGATTTCTGTAATCGCAGGATTCGCCGCCGGTTCTATTCATGTTTTTGCCGGTCCGGATCATTTGGCGGCGGTTTCTCCGCTGGCAATTCAGCATAATAAATCAGCAAGTTCATTAGGTTTACAGTGGGGATTCGGACATACGAGCGGAGTAATTCTGCTTGGCGGAATCGCTCTTCTCTTTCGTGAGATGTTTTCACTTAATGCTATTTCAGGTTATAGCGAAAAACTTGTCGGAGTGATTTTAATTCTCATCGGTTTATGGGGAATTAAAAAAGCGGTCACAAAAAAAATTCACGCCCACACCCACGACCACAATAATATCGAACACACGCATTTTCATTTCCATTCAAAAGTTCATAAAAAAGAGACACAAAAAACACACAATCATTTTCATGCTGCGTTCGGCGTAGGCATTATGCACGGCTTGGCAGGCACTTCACATATCTTCGGAATTTTACCTGCGCTTGCATTTGCTTCTCAAACCGATGCGGCGCTCTATCTTCTTTTCTTCGGTATCGGAACAATTTTTTCGATGGTACTTTTTTCAACGTTCCTCGGATTTCTTTCTCAAAGGATGAAATTGCGCGGAACGGAAATTTATAAGAAGATGCTTATAGGCTTCAGCAGCGCTTCTTTAGTTATTGGTGTTTATTGGATTTTTACTTAACAAGAATTTAAAAGATGCACGAACTTTCTATCGCTCAAGAAATTATCGGAATTGCAGAACAATATTACTCTTCGGATGAAAATGAACGGATAAAATCAATTAAAGTGAAGATCGGAAAGCTGCAGAACGTTCTTCCAGATTCGCTTGAATTCTGCTTTAATGCGTTGATACAAAACAGTAAAATGGGAAATGCAAAATTGCTGATTGACCACGTTCCCATTAAACTTGAATGTAAAAGCTGCGGCAATGTTTCAGAGCAAGAGGGATTTTTGTTTGCTTGTCCCAAATGCGGAAGTTCCTCCATCAACATTATTTCGGGGAACGAACTTACCGTTTCAGAAATTGAATTTGAAGATTCACCAACCAATCAAGAGGTATTGCCTTGCCGTTAATAACCGTTGAAAGAAAAGTTCTGGAAAAGAATGATGTTATTGCAAATGACATTCGTATAAAATTGAAAGCGCATAAAATTTTTTCATTCAATCTTTTAAGTTCGCCGGGCTCCGGTAAAACAAGTCTTGTTGAACGGACGATCGTTCATCTAAAAGAGAAAATACAAATCGGAGTAATTGAAGGCGATGTGCAAACCGATCTTGACGCGCAAAGAATTGATTTGCTCGGTGTTCCCGTTGCGCAAATTGTAACCAACGGCGGCTGCCATTTGGATGCAGGATTAGTCCGCGATGCATTAACAAAAATTGATTATGTTCATCTCAATGTTCTGATAATTGAAAACGTCGGCAATCTCGTTTGTCCTGCAGGATTTGATTTAGGCGAAGACACAAAAGTTGTTTTGCTTAGCACCACGGAAGGCGATGACAAACCGCTGAAATATCCGGCTATGTTTAGAAACGCTTCGGTGTTAATAATAAATAAAATTGATTTACTACCTTACGTAAATTGTTCCGTGCAAAAAATAAAAGAGAATGCGCTGGCAATAAATCCCGATTTAAAAATATTTGAAACATCATGCACAACTGATGCGGGTATTTCCGATTGGTGTAATTGGATCTTAACGCAGGCAAATCAATAAATGATTCAGCGAGTATCAATCGTAATTCGCGGTGCGGTTCAGGGAGTCGGTTTCCGCCCATTTATTTACCGGCTTGCAACAGAACTTCATTTAAAAGGATTTGTACTCAATTCTCCAACCGGAGTTTTTATTGAAGCAGAAAGAGAAAAAGAAATTCTTAACGTTTTTCTTTTACGAATAGAAAAAGAGAAACCGGTTCACGCAATAATTCAAAGTATGGAATTCTCTTTTCTTGATGCAACCGGTTACACACAATTTGAAATACGCGAAAGCAAAAGCAACGGAAAAACTTCAGCGTTCATTCTTCCCGATATTGCTGTGTGCGATGATTGTTTGAAAGAAATGTTCGATCCGAATAATAGAAGATATTTATATCCGTTTATTAATTGCACTAATTGCGGTCCGCGATTTTCTATTATTGAATCACTGCCGTACGACCGCCCGAACACTTCGATGAAAATATTTAAAATGTGCGATGACTGCAAAAAAGAATATCTCGATCCACTTGATCGCAGATTTCACGCGCAGCCGATTGCCTGTCCAAATTGCGGTCCGCATGTTGAATTGTTAACTCCTTCCGGTTTAGTTCTTTCAAAAAATAACAACGCAATTTTGCAAACGGCAGAAAAAATATTTCACGGAAAAATTGTTGCGCTTAAAGGATTAGGAGGTTATCAATTAATCTGTAGAGCAGATGACGAAAATGTAATAACCTTGTTACGCAAAAGGAAAAATAGAGAGGGGAAACCGTTCGCGTTAATGTTTCCCGATTTCGGAAGCGTAAAAAATATTTGTGAAGTTTTTCCCTTTGAAGAACGTCTTCTCAAATCACCCGAAGCGCCGATTGTTTTGCTGAAAAGAAAAGAAAAAGGAAATCAAGAACTTGTACATGATTCAATTGCGCTGGGCAATCCGATGTTTGGTGTGATGCTGCCATATACGCCGCTTCATCATCTTCTATTGAGAGAGTTGCAAATCCCGGTAATTGCAACAAGCGGAAATCTTTCCGAAGAACCGATGTGTATTTCAGAAGAAGAAGCATTTCAAAGATTAAAAAATATTGCAGATTATTTTCTTATTCACAATCGTCCAATCGTCCGGCACGTTGATGATTCAATTGTTCGTGTGATTTTGGAAAGAGAAATGATTATGCGCAGAGCGCGTGGATATGCGCCGCTCCCGGTTGAGTTGAATTGTGAAATGGAAGATGAAACTTACTTGGCAGTCGGCGGACATTTGAAGAATACCGTTGCATTATCTTCCGGCAAAAATGTTTTTGTAAGTCAGCACATTGGCGATTTATCAACTCAAGAAGCTTTTTCCGCATTCCAAAACGTTGTTGATGATTTTAAAAAACTTTATGAAGCAAAAGATGTTCATGTTGTTGCCGATCTTCATCCTGATTATCTTTCAACAAAATTTGCAAAGAGTAATTTTGAAAATGTCACTTTCGTCCAGCATCATCAAGCGCATGTTGCCTCTTGTTATGCAGAAAATAAACTTGATGGAACCGCGCTAGGTGTTTCGTGGGATGGTACCGGCTACGGTTTAGACGGAACAATTTGGGGCGGCGAATTTTATCACTTTGATGGAACTTCATTTCAGCATGTTGCACAGTTTAGAAAATTTCCCTTGCCCGGAGGTGATCTTGCAATAAAAGAGCCGAAGCGTTCGGCAGTTGGTTTGCTTTATGAAATTTTTGGCGAAGAAATATTCAACAAACAAAATGATGTGTTGAAGCATTTTTCTGAACAAGAAAAGATAATTCTTTTGCAGATGTTAAAGAATAAAATCAATTCACCACTTACTTCAAGCGTCGGGAGATTATTTGATGCGGTTGCATTTCTAACCGGAATAAAACAAACAGCATCGTATGAAGGCGAAGCCGCTATGAAACTTGAGTTTGCCGCCGCTCCGAATATTTCCAATTGTTATTCTTTTGATCTTCTTCCCGGTGAAGTTTTAATTATCGATTGGAGAAAAGTGATTGAAACAATTTTAAATGAAATGAAGAATAAAACTTCATCTAAAATTATTTCTGCTAAATTTCATAACACATTAGTAGAAATAATTTGTTCAGTTGCGGAGAAATCGCACGAAGAAAAGATTGTTCTTAGCGGGGGAGTTTTTCAAAATGCATATCTTCTTGAAAATGCGGTTCATAGGCTTCGCACAAGGGGATTTAAACCTTACTGGCATCAAAGAATCCCAACGAATGACGGAGGAATCAGTCTTGGACAAATTGCCGTTGCAGTAAATCAAAAAAAACTAAAATTAGTAGAAGCAGTTTAAAAGGAATAATAATTATGTGTCTTTCAATCCCCGGCAAAATAATTTCAATCGATGAAAGCAATCCCGATCTAAAAATGGGAAAAGTAAGTTTCAGCGGAATAACAAAAGAGATTTGTCTGCAATGGCTGCCTGATGTGCAGATTGGCGAGTACGTTCTTGCCCACGTAGGTTTTGCGCTAAGTAAAATTGATGAAAAAGATGCAGCGGAAACTTTAGCCGTTTTAAAAGAAATGGGAGACCTGGAATAATCCATAATGAAATATCTTGATGAATTTAGAAATGCTTCGTTAACAAAAAATCTTTCCGATAAGATTAAAGAAATTGTTACGCAGCATTGGACGATAATGGAAATTTGCGGCGGACAAACGCATTCAATTTTAAAATATGGAATTGAAGAATTGCTCCCCGAAAATATCTCACTCGTTCATGGACCTGGCTGTCCGGTTTGTGTTACACCACTTGAGATGATTGATAAAGCAGTTGCAATTGCTTCGCATGATAACGTAATTTTTACTTCGTTCGGCGATATGGTGCGAGTTCCAGGTTCGCGATACGATCTGCTTGCTGTAAAAGCAGATGGTTTTGATGTGCGGATGGTTTATTCTCCGTTGGATGCAGTAACTTTAGCTGAAAAAAATCCGGAAAAACAAGTTGTTTTTTTTGCAGTCGGATTTGAAACAACTGCACCTGCAAATGCAATGGCGGTGGTTGAAGCGAAACGGCGCGGATTAAAAAATTTCTCCATTCTCTGTTCGCACGTGTTGGTTCCGCCCGCAATTGAAGCGCTGCTCTCCAATCCGCATACAAAAATTCAGGCGTTTCTTGCCGCAGGTCACGTTTGTACAGTGATGGGTTACGAAGAATATATTCCGCTTTCTGCGCGATTCAAAATTCCAATTGTTATTACCGGATTTGAGCCGGTTGATATTTTGCAGGGAATATATTTTGCCGTTAAACAACTCGAAGAGAAAAAACATGAAGTTGAAAATCAATACAGCCGTGTTGTTTTAAAGGAAGGAAATCTTCAAGCGAGAAAACTGCTTTCAGCCGTTTTTGATATTGTTGATAGACCGTGGCGCGGGATTGGAGTAATTCCCAAAAGCGGTTTTAAATTGAAAGATGAATTTTCGGAATTCGATGCGGAAAAGATTTTTAACGTTGCATCCATTTCCACAAAAGAATCTTCTTTGTGCATTGCGGGAGAAGTTCTGCAAGGATTAAAAAAACCATATGAGTGCAGCGCTTTCAAAAAAAGCTGCACACCGGAACATCCGCTCGGCGCGCCGATGGTTTCTTCCGAAGGAGCTTGCGCGGCATATTTTCATTATAAGAAAGTTATTTGATTTATGAATGAAAATTTTAATCTCAATTGTCCCATTCCAATTTCAGATTATGAAAAAGTTTTGCTTGCGCACGGCGGCGGCGGAACGCTTTCGCATCAGTTAATTCAGAAAATGTTTTTCAGCCAGTTTAATAATCCGTTGTTAAATCAAGAACACGACGGAGCAATTTTTGAAATTGGCGGAACCCGTTTTGCTTTTTCTACCGACTCGTATGTTGTGCAGCCGATATTTTTCCCCGGTGGAAACATTGGAGAACTTGCGGTGAACGGAACGGTGAATGACCTTTCAATGTGCGGCGCAAAACCGCTTTATCTTTCGTGCGGATTTATTATTGAAGAAGGTTTCCCGATGAATGAATTGTGGGAAATTGTTCTTGCGATGAAAAACGCCGCTGAAAAAGCAAACGTGCAAATTGTTACCGGCGATACTAAAGTTGTTGATAAAGGAAAAGGTGATAAAATTTTTATCAATACTTCGGGTATTGGTGTAATTCAAAATGATGTTTTTATTTCTCCGGCAAATTGCAAACCGGGAGATGTTATTCTTCTTAACGGAAACATCGCCGATCATGGAATTGCAATTATGTCTGCGCGAGAAAACTTATCATTTGAAACTTCAATTAAAAGTGATTGCGCACCGTTAAATTCATTAGTTGAAAATATGCTTGCGGTTTCAAAAAATATTCACGTTCTCCGCGATCCAACACGCGGCGGTGTTGCAAGCGCGTTGAATGAGATCGCGCAAAAAGCTAACGTGGGAATTTTTATTGAGGAAGATAAAATTCCAATCCGTGAAGAAGTAAAAGGCGCTTGTGAACTTTTAGGTTTTGATCCGCTTTACATTGCAAACGAAGGAAAACTTCTCGCCTTTGTTGCGGAAGAAGATGTAGAAAAAGTTTTAATCGAAATGAAAAAACATCCCTACGGAAAAGATTCAACCATCATAGGGAAAGTTACCGCTGAAAATATGAAAACCGTAATTATGAAAACATCAATCGGAAGCAAACGCATTGTTGATATGCTTTCAGGCGAACAATTACCAAGGATTTGTTAACCAAGATGCAAGCAAAACCATTAACGATCATAACTCAAAATGAAAAAATGCGGAACATCTTTTCCGGCATTGATCATATTGTCGCTTCGGACAGTTCTATTTTACTCATTGGAGAAACGGGAGTGGGAAAAGAATTGTTTGCGGAATATATTCACCGCACAAGTCCGCGGCACATGCAGCCGTTTATAAAAGTGGGTTTATCAGCGCTTCCTGCTGAATTGCTTGAAAGCGAATTGTTCGGACACGAAAAGGGAGCTTTTACAAGCGCGGGCAATGAGAAGAAAGGTTTGTTTGAACTTGCCGACGGAGGAAGTATTTTTTTAGATGATATCGATGATTTTCCATATCAATTGCAGTCCAAACTGTTGCGTGTTTTAGAGTCGAGGGAATTAATGCGGATTGGCGGACAGATTTCAATTCCAATAAATGTTCGCTTAATTACCGCATCAAAAAATAATTTACACGATTTAGTAGAAAAAGGAATTTTCCGCGCCGACCTTTATTACCGCATCAATGTTGTGCCGGTTGATATTCCACCGCTGCGTGATAGAAGTGAAGACATCCCTCTTTTAGTAGAATATTACTTGAAAAAATTTGTGCCCGAAAAAGAAATTAAAATTGATAAAGATGCTTTACGCAAACTTGTTAATTATCCGTGGCCCGGTAATGTAAGAGAATTGCGAAACGTTGTTCAAAGAATTTCTCTCTTTGCTTCAAACGAAATTAAAGTTGAAGACCTTCCGACGGAAATAAGGAATGAACACCCGATGCAATCGCTCACGAAAGCTTGTCACCGCTGTTTAACAAATGAAGAAATGACGTTTGAAGAAGTCGTCGCCTGCCTTGAAAAAAATCTTATTCAACAAAGTCTTCAAGAAAGCAAAGGGAATAAAACGCAAGCCGCAAAACTTTTAAAGATGAATTTTTCAACGTTTAGAGATAAACTGAAGAAATATTTGATGGAATAGTGAAACTCGTTTCAGAAATGAAAATGTGGTTGCAAGTGTGTGTTTGCTTTCGGTATGGCTTAGGGTAAATACAACTAATACATTAAATCATCGGTTACTTTTTTAATTTCTTCACTTCCTTATCAAAATCCGATTCAATCAATTTATCTTGAATAATGCGGAATTTTTCGAACTCGTTTTCAGCAAGTGCAATAGCAACATCGTGTGAAACTTTACCCTGGCGTTTCAAAATAGCCTCCTCGTTAAACTGTAAAAATGCATCTAATTTTAACACCCAATCTTTCATAAACATTACTACACCTTTTTGGGCTTGGTTTTCTGCATAGTCTAAATACATGGAAACAATTCTGTTTAAGCCGTTCAGTTCTTTTTCGTTCAGATAGTTTTTTGCAATGCCAATATCTGTTTTTCTGATGCTTCCTTTTGGCGCGTTCTTCCAGGTAGTTAAACCCATATTTTCTTTAGAACTGCCAACTCTACCTGCAATTATTTCAGCGGCTGTTTGTCCGGTAATTGCCCAATGAAGTTTGTTCTGAACCGTTGCAAAAAAATCTTTAGTGATTTGTGTAGTTACATTATAATCAGCGCTGCATTGTGAATAGATGTCTGTAATTTTTTGATAGAATCGTCTTTCGCTCGAACGGACATCGCGAATACGAGCCAATTGCTCTTCGAAATAATCTTTACCAAAAATATTATTCGGGTTTTTTAGGCGTTCATCATCCATAGTAAAACCTTTGATGATGTATTCTTTGAGGCGTTCGGTTGCCCAAATGCGAAACGCCGTTGCCTGGCTACTATTGACACGATAACCTACAGAGATGATAGCATCAAGGTTGTAAAACTTGGTTATCGTTTCCTGTGTTTTCCCTTTAATAGCACCATGAAGAGTGGTATGTGCAAAATTTGCACATACCAGGTGCTTATCTAATTCTCCCGACTTAAATATATTGCCAATGTGTTTGGTTACCACAGTTCTATCAACACCAAACAAATCAGCAATTTTTTGTTGTGTAAGCCAAATCGTTTCATTTTGCAAATAGATTTCTACCTTTACTTTGCCATTGGGTGTGGTGTAAAGTAAAATTTCGTTGAACCCTTCTTTTGCAGGTATTTGTTTTTTAGCCATTATTTTATTTTTCCCTTCAATAGTTTTTACTTCTTCCATCCTTTGCATCTTTGCCAACGCTTCCTTTATTTTGTCTTTCAATTGTTGCGCTTGTTTTCTGAAGTTTGTAAAATACTCGATAATTTCTTTTTGATTTTATCATATTCATAGCACGCCATAAAAATCCCCTAAATTACTCCTATGGTAAAACTAACAAAAATATTATAATTATTGTTTGTAATAATATTCTTGGCAATAGAGTTTTACTATTCAAGGCTTTATGTTTTTGATTTTAACTTCACTTTGCCGCTCAACGTAATTCCGCAGCTTCACCTGCTAAAATCCGCCACTCAATTATTTAACAATTAGAATTTCAACTAAAAACAAACTATTTATTCAGGCACATTAATTGCCACATATTAAAAGTTTTAATTAGGAAACGAAAGTGCATTCTGAAAAAAATATTGTCCTTAACGGTGAAGTTGTTGAAATTATCGACGAAGCCGGAAATCAAAAAGCAAAGATATTAATTTCTCCACAGTACCTTGAAGTTGTGCTCGAAGCGAATAATGATATTCACCTTGGTGAAAAAGTAATTTTAGATATAGAAGTAATCATCAAAAAAATAATGCCCTTAATTTAAGTTTGCTCGATTCAACAAAAAAAATGTTTTTAATCTAAAATAATTATCTAATCACTAATTAAATTGAGGAAAAAATGGACGAACAACCTCTAACCTATTATCAACAGATGCAGAAAGAAGGATACTCGCGTCGTGACTTTCTAAAGTTCTGTAGTTGGATGACCGCCTTAATCGGTATTGAAGCAAGCGGATTGAGTCAGGTCATTTATGCAATGGAAACGAAAAAAAGAATTCCCGTTGTCTGGTTTCATTTTCAAGAATGTACCTGTTGCAGTGAATCATTTATCCGTTCATCTCATCCGATAGTAGCGGATATTATCTTAAACAAAATTTCGCTTGACTATACCGAAACGCTGCAAGCCGCAGCAGGTAAACAAGCCGAAGACGCTCTTCACGCGGTAATGAAAAATAACAAAGGCGAATACTTAATGCTGGTTGAAGGCTCTATTCCTACAGGGAATGACGGAGTTTATTGCTGTATCGGCGGAAGAACCGCTGAAGATATTGTTAAAGAAGCTGCCGAAAATGCCAAAGCAATTATCGCTTGGGGAAGCTGCGCTTCTAACGGCTGTATTCAATCTGCAAATCCAAATCCTACAGGTGCAACACCGGTACATAAAATAATTAGCGGTAAACCGATTATCAATGTTCCCGGCTGTCCACCGATTGGTGAAGTAATGGCAGGGGTAATTGTTCATCTTTTAGCGTTTGACCGCATTCCTCAACTTGACGGATTGGGAAGACCAAAAGCGTTCTATTCAAGACGTGTTCACGATACTTGCTACCGCCGCCCGAATTACGATGCAGGATTATTCGTAGAAACTTTCGACGATGAAAATGCAAAACGCGGCTATTGTTTATATAAAATGGGATGCCGCGGACCGGTTACTTATAATTCTTGCGGAGTAATTAAATGGAATAACGGTGTAAGTTATCCAATACAATCGGGACACGGTTGTATTGGCTGCAGTGAAGCTAACTTCTGGGATAACGGACCATTCTATCAACATCTTGCTTCGTTCCCGGGATTTGGAATTGAAACCACAGCAGATACAATTGGTGTCGCTGTCGGTGCTGCAACCGCTGTTGGAATAGCAGCTCACGCAATTACAACAAACTTAAAAAAACGTAAACTTATTGCAGAAGAAATTAATCATAGCGAAACAGCTTCGGTTGATAAGAAAGGAGACGAATAATTATGGCTAATAGAATAGTCGTTGACCCCGTAACAAGAATTGAAGGGCACCTTCGTGTTGAAGTTGAAATTAAAGACGGAAAAGTTGTTGATGCGTATAGCTCCGGCACAATGGTGCGCGGCTTTGAATTGATCCTTAAAGGAAGAGACCCACGGGACGCCTGGGCTTTTACGGAAAGAGCTTGCGGAGTTTGTACAACCGTTCACGCATTGGCTTCAGTGAGAACCGTAGAAGATGCATTGAAAATTACCGTTCCACCAAATGCCGAACTGATTAGAAACTTAATGTTCTGCGCTCAATATATGCAAGACCACGTTGTCCATTTTTATCATTTACACGCGCTTGATTGGGTTGATGTTGTAAGTGCATTAAAAGCTGATCCGAAGAAAACTTCCGAACTTGCGCAAAGCATTTCAAATTATTCAAAAAGTTCTACCGGATATTTTTCAGATTTACAAAAGAAGCTTACCGGCTTTGTAAACAGCGGACAGCTTGGAATTTTTGCGAACGGTTATTGGGGACATTCAGCTTTCAAACTTCCTGCAGAAGCAAACTTAATGGCAGTTGCCCATTACCTTGAAGCTCTTGATTGGCAGAAAGAAATGGTAAAAGTTCACACGATCTTTGGCGGAAAGAATCCGCACCCGAATTATCT